>ERZ773108.4077-NODE-4077-length-10489-cov-7.121334_pt1 | contig 10489 bp, 10 predicted proteins | sample MGYA00580570_ERZ773108 | MGnify/ENA primary metagenome ERZ773108 (study PRJEB29015, sample SAMEA2737840) | human gut metagenome | biome: human gut; feature: human-associated habitat; material: faeces | place: China | collected 2012 ...
AGTATATCAACGCCGTGACCAAGCGCCTGTACCCGGAAATCGCCAAGAAAAACGGCACCACCGCCAGCCGGGTGGAGCGCGCCATCCGCCACGCCATCGAGGTGGCATGGGACCGGGGTGATGTGGATACCCTCAACAGCTATTTTGGCTACACCATCCATAACCTGCGGGGGAAACCCACCAACAGCGAGTTCATTGCGATGATTGCGGATAAGATGCGGCTGGATAAACGGCAGAGGGTGGGCTGATTTTTTTCATAGAATCCGCCGTCGTTCATATTCTGATAAGAGCAAACCAAACAGACAAAGGAGGTTTTGCTCTTGAAGCTTGCAGAATATCTCGCACGGCGCAGGCGGGCCAGAGTTGCGGCCGTGATGCTGTTCGCCCTCATTATGGGGTTTGTATCTGCTGCGCCGCCGGTCGTCACCGGATGTCAGGCGCAGGATCTTACCCCGGCACCGGACACTTCGATGCTCTCCCCCGCCGTTTCGGCTCTGGCACAGGAGCAGCAGGAGCCTGCTGCCCAGCCGCTGCCGGAAAAGTGGGTCTGCCTGACCTTTGACGACGGCCCCAGCAAGACCACACCGGATGTGCTCAGCGCGCTGAACGCGGCCGGAGTGCACGCCACATTTTTTGTGGTGGCTACCGGTTACAACGAGAAGTATCTGCCCCTGCTCACCGAAGCGGTCAGCGCCGGGCACCAGATCGCGCTGCACTCTGCTTCCCACGAGTACAGCGATATCTACCGCAGCAGCGACGCTTATTGGGAGGACATTGCCCTTTTAAAGGAGCGCATTGCGCCCTATGTGGATGCCGAGAGCATCCGGTATCTACGGTTTCCGGGCGGCAGCACCAACACCGTCAGTCGGCGCTACGGCGGCAAAGGCCTGATGAAGCAGCTGAAAGCCGAAGTAGAGCAGAAAGGCTGGCATTGGGTGGACTGGAACGTGTGCGCCGAGGATGCCGTGGGCGGGCACCCAAGCGCGGGCACCATTTACCGCAATGTGGTGCACGAGACCGGGCAGCAGACGAACTGCATCGTTCTGATGCACGATTCCGCCACCACCCGCACCACCGCCGAGGCGCTGCCCGACATCATCCGGTGGTATGCAGACAACGGCTACACCTTTCTGACGGTGGCCGAAGCGCTGCCGCTGGGGTGATGCTCCTTACAGCCACTTTTCCATGCAGCGCCCCAGCAGCACCCCGCCGGATGCCAGCGCCGCCAGCCAGAGCCAGCCTGCACCGCCGGTGACTACCCACCCTGCCGCCATGATGGCGGCAAAGGTGCACACCGGCGGCAGCACGATACGCGCGATGCGCAGCAGCTTTTCCCGCCGGGAGGGAAGCCCGGTGTCAAGCTGCTCGGGATGCACGGCATCGCAGCAGATTTCATCCCGGTACTTGCCCGGGTTTCGGTAAGCTTTATACGGAATGCCATCCAGCGAAAACTCCGGGTACATCCCCTCTTTTTCAAGGCTGAACTGCATCCCGTTGGCCTTTGCGTAGGTCTGCAGGGCCGCTGTGAACTCCTGCGGGGTGTTGATGCTGCCCTCCGGAATAAAGGAAAAATGCCTCTGGTGCTGCACCTGTGCCAGCGTGCGGTAATCCTGCAGCCAGCCAGAACAGAACGCACCCTGTACGGCAGGCTTTTCCATCCGGGTCAGGCAGGCATCCACATCCAGTGATGCCACAGACGGGTCCTGCCGGGCCAGTTCTGCACAAAAACGCGCCGCCCCTTCCAGCTGCTTTGCGCGCTGTTCCAGTGCGGTCTTTTGCTCCCGCAGGACACTCCCCAGCGATGCATCGCCTGCAAGCACGGATCGGATGACCGGAAGCGGCACATCCAGCATCCGCAGCATCCGGATGAACCGGAGAGTGCGGATGTCCTGTTCCATGTAATCACGGTAGTCGTTGCCAGGCAGCCGGGCAGGGTCCAAAAGCCCCTCTTTTTCATAGAAGCGGATATTGGGGGCGGACACCCCGCTTTGTTTCGAAGCCTGTTTGATGTTCATTTGCTTCACCTCCGCACTCACATTACACCTTAAAGACGGTTGAAGGTCAAGCTTTTTGCGCCAAAAATAAAATATCCGCAGTATTTCCGCTGGTCTTTGCAAACCGGGAAGCGCTGCGGATATTTTTTCAGGCACAGAACTTACTGCTCAGCCTGGCAGAACAGTGCAAAGGTGCGGTAAGCCATGTACAGGTCGGTCTTGTGGATGACCTCGAAGGGCGAGTGCATGGACAGCACCGGCACGCCGATGTCCAGCACCGGGATGCCGCGGTTGGCCACGTACTTGGCAATGGTGCCGCCGCCGCCAAGGTCCAGACGGCCCAGCTCACCGATCTGCCATGCCACGTCGTTGGCATCCAGCAGGCGGGTGATATCCCCTACCAGCTCAGCGGAAGCATCGCTGGCAGAGCTCTTGCCGCGGCTGCCGGTGTACTTGAAGAAGGCCACGCCGCGGCCTGCGTAAGTACCGTTCTGCGGCTCGAAGGCATTTGCCCAGGAGGGGTCGTAGGCGGCGGTCACATCGGCGGAGAGACACACGCTGTTCTGGAAGGCAAGGATGTCGTCCTGACCGGCGGCGCGGCACAGCAGCTGCATAAAGTGGAATACATACATGCTCTGCATACCGGTCACACCGTCGGAGCCGATCTCTTCCTTATCGGTCAGCACGCAGACGGTGGTGTGCACAGGATCTTTCGTCTCGATCTCGGCCATAAGGGCGGGGTATGCGTCCACACGGTCATCGTGACCGTAGCCGCCCACCATGGAGCGGTCAAAGCCCACGTCCCGGGCCTTATGGGCGGGCACCACCTCGATCTCAGCGCGGGTGAAGTCCCGCTCGGTGATGCCGTACTTTTCGTGCAGCAGCATCAGGGTGTTCAGCTTGACGGCCTCCTTGATGTCGGCATCCTCCACAGCGTCGGAGCCGATGAGCACGTTCAGCTCTTCGGCCTTGATGCCCTCGCTGAGCTTGCGGTCGTTCTGCTCGGCACCCAGATGGGGCAGCAGGTCGGTGATGCAGAACACGGGGTCATTCTCGTCCTCACCCACTGCAAAGGACACGCTGGAGCCATCGGCACGGGTGAACACGCCGTGGATGGCCAGCGGCATGGTGCCCCACTGGTACTTGCGGATGCCGCCGTAATAGTGGGTCTTGAAGTAGCTGAGGTGGTTTGCTTCGTACAGCGGGTTCGGGCGCAGGTCCAGACGGGGGCTGTCGATGTGGGCGATCACCAGACGGAAGCCCTCCTCAAAAGATTTCCGGCCGATGGTAGCGGCCACCACCGCCTTGTGCTCCTGCACAAAGTAGATCTTCTGGCCGGGGGCATAGGTCTTTTTCGGCTCAAACTTTTCGTAACCGGCCTCCAGCAGCAGCTTTTCGCTGGCGGCGGCAGCTTCGCGCTCGGTCTTGGCAGCGTTCAGGAAGGCTTTGTAGCCTTCGGCAAAGGCTGCAGCCTTCTCCTTCACGTCGGCGCTCTTGTCGGCAGCGTACTCCGGCTTGTAAAGCAGCTGTTCGGCAGCCTGCTTTGCGGTAAGTTTCTCGCTCATGTTCCTTATCTCCTCTCAGCTTTCTGCATAGATACGCTGATACCGCGCATAGCAGGAAGTGATCTTTTTTACGTAGTGGTTCATCTGGTTATAGGGAAAGCCCTGCAGCGTTTCGCCGTCTGCGGAGTGCTCTTCCATCTGTAAAAGAGCATCTACCGTGCCCCACCCGCTGTGATAAGCGGCAGCGGCAGTGGCAACATCGCCGTTGTAGCGCTCCATGCACAGGTGCAGGTAATAGCATCCGAACCGGATGCTGGTCTCCGGGTCGTAGAGATTTGCAAAGAGCAGTCCTTCGTCCGGTGCAATCTTGCTGCGCAGCCAGATAAAGGTCTCTTCGGTCATCTGCATCAGACCCCGGGCATCCACAGTGGAGGTGGCCTGCGGGTCAAAGCCGCTTTCGGTGCGGATGAAGGCATCCACCAGAAGCGGGTCAAGGCCGTAAGTCTCCGCCCACTGGTCCACCAGCACTTCGTACTTGCGGGGGTATAAAAGCCGTTCTGCCCTGCCCCACAAGTTGGGCACCAGCACAAACAGCAGGATCAGCGCCATGCCCAGCAGGAACAGCCTGCGGCTGCGCATTTTTTTGCGGCGGCGTGCCTTCTGGGCGCGGAGAGCGCGGCGGATGCGGGCCGTCTCCGGGTCGTACTGCGGTGCAGGATCTTGTTCGTTATATCGTTTGTTCAAAGTTCTTTTCCCGCACCTCCTTCTGCCAGAAGCTTTGTGCAGAGCTGCTCTGCCGCAGCCTGCAGATGTGCAAGGCTGGAATCGTTGCGCAGCACATAGTCTGCCTGCGCGGTGAGGGTGCTTTCCGGTGTCTGGGCGTTCAGGCGGCGGGCGGCCATCTCGGCCGAGATGCCGTCCCGGGCCACGATGCGGGCCACACTGGTCTCAAACGGTGCCGTGATCACGCACAGGCGGTCACACTCGGCCTGCGCCGCAGTCCCCACGATGACCGCGCCATCCAGCACGAACAGCGGTGCACCGGCATCCTGTGCTGCCTGCTTTGCCGCACGGATGCGGCGCACGATCTCCGGGTGGGTCAGGCTGTCCAGCGCCGCCTTGCCTTCCGGGGTGGCAAAGGCGCGGTCAGCCAGCAGGCGGCGGTCCAATGTGCCGTCTGCTTTTAAAATGTCTGCGCCGAACCGCTGGGCCAGCCGGGGCAGCAGCGGCGAGCCGGGCAGTAAAATCTCGCGGCTGATCTGGTCGGCATCGGCCAGCGGCACACCGTGGGCCGAAAACACCGCCGTGACCGTGGATTTGCCGCAGCCGCTGCGGCCCGTGATGCCAAGCGCGATCATAGCTTGATCACCCGGAAGGCCGCAGCACGGATCAGGCGGTTGTACACCGCCATGGAAAGGCCGTCCTTCTGCGGGCAGCGGGCGTAGACCACGGCATCGCCCTGCTCATCCAGCGCACGCAGGCAGCGGAAGATGTGCTTTGCCTGATCGGCACCGTCGCCCTCGCGGCCATACTCCACGCAGGGCACACCCAGCTTTTCCGCCTCGCCGGTAAAGCACAGGCAGCTGGGATTCTGCTCGGCGTGGGCATCCACATAGGCTTTGAACTGCTCAAAGGTGCCTTCCAGCAAGGTCACATCCGCCTTGGGTGCGTAGTGCTTGTACTTCATGCCGGGGCTGCGCACCACAGCACCCTCCGGCAGCTTTTCGAGGATGGCTTTGGACACTTCCACCTCTTCGCCGAGGGCACGCTCGAGGTCCTCCAGCGTGATGTGGCCGGGGCGGAACAGGGTGGGTTTCTCCCCCACCACCGACACCACGGTGCTTTCCACACCCACATCGCACTCGCCGCCGTCCAAAATCAGCGGCAGGCGGCCGTCCATATCGGTGAACACATCCTGCGCGTTGGTGGGGCTGGGCTTGCCGGAAAGATTGGCGCTGGGGGCAGCAAAGGCGCAGCCGCTCTTTTCAATGACGGCGCGGGCCACCGGGTGGCTGGGCATCCGGATGCCCACGGTGTCCAGACCGGCACAGCACTCCGCTGCCACCTCCGGGCCGCGGGGCATGATGATGGTGAGCGGGCCGGGGCAGAACGCAGCCATCAGCAGCTGGGCGCGCTCCGGCACCTCGCTGACAAGGCCGGGCAGCATTTCCGGTCCGGTGACGTGGACGATCAGGGGATTGTCCTGCGGGCGGCCCTTGGCCACAAAGATCTTCTTCACAGCCTCGCCGTTGCGGGCATCGGCAGCAATGCCGTAAACCGTCTCGGTGGGCAGGGCCACCAGCTCACCGTTCTGCAGCAGGGCAGCGGCTTTTTCAATGCTCTTTTCGTCCGATGCGGGCAAAATTTCAGTTTTCATTTCCATACGGATCATCGTTCTTTCTATCTGTAAAGTATTTATGCTTTTCAGCATTTATCGACAGTATATCGTTTTATTTTCAAAGCCGTATTTCAGCCCTGTTCGTTGAGCTTTTGCAGCTTTTCGGCCTGTTCGCGGGTGGCCAGTGCGTCAATCACCTCGTCCAGATTGCCGTCCATGATCTTGGAAAGATTGTGCACGGTCAGGCCGATGCGGTGGTCGGTGCAGCGGTCCTGCGGGAAGTTGTAGGTGCGGATCTTTTCGCTGCGGTCGCCGGTGCCCACCTGCCCCTGACGGCTGGCGTTGATGGCATCCTGCTGCTGTTTCTGCTTCTGGGCCAGCAGGCGGCTGCGCAGGATCTCCAGCGCCTTGTCCTTGTTCTGGAACTGGCTGCGCTCGTTCTGGCATTCTACCACCATGCCGGTGGGGAGATGTGTCACACGGATGGCGCTGGAGGTTTTGTTGATGTGCTGACCGCCCGCGCCGGAGGAGCGGAAGGTGTCGATGCGCAGGTCCTTCATGTCCAGCGCAAAGTCCACCTCTTCGGCCTGCGGCATCACAGCTACCGTGGCCGTGGAGGTGTGGATGCGGCCCTGCGTCTCGGTCTCCGGCACGCGCTGCACACGGTGCACACCGCTCTCGTACTTGAGGCGGTTGTAGGCCCCGGCACCGTCCACCGAAAAGATGGCCTCCTTCACGCCGCCAAGCTCCGTCTCGTTGAGGTTGAGCATTTCCAGCTGCCAGCCCCTGCTTTGCACATACATGGTGTACATGCGCAGCAGGCTGTGGGCAAACAGGGCAGCTTCCTCCCCTCCTGCGCCGCCGCGGATCTCCACAATGACATTTTTGCCATCGTTCACATCCTTGGGCAGCAGCAAAATTTTGAGATTATTTTCCAGCTTTTCCACATCTTGACTTTTTTCGCTGATTTCCTGCTGTATCATCTGCTTGAAGTCCGGGTCAAGTGCGCCCGGTTCTTCCAGCAGAGCTTTGGCCTGTGCCAGATGATCCTGTGCGGTCTGCCACGCGCGGTAGGCCTGCACCACAGGTTCTGCATCGTGGTACTCCCGCATCAGCCTGCGGAAAAGCGCAGGGTCTGCGGCGGTATCCGGCTGGTTCAGGCGGATGGAAAGCTCTTCAAAGCGGTGGCAGACAGCATCCATCTGGGTAAACATGTTCGGCATAATTCCGGCAGTTCTCCTTACAAACTCAGATTCATGTTCGTGCAGCCGAACGGCTCCGGGGCCTTTCCGCCCCGGATGCGTGCTGCGCCGGGCGCTAGGCCTGCCCGGGTTTTACCACCTTTTTGATGTTCTTTTCAATTTTAGCACGCGGCAGCATCACCTCGCGCCCACAGCCGGTACACCGGATCTTAAAATCCATGCCGACACGCAGCACCTCGAAGCTGGACGCTCCGCAGGGGTGCTTTTTGCGGGTGAGGATGGTATCGCCTACAGCAATGTCCATAGCTCTGCTTCTCCCTTCTGCCTGCCCAAAACAGCAGGCGGTGTGTGCGCAAAGTCCGGCGTGCCGGTTTGCTGCGCATACAGATATAGTATAATGCAAAGCCGCACAAAATGCAAATATCCGCCCATGCGGATGCATAAGTTTTAACAGAAAGGCCGCTGCCGTTCCAAGCACGGCCTAAAAAGCAGAGAAAGAGGAATGAAAGATGATGCAAGCTTACCGTACCGAAGGCAACTACCGTTCTGCTGCGCGCCTGTCCCCCGCTGAACTGCGCGCCGCCATGGCAAACCGCGAGATCCTGCAGGCCACTGCTCTGGCCTTTGATACCCAGCGCCAGCTGCGGTTCGAGATCGGCGGGGTGAGAGCCGTGATGCCCTTTGCCCAGTGCGCCGATGGTGCCGCAAACGGCACCGTGCGGGACATTGCGGTGCTGACGAGGGTGGGCCGTCCCACCTGCTTTGTGATCGAGGCGCTGGACACCGACGAGAACGGTCAGCCCTTCTACCGGCTCTCCCGCGCGCTGGCGCAGCAGATGTGCAAGGCCGACTATCTGGACACCCTGCAGCCCGGCGATATCCTGCCCTGCACCGTGACCCATATCGAGCCGTTTGGCGCGTTCTGTGATGTGGGCTGCGGCATCAGTGCCCTGCTGCCCATCGACTGCATGTCGGTGAGCCGCATCTCCTCCCCCGCCGACCGGGTGAGCGTGGGCCAGCAGATCTTGTGCGCCGTCAAGAACCGGGATGTACAGGGCCGCTTTGTGCTGACCATCCGGGAACTGCTGGGCACATGGGAGGAAAATGCGGCCGGGTTCACCGTGGGTGAGACCGTGGTGGGCATCGTGCGCAGCGTGGAGGAATACGGCACCTTTATCGAGATCGCACCCAACCTCGCGGGCCTTGCCGAGAGCTGCACCGACCTTGTGCCCGGGCAGGCGGTGAGCGTCTACATCAAGAACATCCTGCCGGAAAAAATGAAGATCAAGCTGGTGATCGTGAACCACGCCCTGAGCCAGCGCCACCGGTTCGAGCTGAAGTATTTCATCACCGAGGGCCATCTGGACCACTGGGTGTACTCCACGCCGGAAAGCCCCAAGCGCATTGAGACAGATTTTGCCGCTGCGGCTTGCAATCCGGCGTGAAAGCCTTTATACTATAAAAGAAAAGGAATGCAAGGGGGATGTATGGAACGATGGCCGCCAATGATGCTTTTACTGCCGGTGTACGTCCCGGCGGGTTGACCAGCAGCACCGAGATCCGGCTGCTGCTGTGCTATCTGGTCAAAAATGCCGGACCCATTACCCGGCAGGAGATCGAAAACGCCCTGATGGAAGAAGCGCTGGTGAACTATTTCGAGATCGGCTCGTGTCTGGACGATATCACCAGGCAGCAGCTCGTCACCCTGACAAAGGGCAGCTACACCATCACCGAGAAGGGCCGCAAGGTGGCGCAGGAGCTTGCCTACGACCTGCCCCGCAGTGTGCGGGAGCGCGCTGTGGCCGCTGTGCTGCGCTGCCAGACATGGGCCCGCAAGGAAGCCAAGTACAGTGCCAGCATTACCGAAAAAGAAGACGGCCACTGCACCATCCGCTGCACGGTGAAAGGGCTGGACAGTGAGCTGTTCTGTCTGGACCTCGGCACACCGGACCGGCTGACCGCCGAGCTGGTAAAAAAGCAGTTCATCCTCAAGGGCAACGAGATCTACCAAATGCTCATCAATAAGCTGACCGAAGAAGAAACGTGAACAAATAAAGAGGGAGGCACCCGCGCGGTGCTTCCCTCTTCTGTTTTGTAACGGTCAGATCAGGATGCAGATCAGCCCGGTGCAGCCCTCATTGATGACCCGTTCCAGCGTTTCCTGCAGGCGGGTGCGGGCCTCCTGCGGCATGTGCAGCAGCTTGTTCTGCAGCCCTTCGTTCACCAGCTCGTGCAGGCTCTTGCCAAAGATGTTGGATTCCCACAGCTTTTCCGGGTCGTCCTCAAAGCCGGCCAGCAGGCTGCGGGCAAGGTCCTCGCTCTGCTTTTCGGTGCCCACGATGGGGCTGATCTCGGTGTGGATGGTGGCCTTCATCATCTGGATGGAGGGCGCGCAGGCTTCCAGCCGCACGCCGTAGTTCGTGCCCTGCCGCACGATCTGGGGCTGTTCCAGTTTCAGCTCGCTGACCGTGGGCATCACGATGCCATAGCCGGTGGCTTCCACCTGCTCAAGGGCACTGCGTACCTTCTCGTACTCCCGTTTGGCCTTTGCCAGCTCCATGATGCAGGGCATCAGGCCCGCTTCGTCGCCAATGGCAAGGCCGGTCTGCTCGCTCAGCACCTGATAGAAAATTTCCGGCTTCAGCTCCACCGTGATGCGCACACTGCCGTTTGCAAGGTCGATGCCGCTGATGGCCGAGCGCTGCACTGCGTCACATTCCAGCGCAGGTGCGTCTGTTCCGGAGGGTACATCCTTCATGCGGGAGACCTTTGCCGCCAGCTGCATGGCCGCATCGTACACCTGCGTTTGCAGCCAGTGGCCGTTTTCCAGCATCGTGACCCAGCGCGGCAGGGCAAAATCCAGCTCCTGCACCGGGAACTCGTACAGCACCTGCCGCAGGATGCTGCCGAGTGCCTCCGCGTCCAGATCCACGCAGCTCACCGGCAGCACGGTGTGGTCGTAGTCCCGTGCCATGCCCTCGGCCAGCTGCTTCGTCTCCGGCGCATCCGGGTGGGTGCTGTTGAGCAGGATGATGTAGGGCTTGCCCAGCGCATCCAGTTCTTCCACGATGCGCTTCTCGGTTCTGGCATAGCCCTCCCGCGGGATGTCGCTCACCGAACCGTCGGTTGTGACCACGATGCCGATGGTGGAATGTTCGCAGATCACCTTGCGGGTGCCGGTCTCGGCGGCAAGGTCGAAGGGCACCTCGTGGTCGAACCACGGGCTTTTGACCATGCGGGGCTTGTCGTTCTCCTCGTGGCCCATAGCCCCCTCCACCATGTAACCCACGCAGTCGATGAGCCGCACCCGGCACTCGCCGCCGCCCTCCAACTGCAGGGGCACGGCTGCTTCCGGGATGAATTTTGGTTCCGTGGTCATGATGGTGCGCCCCGCTGCCGACTGGGGCAGCTCATCGCGGGCGCGGAGCTTCGCGTCCTCCGGGCCGATGG
>ERZ773108.4079-NODE-4079-length-10486-cov-7.860512_pt1 | contig 10486 bp, 8 predicted proteins | sample MGYA00580570_ERZ773108 | MGnify/ENA primary metagenome ERZ773108 (study PRJEB29015, sample SAMEA2737840) | human gut metagenome | biome: human gut; feature: human-associated habitat; material: faeces | place: China | collected 2012 ...
ACGGGCTTTTGCCAGCGATCAGCTCAAACATGGCGTTCACCACCGGGAAGATCTCAATATCGCGGTTGTAGTTGACGGTGGTCACGCCGTAGGCTTCCAGATGGAACGGGTCGATCATGTTCACATCGTTCAGGTCGGCTGTAGCGGCCTCGTAGGCCAGATTCACCGGGTGCTTGAGGGGAATGTTCCAGATGGGGAAGGTCTCGAACTTGGCGTAACCGGCCTTCACGCCGCGCTTGTACTCATGGTACAGCTGGGAAAGGCAGGTGGCCATTTTGCCGCTGCCGGGGCCGGGGGCCGTGATGACCACCAGCGGGCGCTGGGTCTCGATGTAATCGTTCTTGCCGTAGCCCTCGTCGCTGACGATGCGGGCCACATCGTTGGGATAGCCGGGAATTTTGTAGTGGCGGAAGGTGCGGATGCCCAGACTGTTCAGCCGCTTTTCAAAGGCCTCCACCTCCGGTGCAGCGGCGTACTTGGTCACGCACACGCTGCCCACATACAGGCCTACTTCCTGGAAGGCATCGATCAGGCGCAGCACATCCAGATCGTAGGTGATGCCGTAGTCGCCGCGGATCTTGTTGCTGATGATGTCCTCGGCGCTGATAACGATGACCACCTCGGCCTGATCCTTCAGCTGCAGCAGCATCTGCAGCTTGGAATCGGGCTGGAAGCCCGGCAGTACGCGGGACGCGTGGTAATCATCGAACAGCTTGCCGCCGAATTCCAGATAGAGCTTGTTGTCAAATTTCTTGATGCGCTCGCGGATATGTTCTGACTGCATCGAGAGATATTTGTCGTTGTCAAATCCAATTTTCATCGTTCGTTTCCTTTTTCCTCTTTGCTGTGCCCGGCACACCGCACCGGAACTTTTCCATAACAGAAACAGTATACCACACTCAAAAACCGGGTGCAATCCAAAAGGGCGGCTGCAAAGTTTTTTCCAGCAAATGCGGTGTTTCGCGCTGTTCTTTGCTGCATTTTTTGTGAAAATGGTTCTTGCCGCGTTTTTGACAGCGGGTGTATCATGTTATATCTGATGGCTCATGCTTGACAAAGTACACACCAGCGTCTACGATGAAGACAGGAAAAGGCACTGCCCGCAAACGGCAGACCTCTTACCGGCAATTAAATTTCAAAAGAAAAGTAACCGCTTGGATTGGAAGTCGTGGGCGGTTACTTTTTCTTTTTATCCTTCTGATCCTTCGCGCGATCCTGCGTAATACAGCAAGCCCCCGGGTCTCCCCGGGGGCTTGCTGCAGCTTTATGAAGTATCTCGAATATGGAAGGAATGGCGTTTATTCTGCGTCGGTACGGTTTTTCTTGAGCAAGCTCAGGATCACAGCACCCAGCACGCTGCCCACAGCCAGCGCCACACAGTACAGAGCGGTATGGTCCACGACTGGGAACACGAAGATGCCGCCGTGCGGTGCACGCAGAGCGCAGCCGAAGGTCATGGAGAGCGCACCGGCCACCGCTGCACCGGCCACGCAGCTGGGCAGGACGCGCAGCGGATCTGCTGCTGCATAAGGGATCGCACCCTCGGTGACGAAGCACAGGCCCATGACGTAGTTCACGATGCCGTTGCGGCGCTCGTCGGCAGTCCACTTCTTGGGGCAGAAGGTGGTGGACAGGGCGATGGCGATGGGAGGAACCATGCCGCCCACCATGACAGCGGCCATCACCTCATAGTTGCCGGAGGCAAGGGCTGCCGTGCCAAAGACGTAAGCTGCTTTGTTGAACGGGCCGCCCATATCAATGCTCATCATACCGGCCACGATGGCACCCAGCAGCACCTTGGAGGTGCCGCCCATGGCGTTCAGGCAATCGGTCATGGCAGTGTTGATCATGCCCATGACCGGGTTGATGCCGCACATCACCGCGCCGAGGATGAGCATACCGCCCAGCGGGTAGATGAGCATGGGACGGATGCCATTCAGGCTGGCAGGCAGCTTTTCGGTAATCTTTTTCAGCAGCTCAACGATGTAGCCTGCAGCAAAACCGGCCAGCAGTGCAGCAAGGAAGCCGCCGGAAACACCGGTGGTCTCACCCGCTGCAATACCTGCAAAGTTGGTGCCGTTCATGGCCAGCACACCGCCCACAAAACCGACCGCCAGACCCGGACGGTCTGCAATGGACATGGCGATGAAGGCAGACAGGATGGGCAGCATGTAACCGAAGGCTGCGCTGCCCACCGTCTTAAAGAAGGCAGCGACCGGGGTGTTCATGCCAAAGTTGGAGGGATCGATGGTGTAATCGTCCAGCAGGAACGCCAGTGCGATCATGATGCCGCCGCCCACCACGAAGGGCAGCATGTGGGAGACACCGTTCATCAGGTTCTTGTACAGAGCGCGGCCAAAGCTGTCCTTGCCGGAAGCATCCTCGGCGGCCTGTGCGCCGCCCTCGGCGTGGTAAACAGGCACCTCGCCGTGCACGATCTTCTTGATGAGCTCCTCCGGCTTGTGGATGCCATCGTCCACCCGGGTGAACAGCACCGGCTTGCCGTCGAAGCGGGCGGTCTCCACCTTCTTTTCTGCTGCCACGATGATGCCGTCGCAGTTTGCGATCTCTTCTCTGGTGAGGATGTTCTTTGCTCCATCCGAGCCATTGGTCTCCACCTTGGTGGGCAGACCCAGCTTGTCACCGGCCTTGGTCAGGGCTTCCGCTGCCATATAGGTGTGGGCGATGCCGTTGACGCAGGCGGTCACGGCCAGAATGCGGTAGCCGCTCTGGGGGATCTCCTGCTGGGTGAAGCTCTCCGCGCCGAACTGAACCTCCTCCTGTGCATCGATGCAGTCAAGGAACTCTGCAGGGGTCTTTGCGGCCTTCAGCTTTTCTACAAAGTCCTCGTTCATCAGCATCTGCATCATACGGGCCAGCATGTCCACATGCAGGCTGCCGTTTTCCGGAGCCGCAATGGCAAACAGCAGGTCGGTGGTACCGTCGTCCTCGGCGTTGTACTGCACAGGGCTGCTCAGCCGCAGCGCCGCCAGACTGGGCCGGGTGACTACATTGGTCTTGGCGTGGGGCACCGTGATGCCGTTGTCCACATAGGTGGAGCCCTCTGCCTCACGGGCATAAAGGGCCTTTTTGTAGGCTTCCTTGTCCGTGATGTTGCCATGGGTGGCCTGCAGCTCCACCAGACGGCTGATGATCTGCTCCTGATCGGTCAGAGCCTCATCCAGTGCGATGGACTGCGCGGTGAATAATTCCGTAATACGCATGATTTTTCTCCCTTCGTTCTTATCTCTTAGCGTCCTCGCCCTCTCAGGCCGCTTCGCGTCCAGCTCTCCCAAAGGGAGAGCCTCTGGCGAAACCGGAAACTTTGCATGGACTGCCAAAGCCTCTCCCTTTGGGAGAGGTGGCATTGCACCAGCAATGACGGAGAGGGCGAGCCATCTATCCTTTCAAATTTCCTTCATCAGTTCGTCGATTTTTTCTTTGGTGGCAAGGCCAAGGCTGAACGCCGTTGCGCTGCCGCAGGCTGTGCCCAGACGCAGTGCAAAGGAATAGCTCCGGGTCTGCATCCAGCCAGCCACAAAGCCGGCCACCATGCTGTCGCCTGCGCCCACGCTGTTTACGACCTTGCCCTTGGGGCAGCCGATGCGGTGCACCTCGCCATTTTCGTCCACCAGCAGGGCACCGTCGCCCGCCATGCTTACCAGCACGTTGCGAGCGCCCTTTTGCTGTAGGGTGCGGGCCGCAGCAATGATCTCTTCGTCCGTAGTCAGCACCCTGCCCACGATCTCGCCCAGCTCGTGGTTATTGGGCTTGATGAGGAAGGGGTGGTACTGCAGCACGTTCACCAGCAGGTCGCGGGTGGCATCCACCACAGCACGCACGCCCCTGCCCTGCAGCCGGGCCAGCAGCCGCTCGTAGGTATCCTGCGAAAGGCTTGCCGGGATGCTGCCCGCCAGAATGAGGATATCATCCTCGTTCAAGCTGTCCAACTTCTTTTCCAGCTCCTGCATGGCGCTCTCCGGAATGTCGGGGCCCGCGCCGTTCAGCTCGGTCTCCTGCCCTGCCTTGATCTTGACATTGATGCGGGTCATGCCCTGTTCCAGATGCACAAAATCGGTCTTTAAGCCCTGTGCAGCAAGGCCGCGTTCCAGCCATGCGCCGGTCTCACCGGCCACAAAGCCCAGCGCCACGCTCTCGCAGCCCAGCTGTGCCAGCACACCGGACACATTGATGCCCTTGCCGCCCAGCACGCAGTCCTCGCCTTTGGCGCGGTTCACCTCGCCTACTTCCAGCGGTGCATCCAAACGCACCACATAGTCAATGGCCGGGTTGAATGTTACGGTATAAATCATACTTCCGTCTCCTTTACCAGCGTGAATTGTTTGTATTTGGGATTGGGGCAGCGGTTGGTGAGAATGGAACCGCCCTGCAGGTCGGCAATGACTGCCGGGTAGATGCGGGAAAACTTGGCATCATCCACAAGGAACCAGGCTTCCCGTGCACGGTGCACTGCCGCTGCTTTCACGGCAGCTTCCTCGGGGTCCGGCGTGGTAAAACCGGCATCCAGCGCCACACCGTTGGCACCCATGAACGCCTTGGTAAAATTGTAGCGCTGCAGGCTGGTGACTGTGGGTGCACCCACAATGGCTTCGGTCTCGGGCCGCAGCAGTCCTCCGGGCAGATACACCCGGCAGCCCTTTCGGGCCAGTGCCCGGGCATGGGCCACGCCGTTGGTCACATAGCTGGCTTTGAGGGCATCCTCCGCCAGTGCGCGCACCAGCTCCAGCGTGGTGGAGCCTGCATCGATGAACACAAAATCATCGGCGTTGATGAGCTCTGCCGCCGCCTGCGCGATGCTGCGCTTCTGCTCCACAGCCTGCGACTCCTTGGCCTCCATGGTGGGTTCATCCGCCAGAAAACGGCTGTCCGGCAGGGTGGCACCGCCGTGCACCTTGTTCAGCTTGCCCAGCCGGTCCAGTTCGGTCAGGTCGCGCCGGATGGTGGATTCGCTGGTATTCAGCGCCTCGCACAATTCCTGCACCGTCACGGTGCGCTTGCGGTTCAGCTGTTCCATGATCAGGCTGAAGCGTTCTTCTGCCAGCATCGGCATCCTCTCCTTTGGTTTGATCTTATCTTTGACGGTTTATGACCGTTTGTGCGCTGTTTTGGTTGATTGCATCTTTATTATAGCAAATACAGCACCAAAATCAATCACTTTCAGTCAATTTCATTCATTTTCGTACACAAAAAATTGTCTTTAAATTTGTGCAGGGAGCACAAAAGCTGGGATACAAGCATTTTGTGCAAACAAAAAAACCGCCGTGCGTACCAATCGCACAGCGGCCGGAGAGATGGCTTATTGAGGAATCACTCGGCAGTCCAGTAGAAATCGTCGCCGGGCATTGCGCCGCCCACTGCCTTGGGGTCGGCATCAAACAGCACCTGCAGATAAGCAGATGCGTTGGTCTTGAGCTCGTCGCCGGTCAGGCAGACGATGTTGCAGTTGGGCAGGGCCTTCTTGGCAATGGCAGCCTTGGCCACAACACCCTGCTCCTCGCACAGAGCGGCAGTGCCGTCCAGATCGGTGTTGGCAGCTTCCACGCTCTTGGCGTAGTCGGTAAGGAATGCGGCCACAACATCCGGGTGTTCCTCGGCATACTCCTTGCGCACCACGGTCACGCCGGTGATGAGCTGGGTATCCGCAACCTTGTTCCATTCCTCGGTCAGGTCGAGGGCCACACGCAGGGTGTCGTCCTGCAGGCCGGCTGCAGTCACATAGGGCTGGGGCAGAACTGCAATGGCATCCTCGGTATTGGCCATCTGGGCCGTGACCTCGGTGGCCTCGCTGTAGTATTCAATGGTCACGTCCTTGTCCGGGTCGATGCCGTTGGCGTTCAGAAGATAGCGCAGCACGTACTCCGGCGTGGTGCCCTTGCCGGTGGACAGGATGGTACGGCCTGCAAGGTCTGCCATGGACTGGATCGTATCACCGCCTTTTTCCACTACGTACAGCACGCCCAGCGTGTTGACGGCCACAGCCTGAATGCCGCCTTCCGTCTTCTGATACAGGGTGGCGGCCAGATTTGCCGGGATGGCAGCCATGTCCAGCTCGCCCTTCATCAGCAGCGGCACGATCTCATCGGCAGCGCCGTAAAGCTGCAGGTCGTAATCCATGGAAGCGGTGCCATCCTCTTCCATGCTCAGCAGGTTGACAAGGCCCATGGTGGTGGGGCCTTTCAGGCCGGCAATGCGCAGAGCATCGGTGGTGGACAGTTCCTTTGCTTCCTCACTGGAAGCGGCTTCCGAAGCAGCCTCGGGGACAGCTTCGCTGGAAGCTGCACTGGATGCAACAGAGCTGGATGCCGCACCGCCGCAGGCGGCAAGGCTCAGCACAAGGGCCAGAGCCAGCAGCACAGATGTCAGTTTTTTCATGCGGGGTTCCCTCTTTTCCTCATCAGACAGCGCGATTCCTGTGCCGCAAAACTTTGCACAGAATCATCGGACTGTCTTTTTATATTTTTTACAAAGCAAATTTGCAAAATCATTTGCTTTGCGGGTCTAAGTTTACTATAATAGAATCAAAAATACCGTTGCGTGTGCAACGGAATTGCAGGAGGGCTGTGGGAAGCCGGATCTTTCCCACGGAATTGTGATGAAAAACTTTCTTCCGCTGTTATGCTCCACCTCTTTATTCAATGGTCTGACCTCTGAAGAGCTGCAGACCCTGCTGGCTCAGCTGGGTGCCGTTATGCGCAGCTATGGCAAAGGCGAAGCGCTTGTTCTGGCGGGCGAACCCAACCGCAGGGTGGGCATCGTACTGTCCGGTGAGCTGGAAGCCTACCGTCCCGGGCCGCAGGGTGCGCGCATTCCCATCACCCACATGGAACCGGGCGGCGTGTTCGGCGATGTGCTGAGCGGTTCCAGTCTGGCAAGCCCGGTCACGGTGATGGCTTCGGTGCCCTGCGAGGTGCTGCTGATCCCCTACGAGCGGCTGCTGCTTTCGGATGGCAGTCCGGCGCACCAGCAGACATTGCGCAATCTGGTGCGCACCATCAGCGATAAATATTTTTCCCTCTCCCGCCGCATCGACCTGCTGGTGCTCAAAAGCCTGCGGGCCAAAGTGTGCGCCTATCTGCTCAGTGAAGCCGAGCGGGCTGGCAGCCTGACCTTCAGCATCCCGTTCTCCCGCATCCAGCTGGCAGATTACCTGAACTGCGACCGCAGCGCCCTCAGCCGTGAGCTGAGCCAGATGCAGCGGGACGGCCTGCTGGACACCTACAAGAGCAGCTTCAAGCTGCTGGAGCCTGAGGTGTTGAAGCAGATGGTGCAGCGACCATTTGAATAGCCGCCGCGTGCGCTTTGGCTGTATTCAGCTGAAATTTTATTTTTATATTTGAGTTTTAGAAAAATCTGCGAATTTTTCTAAAACTCTTTTTCACTGGAAGGCCGTAACCGTCAGCGGCATCATCTTGTTATTTTTAATATAGGAGTATTTTTAAATATGTCAAAACCGATTTTATGGATCGTGATCCCCTGCTACAACGAGGAGCAGGTGCTGCCCATTACAGCTCCCCTGTTTCTGGAAAAGATCAGCGGCCTTGCCGCACAGGGCCTTGTGAGCGAGAAGAGCCGGGTGCTGTTCGTGAACGACGGCTCCAAAGACAAGACATGGGAACTGATCCAGAGTTTTGCCGCACAGGACGAGCACTACATCGGCATTTCCCAGAGCCGCAACCGCGGCCACCAGAACGCCGTGCTGGCAGGCTTGATGGAGGCACTGCACAGCGGCACCTGTGATGTTACCATTTCCATCGACTGCGATGGTCAGGACGACATCAACGCCATGGACGAGATGGTTAAAAAGTATCTGGACGGTGCCGAGGTGGTCTACGGCGTGCGCAGCCGCCGCGATACAGACACCTTCTTCAAGCGCTTCACCGCCGAGGGCTTTTACCATGTGATGAACGCTCTGGGCGCAGACATCGTGTTCAACCACGCAGACTACCGCCTCATCAGCACCCGTGTGCTGGAAAGCTTTGCCGACTACAGGGAAGTGAACATTTTCCTGCGCGGCATGGTGCCTCTAGTGGGCTTCCGGAGCGATGTTGTCACCTACGAGCGCCATGAGCGCCTTGCCGGTGAGAGCCACTATCCGCTGAGCAAGATGCTGGCCCTTGCCTTTGACGGCATCACCAGCCTTTCCAACAAGCCTATCCGCATCATTACCGGGGCGGGCATCGCCGTGAGCCTGGTCGGCTTTATCGGAGTCATCTGGGCCATCGTGTGTGCCGCCATGGGCAGCAGCGTGGCCGGCTGGGCCTCCATCGTGTGCATCGTCTGCTTCATGAGCGGCGTGCAGCTGGTGTGCTTAGGCGTGATCGGCGAGTATATCGGCAAAATTTATATGGAGACGAAAGCCCGCCCGCGCTACATCATCAGCGAGCGCACCTGGGCACCCTACGAAAGGAAGTATCACGGATGAGCAAACAGAGCTGGCGCGGCAGCACCCTGCTGAACCCGGAACCGCCGGTACTGGTGTCCTGCGGCGGGCTGGAAAAGCCCAATCTCATCACCATCGGCTGGACGGGCACCATCTGCACCCAGCCCAGCATGGTGTCCATCAGCGTTCGGCCGGAGCGCTACAGCCACCACCTCATTCAGGAAAGCGGACAGTTTGCCATCAATCTGCCCACTGAAGCGCTGGTGCGTTCGGTGGACTGGTGCGGCGTGAAAAGCGGCCGTGATGTGGATAAATTTGCCGCCTGCGGCCTGCATTCTGCCCCCGGCAGCGTGCTGACCGACTGCCCCATTCTGGAAGAAAGCCCGGTCAATCTGGAATGCAAGGTAACTCAGGTGATCCCGCTGGGCAGCCACGACCTGTTCCTTGCCGAAGTTGTGGCCTGTGATGTGGACGAAAGCCTGCTGGACGAAAACGGCAAGCTGTGTCTCGAAAAGGCAAAGCTCATCGTCTACAGCCACGGCGAATATCTGGCACTGGGCAAAAAGCTGGGCACCTTTGGCTACAGCGTGCGCAAGAAAAAGCCGGTAAGGCGTAAAAAATAATTTACATTTCATCGCTTGACTTTTGCCCAAAACTGCATATACTAAAGATAGGCAATGTAGAGAGATTGAATCCATCGGGTTCATGCCGAAACACGAAGCCCCCGGTAGTGTCAGTACCGGGGGCTTCTTTTAGTGTTTGCTGCCCTTGCCGATCTTACCGTCGATCCATGTGCACAGATAGTAGGCAACTACCTGCGCGGCAACGGTTTGGATAAATGTAGAGAGAGTTTCCAAGGGGTTCACCTCCTTTCCGCGGTTAGGGGAATGGAGAAGGGCCGCAGGAACAGTATAGCACAAAAACCGGTATCGCGCAATTTTGACGCAATACCGGTTTTTGTGCATTTATTCGTGCTTCACGCGCTGGATCTCGCCCAGATCATAGGGGGTGTTCTGGTAGACATAGTAGTTCAGCCAGTTCTCATACAGCAGGTGGGCGTGGGCACGCCAGCGGAACAGCGGCGGCTTGGACGGGTCATCGTCCGGGTAGTAATTCACCGGCACATGGATGGGCAGGCCCTTGTCCACATCGCGGCGGTACTCTGAATCCAGCGTGTATTTGTCATATTCCGGGTGGCCGGTGACAAAGATCTGCCGTCCGTTCTCGGTGCTCATGAGGAAGGGCCCGGCCGCATCGCTCTCGGCAAGGATGCGCAGAGCCTTACAGTTGTCCACATCCTCGCGGCTGATGCCGGTGTGGCGGCTGTGGGGCGCATAGAACACCTCGTCAAAGCCGCGCACCAAAGGGTTCGACGGGCGGGTGACCCGGTGCTCGAACACGCCGAACATCTTTTCCGGCAGCAGCTGCTTGTGCACGCCGTAGTGGTAGTACAGGCCAGCCTGTGCACCCCAGCACACATGCAGGGTGGAGTAGACATTCGTCTCGCTGAAGTCCATGATCTCGCACAGCTCCGGCACAGCCCGGTGGGCGGCCATCAGCACCCCTATATCGCTCACAATGGCAGCGTCCACGCCCATCTCATGCACCTCGGCCAGGTACTTGGGCAGCAGGTCGGCCTCCTCATTGTTCAGCAGGGTGTTGCAGGTCAGGTAAAGGCGCTTGCCCATCTGGTGGGTCAATTTCACCGCCTCGGCCAGCTCCTCCTGGGTAAAGCTCCTGGTCCCCGCGCGCATGTTAAAGAGCTTGCCGCCCAGGTATACCGCGTCCGCCCCAAAGCGCAGTGCCGCTTCCAGTCGTTCCCGGTCGCCCGCCGGCGCCAGGACTTCCGGTTTCTTGTCTATCATCGTGTTATTTTCTCCTGTTTACAGCTTCATCTGGATGGAACGGCCCACTTCCAGCGCCTTTTCCTCGCCCTGCAGGGCCGCCAGCATGTACAGCGCAAAGGTCATGGCGTTGCCGGCGCCGTTCGCGGTGATGATCTTTCCATCCTGCTGCAAAGGGGCCGCCGTATAGGTACCGTGGTACTTTTCGTCGTTCTCAAAGCCCGGATAGCAGGTATATTTC
>ERZ773108.4099-NODE-4099-length-10447-cov-3.374230_pt1 | contig 10447 bp, 7 predicted proteins | sample MGYA00580570_ERZ773108 | MGnify/ENA primary metagenome ERZ773108 (study PRJEB29015, sample SAMEA2737840) | human gut metagenome | biome: human gut; feature: human-associated habitat; material: faeces | place: China | collected 2012 ...
CTACGGAAATGCCTGGTGGAAACAGAAAGAAGAATTTGAGAGCTTCAATGGTCCTATCTTATTCACAAGCAACTGTATCGTTCCTCCACGTGCGAACGCCACCTACAAAGACCGTATCTACATTACAGGTGCATGTGGTCTGGAAGGAGCACACTATATTCCTGAACGTAAAGACGGAAAGCCAAAAGATTTCTCCGCACTGATCGCCCATGCCAAACAGTGCCAGCCACCGGTAGCCATCGAAAGCGGAACGCTTATCGGAGGCTTCGCCCATGCACAAGTGACAGCTTTGGCAGATAAAGTAGTGAATGCTGTAAAAAGCGGAGCTATCCGCAAATTCTTTGTAATGGCAGGCTGCGACGGGCGCATGAAAAGCCGCGAATATTATACGGAATTTGCCCGAAAACTGCCGAACGACACGGTTATATTGACCGCCGGCTGTACAAAATACCGATACAATAAATTGGCTTTGGGAGACATTAACGGTATTCCCCGCGTATTGGATGCTGGACAATGTAACGACAGTTACTCATTGGCAGTCATTGCCCTGAAATTAAAGGAAATATTCGGATTGGATGATGTCAATAAACTCCCTATCGTCTACAATATTGCCTGGTATGAACAGAAAGCAGTAATTGTATTATTAGCTTTATTGGCATTGGGAGTGAAGAATATCCATTTAGGACCGACTCTTCCCGCCTTCCTTTCACCAAACATAAAGAATGTACTGATAGAACAATTCGGTATCGGCGGAATCAGCACCGTAGACGAAGATATCATGAAGTTCTTGTCATAAGTATTTTATCCTAAATATTCAGCAATCAGGCTCGAATCATGCAGATCGCATCATTCGAGCCTGTTTTCATATTCTCACAATTAGCTATTTCCGAGTATCAGATTGACCTTTTTAGACAATTTAACTACCATTTTTGACAAAAATACATCAAAACAGGTATTTCATTTGTTGCTAAATATATGTAACTTCGCACGGTGAAAAATAATGCGACATTCTTATAACTTTATAATATATAGCATATGATATTTACAGCAGAAAACACCTTACTTATCGGTTCTATCTTACTTTTCGTCAGCATTGTTGTTGGAAAAACCGGATACCGTTTCGGCGTACCTACTTTGTTACTGTTCCTCGTTGTAGGAATGGCATTCGGAAGTGACGGACTCGGTCTCCAATTCCATAATGCCAAAGAAGCCCAATTTATCGGTATGGTTGCCTTGAGTATCATCCTTTTCTCAGGAGGTATGGACACGAAATTCAAAGAAATCAAACCTATTTTAGGACCGGGTATCGTCTTATCCACTGTCGGAGTATTGCTCACAGCTCTTTTTACGGGGCTCTTCATTTGGTGGCTATCCGGTATGAGTTGGACGAACATTTATTTGCCTATCACCACTTCCCTATTGTTGGCCTCTACCATGTCTTCCACAGATTCGGCTTCGGTCTTCGCTATTCTCCGTTCGCAAAAGATGAATCTGAAACATAACCTACGTCCTATGCTTGAACTGGAGAGCGGAAGCAACGACCCAATGGCCTATATGCTTACCATAGTCCTGATACAATTCATTCAATCAGATGGCATGGGTACAGGCAACATAATCGGTTCATTCATCATCCAATTCTTGGTAGGTGCTGCTGCCGGATATATCTTGGGAAAACTGGCGATATTGATACTCAACAAAATAAATATCGATAACCAATCACTTTATCCCATTCTGTTATTGTCTTTTGTATTCTTCACTTTTGCCATCACCGATCTGCTTCGCGGTAATGGGTATTTGGCTGTATACATTGCCGGCATGATGGTAGGTAACCATAAAATAACTTTCCGAAAGGAAATTGCAACATTCATGGATGGTCTGACCTGGCTGTTCCAAATCATCATGTTCCTTTGCCTCGGACTTCTCGTCAATCCGCACGAAATGCTGGAAGTAGCAGTAGTAGCCTTGTTGATCGGTGTCTTTATGATTCTCATCGGGCGTCCGTTAAGCGTGTTCCTCTGCCTGCTCCCTTTCCGGAAGATTACCATGAAATCACGGTTGTTCGTATCATGGGTAGGACTACGCGGTGCCGTACCTATCATCTTTGCCACCTATCCGGTAGTTGCAGGCGTGGAAGGTTCGAATATCATCTTTAATATCGTATTCTTCATTACCATTGTCTCGTTGGTTGTGCAGGGAACAACGATTTCTTTCGTTGCCCGCATGCTGAACCTCTCCAAACCACTGGAGAAAACAGGGAATGACTTTGGAGTGGAGCTCCCGGAAGAAATAGACTCCGACCTTAGCGACATGACCATTACCACGGAAATGCTGGAAGAAGCAGATACCTTGAAGGATATGAATCTTCCCAAAGGAACATTGGTTATGATAGTGAAACGCGGAGATGAGTTTTTAATTCCTAACGGAACACTGAAACTTCATGTAGGAGACAAGTTGCTCCTTATCTCCGAAAAATCAAAAGAGGAAGTGAACGAATCCGAATAAGGCGGGGAACGAAATATGTTCAAACATCCCCCGTTAATTAACCGTAAAACTTAATTGTAAACTTCGGTTTCCGTTAATGAAATGTTATTTTTGCGCAATTTTAAATCAAATGTGCAAAAATCGAATGGAACAAGAACATCAGTTCATTGATTATATTGAACAGAGCATCATTAAAAACTGGGATAAAGATGCATTGACAGACTACAAAGGAATCACGCTTCAATATAAGGATGTAGCGCGCAAGATAGCCAAGTTTCACATTGTATTGGAAAGTGCCGGTATCCAGCCAGGAGATAAAATAGCAGTCTGCGGCCGGAACAGTGCCCATTGGGGAGTCACCTTCTTAGCCACTATCACTTACGGAGCCGTCATCGTTCCTATTCTGCATGAGTTCAAAGCGGATAATATTCACAATATCGTCAATCACTCCGAAGCCAAATTACTCTTTGTCGGCGATCAGGCATGGGAAAATCTGAATGAAGACGCAATGCCGCTACTGGAAGGTATCGCTTCACTCACCGATTTCACTGCATTGGTATCGCGCAACGAGAAACTGACTTACGCCTTCGAACACCGGAACGCTATTTACGGTCAGCGTTATCCGAAGAATTTCCGCCCCGAACATATCTGTTACCGGAAGGACCGTCCGGAAGAACTGGCTATCATCAATTATACCTCCGGCACTACCGGATATTCCAAAGGAGTCATGCTCCCCTACCGCAGTATTTGGTCGAACGTGGCATACTGTTTCGAGATGCTTCCCGTGAAAGCGGGCGATCACATCGTTTCCATGCTTCCGATGGGTCATGTATTCGGCATGGTATACGATTTCTTATATGGCTTCTCCGCAGGTGCGCATATCTATTTCCTGACACGTATGCCGTCTCCGAAAATCATCTCACAATCTTTCTCGGAGATTAAGCCCAGAGTTATCTCTTGCGTACCTTTGATTGTAGAAAAGATTATCAAGAAAGATATCCTCCCTAAAGTGGATAGCAAAATCGGAAAGTTATTGCTCAAAGTACCTATCGTCAATGACAAAATCAAATCGTTGGCCCGCCAGGCAGCTATGGAAATCTTTGGAGGTAATTTCGACGAAATCATTATCGGCGGCGCTCCTTTCAATGCCGAAGTAGAAGCTTTTCTCAAAAAGATAGGTTTCCCCTACACCATTGCTTACGGCATGACAGAATGTGGTCCGATTATCTGCTCCAGCCGTTGGGATACATTGAAACTTGCTTCCTGCGGAAAGGCCACTACGCGAATGGAAGTCCGCATTGATTCCCCGGATCCTAAAACTCATGCCGGAGAGATTGTTTGCAGGGGAGCGAATATGATGCTCGGATATTATAAGAATCCGGAAGCCACGCAGGAAGTGTTTACCGAAGACGGCTGGCTGCGCACCGGCGACCTTGGTACTATGGACGCCAGCGGAAATATCTTCATCCGCGGACGACTCAAAAGCATGATTCTGAGTTCGAGCGGACAGAACATCTTCCCCGAAGAGCTGGAAGCCAAACTCAATAACCTGCCATTCATTCTTGAAAGCCTCGTCATCGAACGCAACAAGAAACTGGTGGCACTGGTCTATGCGGATTACGAAGCGCTGGATTCTCTCGGATTGAACAATCCGGATAACCTGAAAACAATCATGGATGAAAATCTGAAGAACTTAAATAATAATGTAGCTGCGTATGAAAAAGTCAGCAAGATTCAGCTTTATCCTACGGAATTTGAGAAAACCCCGAAAAGAAGCATCAAAAGGTATCTATATAACAGTATAGCTGTCGATTAGTATGTTTTAAAACATGGATTGAAGGCGTAATATAACAAGCTTCTAAAAAAAATTATAAAAATAGTTGGCTTTTCGAGAACAACATATTGAAAAAGTACATAACTTTGCAGCGTTTTAATAAAGCAATTGATTGTATTACGTTTTTAAAAAGCAAAGAAAATGAAAAAATTAGTTTTGATGGCCGTAGCTATCGTAGCAGTATCATTCGCATCATGTGGTAACAAAGCAGCTGACGCAGCAAAAGCAACTCAGGATTCTATCCGTATCGCTGACTCAATCGCAGCAGTAGAAGCAGCAGCTCTTGAAGCTGAACAAGCAGCAGCCGCAGCAGCAGATTCTTTGAATGCTGATAGCACTGCAACTGAAACTGTAGCTGAATAATTCAGAAACAGCTAGAGAGAATTGAAAGTCTGCCATGCGAAAGCATGCACAGACTTTTTTTTATGCCTTTATCTTATTATTTTAGCAAGCCGCACGTTATTTAGCGTATGAACTTTTCACAAAAGGAGCGTTCAATAAATAATCCAGACTTACTTCTACACTTTCCTCTACCGGAACACTATAACCCTCGATTTCAGCAACGAGATAATTAACGCCTGCAGTTTTTGCATTCTTAAAGATAGCGTCAAAACCTACCATTCCGCTTTGTCCGATCTCTCTGTGATCCTTAACATGGAATATCTTGAAGCGGCCGGGATATTTATTAAAATAATCAACAGGACTGTTTTGTCCGCGAACTACCCAATAAAGGTCCATCTGGAAGAAAACATATTCAGGATTCGTATGTTCCAACATATAATCATACATCACTTTATCTTCTACCTTCTGAAATTCATGAGCGTGATTATGATATCCGAACGACAAACCTTGTTGTTTGCAACGCTTACCTATTTCATTATAATATGCACAATATGTTTCTAAATCCTTGAGCGTCTTAGGTACATCCATCCACGGAGCTACAATATATTTCATACCGGCAGCTTTGTGATCGGCAATACATTGATCCCACCATTCAAGTGACTTTGAATAGTCGCCGGAAGCCAATTCTTCTTTAGACAATTGTCTTGTACAATGTGAAGACAAGACTTTTAATCCTGCCGATTCGACATCTTTCTTAAATTGTTGGGGAGTACGGTCATAAAACTTACCGTTATTATAATTGGCTGCTTCAACACCGGTATATCCCATGTTTGCCAATTTCTTCAGAAGAGCAGTATAAGTGGGGTCACACTTACCATTTTTGTTGTCTACCTTGTTTAATATATCTCTGACAGAATAGAGCTGAATTGCTACTTCTTTTTTAGCTTTTTTCTTGGTTTGTGCCGTTACTGCCAGTGGAATCATGAAAAGAGCAGCCAATGCACAGATATAAATTCTAGTTTTCATATAATAGATATTAGTGTGGGTTACAATTATTCAGGTTTACATAGAAAAAAACAGGCACGGATTACACAGACTTCACGGTTACTCCATGGCAATCGCCATTCAAAAAAAACGTGAAATACACGTAACCCGTGCCTTTCTTTATTGCTATTCGATTAGTCCAAAACTTTCACGCGGATGTTGCGGAACCAAACATCGTCACCGTGATCTTGCAAACCAATGAAACCTTCGTGATTTTCGCCACCGCAATTATTCAACAATTCAAATGCCAAAGGCCATTTTTCTTCACTGAACTTACTTGCTTGCAACATATCAGTCCATTGTTTTGTCCACAAATGATATTCAAGTACGTTTTCATCGTTTTGTCCGTGAACAACTGTACCTTTATAAACCATAATCTTAGCCTTGTTCCATTCGCCAAACGGTTTAGAGTTTTGAGGAACTGCCGGAATCATGTCATACAAAGAAGCTGACTGACGATTGTTGTCTTTACCCAATTTAGCATCCGGATGATTGGCATTATCCAACACCTGATATTCGGGCGCGGAAATATAAATAGGCTCCAGCACATCATTACCGTCTTTATCTTTCGATGTAACTTCCTGAGCTAAATAGAAAATACCGGAGTTACCACCTTTAGAAACATTCCACTCCATCTCCAGTTCAAAGTTTTTAAACTTGTGAGCAAAGATCAGGTCACCACCATCACCGTCTTGAGCTTCACCACCACCAGAACCGTTGAATTTGATACAGCCATCTTCGATTGTCCATTTAGAAGGAACACGGTCTTTTCCATAACCACGCCATCCGTTAAATGTTTCGCCATCAAAGATTGTGATATAACCATTTTCATCAACAGGCAGATTCAAGCTATCTGTTTCTGCCGCTTTCAATGATTTAGAGTAAGTCAACGCAACTTTTTGCTCTTCCGGAGCATTTGCTTTCTTCTGACCACCGCAAGAAGCGAAAACGCCTGCAGCAAGACAACAACAAGCTAATGGATAAAATACTTTTTTCATGATATCAACTATTTAATTTTTAATCTTTAATTCTTAATCTACTTTTATCTTGGCATATCAGGCAGTCTCCAGCCTTCACGATAATTATGTTTCACTAATTCAGCCGCAAACTGTTTTGCATTGATCGGATCTGTCCATGTCTTATCAAATGTAGGATGACCATTATGAATCTTAAATCCGTCTTTGATAACAGTACGAATGGTTTCGTTATCACCGATATTTGTAAAACACATGTTAGCTCCATCCCACTCGAGAGTCTTATTCAGAGCTTGCAAACGAATAGCCAATACACCCATTGCTACCATTTCATTCATAGGTCCGGCTTCTGAGAAGTCAGATTTAGTCATGATACGATTAGATTTATCTTCTTTACATGCACGCACCCAATCCATTTCGTGACCACCATTCATTGCTTTAGGAACACGACGGCAAACCTTCGGTGCATTTGGTTTACGACCTGAAAGCAACCAAGGATTCTGTCCATAACATCCGCAAATCAATGTATCTTTCGTTCCGTGGAAAATAGTCAAACCACCACCGCTTTGCATCAGTTGTTTTCCTTCTGGGAATCCTTTCGGACGTTCTGGCATCATACCGCCATCATACCAATGTATTTCCACTTCAGGCATAGCTACTTTCGGCATATTTTCACGAGCAGGGAAAATCATTTTCACATGCTGTGCCTGCGGAGCACAAGCATTCAACAATAAAGTAGATGACCCTTCCACTTTAGTTGGATATTGCAATTTCAATGCTCTAAACGGCTGATGCAAAATATGGCAAGCCATATCGCCTAATGCACCTGTTCCATAATCCCACCATCCACGCCAGTTCCAAGGATGATAAATAGCATTGTAAGGATTCATTTTAGCAGGACCTGTAAACAAATCCCAATTCAATGTGCTAGGAATTTTATCAACCTTTTCAGGAACATTCAATCCTTGAGGCCAAATAGGACGGTCTGTTGCACATTCTACTTTCGTTACGTCACCGATTTCACCATTCCAAATCCATTCACATACTAAATCCGTACCTTCATCCGATGCCCCCTGATTACCCATTTGGGTAACCACGCCCGTTGATGCAGCCAGTTTTGTCAACAAACGAGATTCATAAACAGAGTGGGTCAATGGTTTCTGACAATATACATGTTTTCCCATTGTCATTGCGTCAGCAGTGATAATAGCATGAGTATGGTCGGCAGTTGCGATAATCACACCGTCGATAGATTTACCCATTTCATCATACATCTTACGATAGTCCCAGTATTTTTTAGCCTTGGGGAATTCGTCGAACACGCCTTTTGCGTACTTCCAATCCACATCACAAAGAGCTACAATATTTTCAGTGCCCTTTACGTGATTAATGTTGGCATGTCCCATGCCACCAATACCCACAGCTGCAAGATTTAATTTGTCAGTAGGCGAAATATGCCCGTGACTCATACCTAAAATTGTACTGGGAGCAATGGTTATACCTGCTAAAGCAGCGGCTCCCGTTTTGAGAAATTTTCTCCTCGAAATGTTTGACATGATTTTATTTGTTTAAGGGTTAATAATCTTTGGAAGGTTGCCGTGCAACAATCCATATCCATTTTTCATGTTTTTTCTTCGCTCGCGTATTTGCTCCAGAGTGCGCAAATTACCAATAGCAGGCAAATCGTGTTTGCGTGTGTCTTTCAAGAATGTCCACGCATATTCGGATGCAATAGCCGAATCGCGCATTAGCGGTAATCGTGAACTGCGTTTTCCGGTTTCTACCGAATCAGCAAACAGGTCACACAACACGTCTATATTCTTGCCGCCGAAAGGTTTCTCTACACGGATGGTCTGATTGACACCGTGTAGGTCGACAACAGCAGTATTGAAGTCATGCGTCATACGCACAACTCCTTTTGTACCTATAATATCCACATACGAATTATGTGTCTGGTCTTTAGATAATTGCCCATAAACAAATCCTTGGGTAATATCAAAAACGACCCCATTTTGAAAAGTTCCGTGACATTGCACCCACCAGGGATCTTTATAGTTCCACATATTCACTCCCTGGGCATTCCATGTTCTATAATCACATCCTGCATACCAACGGGTAATATCTACATAATGCATTCCACAATCATGGAAAGCAGGTCCTTCATACTCATGACCTTCACCTGGTGCCAAGCCGGGAGTCATGTGACAAATACGAATAATAGCCAGCTCTCCGATTTCCCCTTGCTGGATATATTCCTTCATTAAATTATGATACCAGGAATTCCGCAAATACAAGTTTACCGTAGAAATGAGGTTTGTGTTTTCTGTCATTTCTACGACTTTCCACTCATTTTCCATTGTATCTGCAACTGGTTTTTCTGAAATAATGTGTTTACCGTAACGAATAGCTTTTTCTATTTGTTCCATCCGTGAGTCAGCCAAAGTGAAAAGCCCAACTACCTGCACACTTTCATCCTCAAAAATCTTTTGATTATCTTCTACTATAAGAGATCCAGGAGCTAACTCCTTGGCTAATTGACGTGATTCCGGATCGGTATCACAAATATAAGCAATATTCCACCGATCACTTTTAGTCATCGCTTCCCAGTAGAATCTTCCCATCCTACCAAAACCGATAATTCCAACTTTAATTCTCGTGTCTACTGAAGATTGCGTGTTCATAATTAAACATAGTGAATTTAAGTACAAATAATAGATAAAACATCAACTTCTAACTACCAAATTGATGAGCTAAAAACTGATATTGCAAATCTAGCCAAATAAATAACGGCTTATTTGACTTACACTACTTTATGTAGATATAAAAATAGCATTTTTTACTATTAATCAACAACTTAGCTAACTTGACACATCAAAAAAATGTAGATAATTTGGAACGTATTATAATGTTAAAATGATAATTATATCTCTTGTGTTGAACTAATTTTCATAATTTCATTCTCAAATTCATCCCTGTCGACGGCTGCTTTATTTCTCATCTTCGTACGATAATTATAAACCGTACTTGTAGAGCAACGGAGAAAGTTCGCTATCTTTCCACTATCCGTAATACCCAAGCGTAATAAAGCATAAATACGAAGTTCTCTATTCAATAAAGCGTCCGGTTTTAAAATAATTTTCTCTTCATCTTTCAACAGAGCGTTAAAATCAGAAACAAAAGTGGGATACAGACCCAGGAAGACCTTATCAAAACGAGTGTATAAAGCGCCAAGCTCTTCATCAATAAGCGCAGATGATTTTAGCTTCTTAATCAGTTCATCATAGTATTTATTAATAGCTATTTTATACAGCATATTCTGATATTTCTCCATTTTATGGATATAACTAAAACAGACATCAAAGAATTCGGCTATGTAATACTCTTTTATACTATTAATTTCACACAACTGATTATTTGTATCATTCAGCTGGCTGTTCATGCTATTCAGCTTGTTGTTCAATCGCAAAAGCTCCTCATTACTCTGTGCCAATGCCTGTTTTATTTTCAACGTCTTTTTCATCTGAATATAGATGAAAAGCACCAACAGGACTAAAAGAAAAAGGATAATACTTGTAGAAATAAGAAAAGTAGTCAGATGCGACCGTGATCTGGCCTGCTCCGCCTGATAAGCTGTATTAATAATAGAATTGAATTTATAAATTTCGATGGCCCGGAAATGAATACCGGAAGATATAACGTCATCGATAGCAGACTGTGTAAATTTAAAGGCATCAGCTAAATTCTGTTCATCATAAGCTATCAATGCAAGAGA
>ERZ773108.4101-NODE-4101-length-10442-cov-5.081255_pt1 | contig 10442 bp, 6 predicted proteins | sample MGYA00580570_ERZ773108 | MGnify/ENA primary metagenome ERZ773108 (study PRJEB29015, sample SAMEA2737840) | human gut metagenome | biome: human gut; feature: human-associated habitat; material: faeces | place: China | collected 2012 ...
GCTTTCCGAGGCGCTGTTTTAATATATTAATTATTATCTTTGAACGCGTCCGCTTCCGTCGCCGCCTGCCAGGGCTTCGACATCTGCACGTGATACAAGGTTAAAGTCGCCCGGAATCGTGTGCTTAAGTGCGGAGGCCGCAACACCGAATTCAAGCGCTTCTTTAAAGTTCTTTCCGTCAAGGAAACCGCAAATCGTGCCGCCCGCAAAGCTGTCGCCGCCGCCTACGCGGTCAACAATCGGGCGGATTCTGTACTCTCTTGAATGGTAAAATTCCTTGGTGTCTCTTGAGTAGATGCAAGCCGACCAGCCGTTGTCAGAGGCGCTGTGGCTTACTCTGAGAGAGCTGATTACATATTCAAAATTAAACTTTTCAACCATCTGACGGAATATATCTTTATAGCCGTCAAGCTCAAGATTTCCGCCGGTTACATCGGTGTTTCCCGGCTTGAAGCCAAGAACCTTTTCGGCGTCTTCTTCGTTGCCGATGCACACGTCAACGTATTGCATTAAGTTTGACATAACCTTTTGTGCCTTCTCTGATGACCAGAGCTTCTTTCTGAAGTTAAGGTCAACCGATACTTTAACGCCGTGAGCCTTTGCGGCTTTAAGCGCAGCCTCGGTCAGCTCTGCCGCCGCGTCAGAAACAGCGGGGGTTATACCCGTAAAGTGGAACCAGTCGGCGTCTTTAAATATTTCATCAAAATCAAAGTCTGATACTTCTGCCGTCGATATGGACGAATGTGCGCGGTCGTATACAACGTTTGAAGCACGCATAGCCGAGCCCGATTCAAGGAAGTAAATTCCCAGACGCTCGCCGCCTTTTGCGATGAATTTTGTATCGACATTCAGCTTGCGCAGTGCGGCAACGGCACAGTCGCCGATGGGGTTCTCGGGAACCTTGGTCACAAAAGCCGCGTCGTGACCGTAGTTGGCGAGGGATACGGCTACATTTGCCTCACCGCCGCCGTAGCAAACGTCAAATTCGTCCGCCTGAATAAATTTTTCATTATTTGGGGTTGATAATCTAAGCATAATCTCGCCCATTGTTACAACTCTTGCCATAATTTAAAATTCTCCTTATAATTCTTATTATAAATAATCAAAAGCTTAAAATTATTGAGCGCGCGCCTCTTTTATTCTTGCAATAAACTTCTTTGCGGTCTCTGTTATTGCCTTAAAATCTCCTGTTTTTGCGCCCTTTGTAAGTGAAGAACCTGCACCCACGGCTACGGCTCCCGCTTTTATCCATTGGTCAACATTGTCAACGTCCACTCCGCCGGTAGGCATCATCTTTGCCTGAGGCAACGGACCTTTAATGTCCTTTATAATCTTAGGACCGAACAGGTCGGCGGGGAATATCTTGATTATATCCGCACCTGCTTCCATAGCAGTGATAACCTCGGTTATTGTCATACAACCGGGAACGTATGGTACACGGTAGCGGTTGCAAAGCTTTGCTGTTTCAAGATTAAACGCAGGGCTTACTATGTAGTTTGCGCCCGAGAGAATAGCCATACGTGCGGTCTCGCTGTCGAGCACGGTTCCCGCACCGAGAAGCATCTCGCCGTTTGAATATTTTGAAGCAAGCGTTTCGATAACCTTATGCGCGCCGGGAACGGTGAACGTAAGCTCAATCGAGGGGCAGCCGCCTTCCAGGCAGGCATCACTGATTTTTATTGCCTCTTCGGCATTTGCGGCTCTGACAACCGCAACAAGACCCGCGTCGGTCATTTTGGATATAACCTTTTCTTTTTCCATAAATTTAAGAACTTCCTTTCGTATCAGCTTTTTATCGGATAAAGCCTAAATATTTGCCGTTTAATTATATAATATTTCAGATGATAAATCAAGTAATTTAAATGGAATGGGGCAATAATATTAATAATTGACAGCTTAAGGTTAAGAAATGACAGCTTTTGCCGATTTGTATGTTAAAAACAGGCAAAAGAAGCTTTGAAATGATGTAAAAATATTTGCATATTTCTGAAAATATGTATAAAAACTTATATCGGTGTGGCATAATCAGATAAGCCTTTTAAGACATCTTTTTATGCATAATAACCGAAAATCATAAAATCGACATAAAATAAGCTTTTTTTGAAAAAAAATCTTGCAAATTTTATTTCAATGTGCTAAAATTAATAGGTTGAATCAGTTAATTTAAGGTAGCGTTTTATGCACCTTTTTAACGAGTCGGCATTAATTAAAATAAAAGACAATTCTTAAAACAGCTTTTAAAATTTAAGGGCTGTATTATTACAGGAGGGTTATATAATGAGTGAAATTAAAAGAATAGGTGTTATGACCGGTGGCGGAGACTGTCCCGGATTAAACGCGGTAATACGCGCGGTGACAAAGACTGCCATTATGAAGTACGGACTTGAAGTTGTTGGTATCAAGCACGGTTACCGCGGCTTATACCTTGGCGGAGACGAGTTTGTAAATCTTACTCTCAGTGACGTTTCGGGCGTTATAACCAAGGGCGGAACAATGCTTTACAGCTCAAACAAAGACAATTTGTTTGATTACACTTATACCGATGAAAACGGTAATGAACAGCACGGAGACGTTTCTGACGTAGGTGTTAAGAATCTTAAGGACGCAGGTATCGACGCTCTTATAGTTATAGGCGGAGACGGTACTCTTACAAGCGGAAGAGACTTTTCAAGAAAGGGCGTTAAAGTTATCGGCGTTCCCAAGACAATAGATAACGACTTGGCTGCTACCGATACAACCTTCGGATTTGACACGGCTGTCTCTGTCGCAACAGAATCTATAGACAGACTGAGAACAACCGCAGAATCTCACAGCAGAATTATGGTTGTTGAGGCAATGGGACGTTATGCGGGATTTATAGGAATAGCTTCCGCTATTGCAGGCGGCTGTGACGCGGCGCTTATACCTGAGATTCCTTATGACATCAACAAGGTTGCGGACGCAATAAAGGCAAATATCAAGAGAGGCAAGAATTTTGCGCTTGTTGTAGTATCCGAAGGCGCTAAACCCCTCGGCGGAGATGTTGTTGTTTCAAAGGTTGTAGAGAACAGCCCCGACCCCATTCGTCTCGGAGGAATCGGCAATGTTGTTGCGAGTCAGCTTGAAGAATTGGTTGGTCTTGAGGCAAGAGCCACTATCCTCGGTCACGTTCAGAGAGGCGGCACACCTACGGCTAACGACAGAATTTTGTCAACCCGTTACGGTTCATATGCGGTTGAGCTTCTTATGCAGGGTAAGTTCGGCAATATGGTTACACTCAGCGGTGCAGAGCTCAGCTATGAGTCTTTAGAGAACGTAATCGGTGCAAACAAGGCGGTTGAAGAAGAGAGCTACTGGATTAAGACTGCTCGTTCTATCGGTATGTGTCTCGGTGACTAAAATAAAAATTTTAAAAATATACTAAAAAATGCTTGCATTTTTTACTGAAATATGATATACTGATAGACGCTTGTTAAAACAAGCCTTACTTTCGTTAAAGATTACTATCATATATTAAAGAGGTGAAAGAATTGAAACAGGGTATTCATCCGGATTACAAGCAGACAACAATTAAGTGTGCCTGCGGTAATGTAATTGAAACAGGTTCTACAAAAGAAGATATCCGTATCGAAATTTGCTCAGCTTGTCATCCTTTCTATACAGGCAAGCAGAAGCTGGTAGATACCGGCGGTAGAGTTGATAAGTTCAGAAAGCGTTATGGTATTTCTGAAAATTAATTTATACTTTATCGAATTTAAGAAGAAGCCGTTTATGCTTACACATATAAGCTCTGATTTGCGCTTGGCGCAAAGCGGAGCTTTCGGTGAGGCGTAGTTGGCTTCTCTTTTTTTATAAATAAAGCGAAAGGGGCGATTTTATGATTAAAGGCATAATTTTTGATTTTAACGGGACGCTGTTTTTCGATACCGAAAAGCACGAAAAAGCGTGGGGCAAGTATGCCGAGCAAATACTTGGCAGAAGACTTACCAAGGAAGAAAACAATTCGATTATGGGCAGAAACAATAAGCTTATATTGGAGTTTCTTCTCGGCAGAACTCCGAGCGCCGAGGAAGAGCGTACAATGGGCGGAGAAAAAGAAGAGATGTACAGAAAGATGTGCAGAGAGGAAAGCGGCGGGTGTCGGCTTGCGGACGGAGCGGAGGATTTTCTGGATAAGCTTGCCGAAAATAATATTCCTATAGCCATTGCCACATCATCCGATGTCGGAAACGTGAATTTTTATTTTGAGATGTTTGGCATAGACAGATGGTTCAGCCGTGAAAGAGTGATTTTTGATGACGGCACAATAGACGGAAAGCCGGCGCCTGATATATATTTAAAGGCGGCTGAACGATTAAATCTAAGCCCGAAGGAATGCGCGGTGTATGAAGACGCCGTATCGGGCATAGCCGCGGCGAGAAATGCAAAAATAGGTAAAATAATTGCGGTTGCGTCGGCGAACAAACCCGAAATTCTTGCCGCCGAAAAGGGAGTGGACAGGGTTATAACTGACTATACAAGAGAGTGGGATAAAGTTAGTATAGACTTTTTAAAGGCTATGTGATAAAATTAAGACAGAGTGATTTGAGGTGAGAATATGTCGGTTAACTGGACAGAGCAGCAGCTTGAAGCGATAGAAACACGCGGGGGCAACATTCTTGTCGCGGCGGCGGCGGGAAGCGGAAAGACCGCGGTTTTGGTAGAGCGTATTATCAGAATGATTACCGATGAAAAAGATCCTGTTTCTATAGACCGACTGCTTGTGCTGACGTTTACGGACGCGGCGGCGGCAGAGATGAAGCGAAAGATATCGGCTGCGGTTGACAAAAAGCTTGAAGAGCTTCCCGATAACGAGTGGCTGCGGCAGCAAAGCCTTCGCGTTGGTTCTGCCTGCATATCCACCATACATTCGTTCTGCAGAAGAATTATTACAAATAATGCTCATCTGACGGATTTGCCGTCCGGATTTTCAATGATAGACGATACAGAGAACAGTGTGCTTAAGGCGCGTGCAGCTGATGAAGTGTTGGAAAAGTTTTATTCGCGGATAGACAGTCAGCAGGGTTTTTTTGACCTTGTTACGGGATTTGGCGGAATCAAAAACGATAACACGCTGCGAGAAGTTATCCTTAAGATGTACGAGTTTATACAAAGCCTGGCATATCCCAACAGATGGTTTGACTATGTCCGCAAAAGCTACCGCGGCGCATATTTGGGCAAAGGTGTTGAAGAGACGGTGTGGTACAAGCCGATAACAGAGCTTATAAAAAGCTATGCTTCGGATATATCAGACATTATGGATATTCTGTACGGAATCGCAGAAAAAGAGTTTATGCCCGATAATTATCATACCGTATATTTTAATACGGTCAGAGAAGGTTTTAAAAGCTCGGCACAAATTAAAGATACGGACAGCAAAGAAGAGAGAGCCGCGTTTTTTGAATATATCAAAAGCTTTAAGCTTCCGTCCGAGAGGAATCAAAAGGATTATGACCCGGAGCTTAAAAAGAGAGTTGCCGATTTAAAAAAGATGATAAATGACAAGAGAAAGGCGGCAGCTTCGCTTATTGATGCCTTTGATGCGGAGAACGCAGAGCGGTTGGGACGGTGCTATCCCGTGGTCAGGGCGCTTTGCAATATAGTTAAGATGACGGCAAGAGCGCACAAACGCTTAAAAGCCGAGCGCGGCTGTATTGACTTCAGCGATTTGGAACACGGACTGCTTAAGCTTATATGCAATTCAAGAGGCGAGGAAACGCCTCTCTGTCTTAAACTCAGAGATTATTACGAAGAGATACTTCTGGACGAGTTTCAGGATACAAATAATTTGCAGTTTGAGATTTTCAGCCGAATCTCAAAACAAAGCGGAAATTTATTTATGGTCGGAGATGTTAAACAAAGCATATATAAGTTCAGAAACGCCGACCCGTCCATCTTTCTGCGGCTGTACAGAGAGTACGGGGAGGGGAAAGGCGGCAGGCTTATCAAACTTTTTAAAAATTTCAGAAGCCGTGATGAGGTTGTAGACAGCGTAAATTACATATTTTCGGGCATAATGAGCGAAAAGTCGGGTGGAATCGATTATACGGCGGACGAATATCTTATTCGCGGAGCGGAATATAAGACGGGCGGAGACTACCGAACCGAGCTTATGATTCCCGATGCAGATGAGAATAACGAAACACCGCCCGAGATATGCGCGGCACAACGCATAAAAAAGCTGGTCTTAACCGAAAGACTGCCCGTTACGGATAAAGACAGCGGAGAACTGAGACCCATAAGGTACGGAGATATTGCCGTCCTTGCCGCAAACTGGGCGGATTGCCGCGCTGTGGAGAAGGCGCTGAACTCAATTGGGATAGCGGCAATGTGCGAAAAGAGCAGTCACTACCTTGACTCGGTTGAGGTTGCGACAATTATGGCGTTTTTGCAGATAATAGATAATCCGATTCAGGATATTCCGCTGATAGCGGTTATGCGGTCGCCGATATTTATGTTTAGCGGCGATGAACTTGCCCAAATCAGGGTGTGCGACAAAAGTAAAAGGTTTTATGACGCGGTTTGTGTTTCTGCCCGCACCAATAAAAAAACGGCGGAATTTTTAAGCATTTTAAACGAACTTCGCGATTGCTCCAAGTATATGGGTGTAGATGAAATAGTGAGAAAAATATGCAATGATTTGCACTATTTTTCGATTGTGGGTGCAATGGACGGAGGCGAACTCCGTAAGGAGAATATAAAGCTTTTGCTTGCAAGATGCGCAGATTTTGAGATGGGTACGATGACGGGCCTCTTTAACTTTGTTAAGTATATAGAGATGCTTAGGGATAACGGTCAGGACTTAAAGTCTGCGTCAAGCGGCGGCGAGACGGCGGACGCCTGCCGCATTATGACCATTCATAAGTCAAAAGGACTTGAATTTCCGGTTGTGCTTATGTACGGAGCCGAGAAAAATTTTAATTACACCGATATAAATAAAGGGATCATATGGGACTCTGATTTAGGGATAGGTATAAGCTATGTTGATACCAAACGCCGCATAAGATATAATATCCCGGAAAGGGTTACCGTAAGGGATAAAATGCTTAAAGAAATCAGAGCAGAGCAGATGCGCCTTTTGTATGTGGCTATGACGCGCGCAAAAGAGAAGCTTATAATTTCGGCACGTCTGCACGCGCGCGGAACAATGTACAAAAAGGTCGGCTATGATGAAAATGGCAGGGTTTACCCCGTCTTCGCGTCAAGCGCAGACTCTATGCGTGAATGGATTTGGTCAGCCGTACTTCGGCATCCGAGCGGAAAGCGTCTGAGGGAGCTGGCTGAAAGGCGGGATATTGTTCCGCCCGCCGATTGCCTTGCCGAGTTTGAAATATCGCTCTGCGGTCAGGAGACTGAAGCGGAGCAGAATTATAAATTCGGCGAAGCCGAGGAGAGCAAAAAAGCCGATGAGTCGGCGATACGCGAAAGGCTTGAGTATAAATACCCGTACTCTGCAATGGCAAAAATGCCGATAAAAATGTCGGTCAGCGAGATGAAACGCAGAAGAATGCCCGAAGAGGATTACAGTGTGGGGCTTTTAAAGCCGCCCGAGACATTTGTGACCGACAGCGATGAAATTAACGCCGCCGAGCGCGGAACGGTTACGCATTTTGTTATGCAGCATCTTGATATAGGCAAGACCGAGACAGAGCAGCAGATAAAAGAACAGACAGAGGATATGATAAAAAGCGGAATGCTTACGTTAAAGCAGGGCGCAGCGGTTGACACCGCGGCTGTCTTCGGCTTTTTTGAAAGCGATATAGGCAAGAGACTTAAAAAGGCAGAGTGGTTTGAAAGGGAATATGATTTTTATATGCTGATTCCGCCGGAGGAGGCAGAGCCGAGGCTTGATACAACGGGGGCGGAGGATGTGATTTTGCAGGGTATTGCAGACTGCTTCTTTTATACGGATGACGGCATTGTGCTGATTGATTATAAGACGGACAGAGTAAGCAAAAGCGGAGCGGCTTTGCGAAGCGAAGCGTACAGAGTGCAGATGGAGTATTACGCACGCGGTCTCTCGGCGATTTTTAACCTTCCCGTTAAAGAGAGATATCTGTACTTTTTAAGCTGCGGCGAAGTTGTAAAAGTGTAGATTAATACAAGGAGGAATTGTTGTGAAAGGACTGATTTTATCGATTACTGCCGGGCAGGGACACAACCAGACGGCAAAGGTTTTAAGTGATTGCTTTAATTCAGAGGGTATAGAGTGCTCGTACATAGATTCACTTAAATACATAAATCCTATTCTGTCGGAATCTGTTTCCAAAATATATCTGATGTCAACAAAAAGTATACCAAAGATATACGGAAAGATTTACAGAAGGTTTGAAAACAGACCCGTAGACGATATGCACGGCTTACCCAAGCTTACAAATAACATACTGGCAAGGGCACTTTTAAAAAAGCTGCACAGTGAAAGCCCCGATTTTATAATCTGCACTCACGTGTTTGCCGCCCTGCTTGTAACGGCGCTTAAGGGGTATATAAGCGACGAAATATGCACGGTCGGCATAGTGACCGACTTTACGATTCACCCGTACTGGGAGGATACTCATCTTGACTATTACGTTACCCCTAACGAGGGGCTTAACATTCAGGCGGTGAAAAAAGGAATTTCAGAGGATAAAATATTGCCCTTCGGCATACCGATTGACCCGAAGTTCGCAAAGAGGCTTCCGCGTGAAGAAGCCTGCCGTAAGCTTGGAATAGAGAATAAGAGAACCGTTCTTGTGATGAGCGGAAGTATGGGATTTGGCAATGTCATCGATGAAATTAAGGCGCTTGACAAGGTAGAAGAAGATTTTCAGATTATAACAATCTGCGGAAACAACAAGAAGCTGAAAAAGCATATCGATGACACAAAATTTTCAAAAAAAATATATAACTACGGATTTGTAAATAACGTGGATGTATTTATGGATGCGGTAGACTGCATTATTACAAAGCCGGGCGGTCTGACCACAAGCGAGGCTTTGGCAAAGGGCGTTCCGATGATAATGAGCAATCCCATTCCCGGTCAGGAGGACAGAAATGTTGAGTTTTTGTTAAACGCCGGTGCAGCGATAAAGGTCAGCCCGACATATCCGATAGATGACGCGTTGATACAGCTTTTTTCGGATAACAGGCTGAGGCTTATTCAAGAGACGATAAAACAGCTCGGAAAGCCGAACTCGACTCAAACGCTTATTGATTTTGTTAAAGAAAATTGTAAATAAAGTAACAGAAATGTCATTTAAACAGGGCGGAGAATAACGGAGACTTGCAGCCGAAAAATTAATTGTTACATTTCTGTTAATTCTATTGACAAAACCTAAAAATTCTATATAATGTTAGTGAAAAAACACTGTCGGATTTTTTCGGCAAATTTAAATTGTCTTAAATGACAGAGGTGACCGACTATGGCTAAAGCACCTGAAAACAAGAACAACACTAACATCGGCAATGACGAGGTAAAAACGAAAACCGCTTTTGCAGAGACGAGAGCAGATGAAAAAAACGAAAACAACAATGCTGTCGGAAAGAATCCGAAAAAGCATTCCGATAAAAATAACGGCAAGACGGCGTTTGACAAGAACCATATCCCCGATTATGAGGATTTGTTCCGTGACGGAGCGGAGCAAGAGAAAAAGAGCAAATCGAGTGCGATACCAAAGCTTTTGTTTAAACAAAACTGCGGCAAGCTCTTTGCGTCCGCGCTTTTGTATGTGGTAAAGGCGTCGCCGACATGGGCGATACCGCTTGTAACGTCAGAGGTTATAAATATTATTACATCGCGTGCGGACAACGCTGTGCAACAGCTCTTTATATACGGCGCGGTTCTGTTCGTCTTGCTTATCCAAAACATACCGACCCATATCCTGTATTCGCGGTTCACCGACCGAATGCTGCGCACGATAAGCGCGGGATTGAGAAACACGCTTATCCGAAAGCTCCAGCATTTGTCGCTTACATATCACAAAGAGATAGAAAGCGGCCGTGTTCAATCAAAGTTTTTGCGTGATATTGAGGCGATTGAGTTCCTCAACACCCATATCACAAAAAGCGTAATACCGAATATAATAAGCGTTATCGTGTCGATAGTAATAGCGGCAACAAAGAGCGGAACGGTTACGGCTTTCTTTGCGGTAATAATCCCCGTGAATGTATTCGTTGTGTATCTTTTCAGAAACAGTATGCACGTCACAAACAAAAAATTCCGCAGCGAAACCGAAAACATATCGGCGAAAGTTTCGAATATGCTCGATATGATACCGGTCACAAAGGCGCACGGTCTCGAAAACGAAGAGATTGCAATTCTCGAAGAGAAAATCCGTACTCTGCGCGAAAAGGGCTTGCTGCTCGATAAGGTCAATGCCTATTTCGGTTCGGTAACGTGGGTCGTAAGCCAGCTTATGAGCGCGGTTTGCCTGTTCTTTACCGCA
>ERZ773108.4102-NODE-4102-length-10439-cov-2.959168_pt1 | contig 10439 bp, 7 predicted proteins | sample MGYA00580570_ERZ773108 | MGnify/ENA primary metagenome ERZ773108 (study PRJEB29015, sample SAMEA2737840) | human gut metagenome | biome: human gut; feature: human-associated habitat; material: faeces | place: China | collected 2012 ...
GAAACAACATGCCGTGGCCGCCGTCGCGGTCAAGCAGCAGCGGGTGGCTGTGCGTCCAGTTTCCGTCAATTTCGTCATTGTCTGAGGTGGCGACGGCCTGCACATAAGCATCTTTGGTATTAAAGCTGGACCACAAAAGAAACAATCTGCCGCTTTTGTTTCTGTAGAAAAACGGCCCGTCGGTAACATATCCGTCTGTTTCAGCCACATTTTTCGACCAGGAGGGGTCGGAGGCGTGAAACAAAAGCATTGGCTCGCCTATGGTATGTTTTAAATCCTCTGTAAGCTTTAAGGCGCACATCTCGCCGTCTGTCACTTGGGTCCATTCGTGGCAAAACACAATGTAGGGCGTGTTGTCTTTCGTGATATAAAGCGTTCCGTCAAGGCACTCCCAGCCGTGCGGGGTAATGGCCTTGTCGCTGTGCTCTTGAAAGGGGCCTTTCGGGCTGTCGGCCACCAAAATTTGTGTGCCCCGGTGGTCTGTTTCGCTTTTAAATGAAGCAAACATATAAAATTTTCCCCGATAAAAATGAACCTCCGGCGCCCAAAAGTTTTTTGTGCCCCAAAAATCAGAGTCTGGCTCAAAACAAGAAATCGGCTCAGTCCAATTCTCTAAATCGGAGCTTATGTAAACGTCAAACCCCAGTGGGCTTGTCGTTTCCCAGGCATTTTTACCCCGGGTGCCATAGAGGTAATAGGTTCCTTTATGGGGCAGGATAAAGGGATCGCGGATATGGATTTCGTTAAACTTCATAGCTGCTTCCCTCCTTATCTGTAGCTTTCCACTGCCTCGTGGGCAATTTCCTGCATGAGGGAAATGGTGTCAAAGTCAGTTGGAACGTCTAAGTCGCAGAAGGAGTTTCCCACCACGCTTTTTTCTGTGAGGGCTTCAAACCAGGTGGCGGCGAGCAGATACCGGCCCGGCCCTAAAGACGCGTGAAACGTGTCGCGGTGGGTGTTGTGAAAGCCGTGCCTAACCGCCAGATGCATGCTCTCGCCGGACGGGATAATCCGGTCAGCCGAAATTGCTTTTGCCGCTTTCCCATAGGCGGCTTTAATGTCTGAGAACATTTGGGTGCTTGTTTCATAGCCCATCTCTTCTGTCAGTCTTGCGCTTCCGTCCTCATAGGCCCAGGTTTGGTGAATGACCTGTTTTGCGCAGGGCGCATGAAAGGTCACATAGGCAGACAGCGCGTCTAAATAGGGCTGGTAGGTTTTATAGTCGGGACTTTTGTGGCTCACCTGCTGCAGGGTTACAAAGTCCCATTCGTCGCTCTGCAGCGCGTCTTTAATGGAAACGGAAAAGCCCGTTGTTTCCCCGCCGAATTCAAGGGAATAGGCTCGTTCGTCGTTGTTCATGTTTTTAAAATGCCGTGACAGCGGGCAACCCCCTATGTATAAATTCACGACTTTCATATCTTCGCCAGACGCCTGTACGATTTTTCTTAAATATCTGGTAGCGTCTTGAGAAAAACTGTTTCCAATTGCCAATACTTTCATCATTTGTTCCCTTTTCCTTTCTTCTTATGTAAGTTTAAACCTGATAAATGAGTTTCACAATTGCCATCAGTGCCACGCCGGGCAGGCCCAAAATACCGGCAATGGAGGCGCTGGCAATGTTAATGCCAATGGCAAATGAACAAAATGCAAAGAGTTTGTTGAATATGTAAAGCCCCGCCCAGCCGGCGGCGGAGTTTAAAATCAGAAGAAAAAGCCCCTTAACAGGTTTGATGAATGCAACCGCTAAAAACAGGGCCACCGCGGCGGTGACAATGCAGGCGATCAAAACAGGCGTGCTCATATTGTTTCCTCCAAAAATGGCAGTGACGTCAGATGAATGGATTTTGCAAGCTTGATATAGCGGTTAAAATTCAGTTCAGCCGCTTTTAGGCGGTAAATGCAATATTCCTTTGCATCTGCGTCGGTAATCAGGTTTAAATTCTGCCGAATGGAATCGAACTCCGATTTTGCTGCAGAAAGCTCGGATAAAAAGGCTTCCCTTTCCCGTTCCTGTTCCTTTTCCTCCTTGGTTTTTCTTACATATTCCATTAATTTTTCCGTTATTTTAATCCGGCGTACTTGTCCCGTAACTGATTCCATGTGCATAACCTCCTCTTGTTATCAGTATAATCAGTGCGGGACTAAAATATTCCAAAATTAACAAATTTAATCCACTTGAAAAGCACAGGAAAGCGAAGTTTCGCCGTGCGCAAAAAAGCAGTTCATGGGGAACACCCGCAGCTGATAGGAACCTGCCGTTAAGCCGGGCAGTTCAAAAGTGATTTCAGGCGCATAATTTTTACCGAGGGTGAGGTTATAAAAATCAGATGCAACGGTTTTGGCCAGCACCTCGTTGCCGTTTTCGTCCGTCACCATAAGCTTATAATATTCCACACAAACGTCAAAGCTTAAAAACCGTTGACGGATTGTGGCAAATACACATTCGCCGTCCGTGCGGACGCAAACAGAAGCTTCCGGTGAAAATTCCGGACGTTTTGCCTCAAACCGCCGTTTCTTTCCATAGGGGAAAATGCCGTTTTCGGCTTCGTTTAAATCAATTACCCAGGGGCGTCCAACTACTTTTTGGGAAACCAAATCCACTTTAAACACCTTTACCACCTTGCCCGTTACTTCTATGAACAGGCTTTGGGAGAAGCCAAAAACGGGTTTGGTTTCATAGTCGCACCCTTCCAATGTAAGGTATCCTACGGCGCAGACTGGGGCGCTTACAGACGTAAATCCCTCCTGGAAAATTGCCTTTTCGTCTAATACATGGGTATGCCGGTGACCTGAGATGTGAATAATTCTAGGACGTTTTGTCAGAAAGCTCCGAAACTCCTCTGAAAAGGAGGAAGGTTCTTTCCCTGCATTTGCTACTGTGTTGTGCAGTGGGATGTGGGAAACAAAAAACACGGGATTCTCCGGGTCGGTGGAAAGGGCGATGCTTAATTCGTTCATGGCCCATTTTTCGGTTTCCGGCGAAGATTCCATTGCCCAGGACAGAACGGGGTATTTTATAAAATGAAAGCCGTTTAAAATAACGTGCTCCATTGCCGGCTGGCCTGTTTTTGCAAGCCAGGTGTTAAGCGCCTTATTGGTTAAGGCGGGGTCGGTGTTGCCCTGGGGGTATTCGTGATTTCCAAGCACAAAAATTTTTGGTGTGTCTGCTGGAATTGTGCTTTCTATCGTGTTTAAAATAAAGTCGTAGTTAGACGTGTAAATGTTTCGGCACACGGAGTCCTCCCAGCTGTCCAGCTGATAGGCAATGTCGCCTGTAAAGAGAAATAAATCGCTTTTAGGCAGTTTCTTCGTGTGGAACTCCAGTGCGTTTTTAAATTCATTTTCGCCTGCGCCGAACTGTGTTACATGCACGTCGCTGATGACGCTGATTCTTAAATCTGGTTTAGGCATAAGAGGCACCGCTCCTTTTTTTTATTTACTTAATCTTAGCACAGCAGTTTTAAAAAGTCAATAACAACTCCAAAAAGAGGCAGAAAGAAAGGCCGCAGGGAAGTTCCCGCGGCCTTTGCGTCTGTTTTATTATTCCGGTTTCGGAGCGTCAACAGGACATACGTTTGCGCAGTTTCCGCATTCGATGCAGGTATCAGCGTCAATTACGTATTTGTCGTCCCCAGCGCTGATGCAAGACACGGGACATTCCCCGGCGCATGCGCCGCAGCTGATGCAGTCGTCTGTAATTATGTAAGCCATGAATGAATACACCTCCTTTTAAAGGATATCGGGCCGGGCAAGGAAAGCCGGGCCGCAAAGTATTTAAGATTTAAAAAATCTTTAAAACAACGTTAGTCAATCACTTTTTCGTTGATTGGGTTGTTGCCGGAAGACGTGCTTTCACCGTCTGAGTAGCCAAACTGAGTGCGAACCAAATTTTCTGTGGCCGCCTCATCGCAAAGATAATACGACACGCCGCCAATCATTTTCGGCGCTCCGGGCAGTGTGTAGGAGTTAAACTCAACCTTGTCGCTGTCGCGGAACTTCCAGGCATATTTTAACATATACATAACAGACATGTCTGTTTCCACATTTTTGCTGATTTCCTTAACCACAGGAACCGCCTTAAAAATATATTTCGGGCTTAGCTTTTGGTTAATCAGCTCTTTTAAAAACGCCTGCTGCATATCAATCCGGCCAAGGTCGCCGGTGGCATATCCTTTCCGGAACCTTAAAAGTCCTTCTGCGTCAGCACCGTTTAACGTTTGTTTTCCCTTTTTTAAGTGAATATGTAAATCCTGGGCCGGGTCGTCGTAATCCATGTCCATGGGCACGTCAAACTCCACACCGCCTAATATGTCAATAATATTCCGCAGGCCTTCAAAATTTACCTTGCAGAAGTTATGTATCGGCATTCCTGTTAAGTCTTTCACGGTTTCAATTAAAAGCTCCTCGCCGTTTTGTTTGCCGATGCAGGCGTTAATTTTGCCGTGGGAACCTTTTTTAAACTCAACTCTGGTATCCCGCGGGATAGACATTAAGTTCACCGTTTTTTCTTTGGGGTCTAAAGAAAACAGCATGTTCACGTCGGAACGGGTGCCGTCTTTGTCCACTCCCACAACCAAAACGTTGATTTTTCCGGAGCCGGAACTGTCTAATGCGTCTTGAAAGCCGGTGTTGGACGAAAACAGCTGGAACACCACAAAGATGATAGCCAGCACCGCTAAGGTGATGACCAGCGACAGAATAAATTTTCTTTTGTTCATGTTTTAAACCTCCAAGAGCGGGCGTCTTTAGTCTATTTCCGTAGCCGGCTTCCTTGATTGTGCAGGCGCCTTTGAAGCAGACCCAGAGCCGTCTGTGGTTTTCGGCGCAGCGGCAGCGCTGGGCTGTGCGCTTGAAGACGGGGAAGAAGATGCCTTGGCGCGCTGCTCCAGCGCCTTTGCCTCGTCTTCCGGATAGCCAAACTCCTCTAAAACCAGTTTTTTTGTTTCAGAGGGACTGTAGATATAGTAAGAAACTTTATTTTCATACCGGTCGGTTCCGGGCAGCAGGTATGTTTTCAGTTCTGTTGTGTCTGCTGACTTTAACATACTGATAAATTCAAGGGCTGTTTTTACCGTAAAGTTCGTATGCACATATTTATATGCCGCATTAATCAGTTCCGGCGCTTTTAAAATATACTGCGGCTGCATTTTCTGACGGAACAGCTCCGACAAAAAGGCCTGCTGTGCGCCAATTCTTCCAATGTCGCCCTTGTAGTAATCACCGGGGGCGTAAACCTCGGCTCCCTTGTTGTTATGGCGGAACCGCACAAAATCGTGAGCCGCCTGCCCGTCTAAATGCTGTTGGCCGGCCTTTAGATGAATGTGCAAATCCTGGGCCGGGTCGTCATAGTCCATGTCAAAGGGAACGTTATAATCCACGCCGCCTAAAATATCAATAATTTCCTTAAACCCGTCAAAATTAATCTCACAGTAGTAGTGAATGGGCATTTTCGTAATGGTTTTAATGGTTTCAATCATAAATTGTTCGCGGTTTTTCATGCCCATGCAGGCGTTAATTTTCATCACTTTCCCATTGTTCAGCGTGATTTTGGTGTCACGGGGAATAGACATGAGCTTAATCTCTTTTTGCACGTTGTCTACATTTACCAGCATAATGGTATCGGAACGGTGGCCGCCCTCGTCCACTCCTAAGAGGAGCATGTTCAGCTTCCCTTCCATGGGAGGCTTGTCAAGCAGATTTGCAATATCGTCGTCCAGCGCCGTCATATGGGACATTTTTCCGAAGTAGATGCCTAAGTTTATAGATGCAAACGCTAAAAACGCCGTCACAAATATCACAACAAACTTTTTTATATTCATATGTGAAAATCCAAAGCCTTTCTGCCCGCAAATATGAAACAACAAGCGCCTTTATCGTGCGGGCAGATAAGGCACGGCAAAAAATTATATGCATTTTTTCAGCAAAAGATGAAACCAAATTATAGTTTTGCCAAATAAAGGATTTTCATACGCACGTATAATACCATTACACCTGCATATTTAGACACTTTATTATACTATAAGTTTATTAAATAACTATTAATAAAATATTAATAATTGGTTTCTGCAATGGAAAAATCGGCAAATTTTTTGGTTTTGTAACCTATTCACACAATTTTTTGCCGTCCGTTTTCAACAATTTCAGCTCAAATTTGCCAAAATGCAGCGTTTCGCGAATTCCAAGGCTTGGAATAGAAATTTCGGCGTCCTGTTCGTGTTCCGTTGTGTTAAACAGATGCAGGGCGAAGCCGTCCGGCGTCTGTTTGTAGGAGGACACAAGCACGTCTTTGCTGGAGCACAGAATGGAAGAAGCAGAGGGTGCTCCTTCGCCTGAAGGGAAAAGGGACATAATCTGCGGCTGTTCGTTAAAGCACTGGGCCTGGGCGTCGATGTTCTCAAACGGTGCAAGCCGCAGGGAAAAATGCCGTTCTCCCATGTCGATGTGGGAAAGAAAACGATTTTTCGGTGCAATTTCACGGTCTAAAATGGGGTGGGCGGAGTAAACCGGGGTTCTGAGCAAAGAAAGCTTAATCGCGCCGTTTTCAAAGGAGCCGCCATATATTCCGCGGTTGATTGCGCAAAGGCCGCCTTTTCCCTCTTTGATTCCGCACCATTTGTGGAATGTTACCTCAGCGCCGCCGTTTTCAAGCTCCTGTGTGCCGAATGCCGTTTGCCCATAGGCCGTGCCTAGTTTGTGTCCCGTGTCAATTCTATATTTTATCATTTTATTGGCATTTGCAGAAAACAGGGTAATATCAACGTCTAAGTAAATATCGTGTTTGGGTATGGTATATTCCACCACGGCGTAGGTTTTGTCATAACGGAAAATGGCCTGAATTTTCGTCCGCAGACTGCCGTTTTCAATCACCCTGACATTGCGGAGCGTTTCTTCCCTGTGGCCAATGAAGTCTGCCGCTTCCTCATTTGATATTAGGGAAAAGACACCGGCAAAATCCTGAAAAGACGATACTGTCATGCCCCAGGGATCTTCGTTGTCAGAGAAAACCTCCAAAACGCCGGTTTCGCCGGCAATCATATCGCTGCCGTCTATCTGATATGTTTGAATCAGCCCGGTTTTGGTGCTGATTTCTACCCTCAGCCTGCCGGCGTCTATCACAATTGCATCGTTTTCTTCCGGCTGGGACAGCATTTTATAATCCTTTACCACCGAAAGGGAACAGTTAAACCGGGTGATGCCGGAGGGGGCGAGCGTGCCGCGGAACGACACCTTCTGAATCCAGTCTAAATGGAACGTGCAGGAGGGTTTTTCATTTTGGCAGACCAACGCGTTCCCATTTTCGTCATACACACAGGCCACGGTTTGCTCACCGTCGTTCCAGTTCTGGTTTTCCAGCATAAATTCAATTTCAAAGTCGCCCTCCACCGCATATGGGTGGGGGTTAAAGGCCATGATTGGAATTTGCTTATCCATTGGCTTTTTCTGTCCGCTGCAAAGGGCAAAAAAGGCTTTTGCCTGCAAACGGTCTAACGTTTCCTCAGCATGGGACATAAGTCTTAAACTGTCTTCTTCCGCCTGCTTAATGGCCGAGCCGGGCAGAATGTCGTGGAACTGGGAAAACGCAAGGTCTTCTTTTGCACGTTTCATTTGCGCGCCGTCAAATTCCGTGCCGTTTTGCAGGGCGGCACAGGCCATCATTTTTTCTGTTACCATCAGCTTGTTTTCCAAAGACCTGTGGGCCTGTTTTATGCGCACCTGGGAGGTATAGCACCCCACCATGGTGTGGCACAGGGAGGTTTTTTTAACAGGCAGGTTTTGTTTGTTTAAACCGCTGAAATAGCTGTCTGCGTCGGAGTGGACGATTTCCGCTTTGTCCTTCCTTTCGTCTATGAGCGCGTTAATTTCGTTTAAATCGATTTCCGACGGGCCGCCGCCGTGGTTTCCAATGCCCCACAAAATTAAGCCGGTTTCGTGCTCGGGGTATTTGTTCAAATAATCTTCTATTTTTTGACGCGCAGTGCCTTTTAACGTGTTATAGCCGCCGAAAATATTGTGTGCGCAGATTTCGCTGCCGTCAAATCCAACCCACTTAAAATCAAACAGGGCCTCCTCGTTAGGACGCATGTAAATATAGTTTTGATAGCCGCATTTCGCAAGAATTTGCACCAAGCCCCGGGTGTGGCCAAAGGGGTCGAAATTAATAGCGGTTTTAAAACTTACGCCGAATTTTTCTTTAAAATATTCCTGGCCAAGCTCAATTTGGTTTAAAAAGCTTTCGCCTGAAAGCATGGTGCAGTCCGGCTGCAAATACCAGCCGCCCATAATTTTCCACTTTCCGGCAGCCACCAAAGCCTGAATTTTTTGGAAAAGCTCCGGCTCATATTCTTCCACCCATTTATATAAAACCGCCTCGTTGTGGTTAAACACAAACCCGTCATATTTTTCGCAGAAGTTCACTGCCACGCGAAAGGTAGAAACCGCTTCGGCTACGCCCTCTTTCCACTGCCATAGCCAAACCGGGTCTAAGTGCGCGTTGCACAAAAGATGGATTTTTGGTTTCATAAAATCGTCCTCCTGAAAATCATATTATATTATCTTTTTCATATCATAAATGACATGCTTTGTCAACCTTTTTTTTGATTCCCCACTTGGAAAACCAAACGGTTTGTGGTAAGATAAAGACAAGGAGGTGTCAGCATGAAAAAGTTGTTTACATTGGCTCTTGCCGCGGCGCTGGTTTGCTTCACGGTTTTACCCGTAGGCGCCGCCGCAAAACCGGTAAGTGAATTATGTGAATACAGCGGCTCGCCCGATTCATTTTGGGTAACGGAAAATTACGACGGGGCAGCCCCAAAATCAAGGGCAAAGGCCGCGTCCGGCCTGCCGGAAACGTTTGATTTACGAAATGCCGGCGGCGTTTCTTTTGTCAGCAGTGTGAAAAATCAGGGAAATACCAACTCCTGTTGGGCGTTTACCTCGCTATCCTGTCTGGAAACGTTTTTAAGGCGCAAGACATTTGAAAGCAGCGGTGAGCTTATTGGTTACGACTTCTCGGAGCGCCACTTAGAGCACGCCACCTATCCTGCTATGCAAGACGGCACGAACCCCTATGCGCCAACCTGCCGCAGCGCCAACGCCGGGGGAAACGTGGTTTCCGCCGCAGGATATTTTCAAAACGGACTGGGGCCGGTGCCGGAAAGCGGTATGCCCTTTGAAAACAAAATGGACACGTTAAGCCGGGCAGACATTCAAATTGCGCCGGCGGCAGCGGTGCGCGCCATGCGCTATTTTCCGAAATTTACGAGCAATATTTTTGACTATAACTACCATGAGCTGATTACCGGAATTAAAGAGGAAATTTACCGCGGCGGAGGCGTTTCAGCGGTGATGAACACCAACGCCGGCGGATATAATGCAGACGGCACGGCGTATCATTCCGCCGAACGGACGGGCACGGCAAACCACGCCATAACGCTCATCGGCTGGGACGACAATTTCAGACGTGAAAACTTTGGGGCGGACAAGCCGGAGGGAAACGGCGCGTGGATTGTGCGGGACTCTGCCGGGGAGAGCGCTCATGACGGCGGATATTTTTATCTGTCCTATGAAAGTGTTGACACCTATAACATGTGCTTTTCTGTGACAGACGCGGCAGACAGCATCCCTTACGACAACGTATACAGCGTAACCTCTGGCACCTGGGCCTATGGGAGGGGGTATGAAAACAACGGCGATATGGCATATGCCGCAAACATCTATGCGAAACAGCCGGTGCCGGAGCTTTTGACAGACGTTGGATTAAGTTTCCGCGGATATACGGAATATGAGATTTATGTGAACGCAAACAATCAGGATTTAACGCCGGAAAACCTTACTCTGGCGGCAAAGGGCACCCAGGACCATATGGGATTTGCGACAGTGACGCTTCCTGAGCCGGTTTTGCTTACGGGAACGGAATTTGCAATTGTGATCAAATATGTCACGCCGGGCTATTCTTACAGTGTGCCGGTGTCAATTCCGCCTTTCTGCCCTGAAATCTCCCAGGGGTGTTCCTATCTTTCTCCCGATGGGGAAACCTGGGAGGACACAGCGCTGTCTGACTGTGTGGTGGGAATTTACGGCTATACGAAAGACTGCGGTGAGAAATCGGCGGTAAGTTTTTCAAAACTGGGAAAAACGTATGTCACAGTTTATGACGAAGGAGGACGCCTCATTCGCCCGAAAGCCGACGGAAGCTATGCGCTCGCCGCCGGGACATACCGCTACATTGCAGAGGAACAGGCTTTGGGCCTTGCAGAGGGGACGTTCGTGACGGACGGTTTTACGCCCCAAAACCTTGAGCTATCCCAAACAGATTTTGTGGAGCAGCCTGAATCTGACATGCCCTATGTAAAGGTAAAGGAAATTGCCTACCGGGCAACCGTGGAACCGGCGGAATTTGTTACGCTGAACCTGTATATGGGAAGGGCGGAAGGATTTAG
>ERZ773108.4104-NODE-4104-length-10433-cov-6.077472_pt1 | contig 10433 bp, 8 predicted proteins | sample MGYA00580570_ERZ773108 | MGnify/ENA primary metagenome ERZ773108 (study PRJEB29015, sample SAMEA2737840) | human gut metagenome | biome: human gut; feature: human-associated habitat; material: faeces | place: China | collected 2012 ...
CATGTGATTATATCAACATAAAGATCGCAAGATGAGAAAAATGCTTGATTTCTGATACGGCTCTGGGTATAATAAAGGAAAGTGATTATAAGAACAAAATGTTTACGGATCATTGTGTTGATAAAATGCATGGTCCGTTTCTTGATATTTAGAGCCATGCAATATAGATGCATGGCTCCTTCTATATTGGAAAGGAGATCAATGAGAAACGAAATCGAGAAAAAAATAAAACAGCTGCAAAGCTGTACCCTGGAAGAATATGATGCCATGGGTGGACACATACGAAACCACGTTATGGCGGAACAGGACGCACTAGCCAGTCTTGCGCAAAAAAAGTGTATCAGTGTCTTTTTTGAAAAAGAAGCACCAGAAGCCGTTATTCATGAGGCACTGACAAATCGCCTTGTACGAAAAAGACTGGAGACATGGTTGACCTCTCCTGCATACCATAAGCAGAGAAGAATCATCATGACATACCCATCGGACAGTAATATAGGCTATTGCTATCGGATGGACGGAAAAAATATACTGTATAATGAATGTAAGTATGTCTGCATGGTGTTTTTAAAAACGGACAAAGATGACTTCATCTTATATACAGCATACCCAGAAAATGAAAAAAAACTGGTACTCTTATAATAAACATATCTGAGAATCAGCAAAAAGCCAGGGTGTCAATTTGGTACCCTGAATAGAGAAAATCTCCGGACAATCGTACCGGGGATTTTTTGTGCAGTTCCCGGTGGGGCGGATCGGTCTGTCGGGTATTGTTTGCGACGAATTTGGGGATTGAATTTCTGTTTGTCAGATGCAAACTATATTTTTTAGTTTAAAAACTATGTAAAATAGTTGGATGTGAATTTTTTTTAGTTACCTTTGCTGGCGGACACCGGGATATACTCGTTTGCCCGGTTTTAAAAACAACCGACGCTATGGAAAAACTGACACGAAGGGAAGAGGAACTGATGCGCTGTTTCTGGGAACACGGCCCGCTGTTCGTGCGGGAACTGGTCGCGCTGGCCGCTGAGCCTAAACCCCATTTCAATACGCTTTCGACGATGGTCCGCGCTCTCGAAGCCAAGGGCTATGTCGGTCACAAGACCTTCGGAAGCACCTATCAGTATTATCCGGTGGTGACCGAAGAGGAGTTTTCCCGCCGCACGCTTGGCGGTGTCATCAGCAAGTATTTCGAGAATTCCTATCTTGGGGCGGTTTCCGCGCTGGTCGAGGAGGAGAAGATTTCGGTCGAGGACCTTCGAGAGCTGATCGACCGCATCGAAAATCAAAACCGCCGGTAGCCATGTACGCCCTGATGATCTACAGCCTGAAGGTCGGCGCCTGTCTGGCGGTGTTTTACCTCTTTTTCAAACTGCTGCTGAGCCGCGAGACCTTCCACCGCCTGAACCGTATCGTGGTGCTGGCGGCTATGGTGCTGTCGTTTATACTGCCGTTCTGCGTCATTACGATCTACCGTGAACTGCCTGCCGCACCGGAGATGCCGGCTGCGGAGCAGCTCTTCGAGGCGCCTGCCGAACCGCAGCCCGAACCGTTTCCGTGGGATAAGGCCGCGGCCCTTGTTTTTCTGACCGGAGCGGGGGCGACGCTGCTCTGGACGTTCGGATCGGTTTTCGGCGTGATCCGCATGATCCGCCGGGGACGTCGTGAACGTCTGGCCGACGGAACGGTGCTGGTGCGTATCGGCCGCTCGGTGACGCCTTTCAGCTGGTATCGTTATATCGTATTGTCAGAGAAGGATTTGGCCGAAAACGGCGACGCGATCGTCCTGCACGAAAAGGCTCATCTGCGTTTGCGCCATTCAGTCGATCTGCTGCTCACCGATCTCGCGGGCTGCCTCCAGTGGTTCAATCCCGCGATGTGGCTGCTTCGCCGCGAACTGCGGGCCATTCACGAATACGAAGCCGACGAGGCTGTCCTCGACAGCGGCGTCGATGCGAAACATTATCAACTATTATTAATAAGGAAAGCTGCCGGCGGGAGGTGGTACTCAGTCGCCAACAGCTTTAATCACAGTAAACTTAAAAACCGTATTACCATGATGTTACGTAAAAGATCGTCGCGGTGGGCCGTAGCCAGAGTGCTTTTCGTGCTGCCGCTTGCGGGACTCGCCCTCGGAGCGTTCGCCCGCACCGCCTATGTGTTTCCTGATGACAAAGGTAAAAAAGAAAATGTTACGATTCTCATTCGGAACGCAAAAATCGACCCTTCGGACGGAAAATCCGGCAATCCGCTGATTCTGGTGGACGGCCGCGAAGTGAGATCGATCGATTCGCTGTCGCCCGACCGGATCGCTTCGATTTCGGTGCTCAAGGATGCTGCGTCGGAAGCCCAGTACGGTGAAAAGGGCCGGGACGGCGTGATTATCGTCACGACGAAGGAGGGCGGTGCCGACCCGCAGATGCAGACGTTCACGTACGGCGGCAACAGCAGTTCGACTGCCGTCGTGGTGCGCGGAGCCGGGACAGAGCCTGATTCCCTTGCGGGGAGGGTGCGTACGATGACCTACAGGATCGACGGCAGGCGAGACTCGCTCGGCGGAGACATGGTCTGGAAAATAAACGGGCGGGACGTCGATGCCGGCGACTTGGAAGAGTTGTCCGGAAACGTCCGGTCGATCCGCATTACCAAGGACGCCGCCGTGCAGGGGGAAGATTCCGCTGCTGCGGAGGGGATGATGCGCATTATGACCGGACAGACGATGCAGGCTGCGGACGCCGGCCTGAAAGCAGCCGAAGCGGGGATGCAGGCCGCCCGTGCCGGGCTGGATGCGGCACGCCGGTATATGTCGGCCGAGGAGTGGAAGCAGGCGCAGAAACAGCTCGAAACGGCGCAGAAGCAGCTGGACGAAGCCCGCGCGCAGGCAAAGTCGGAAATCTCCTTCTCCGAGGCGATCGCAGTCGATATGCAGGACTCCTCCGCCGATACTGCTGACGGCGGGGCGGTCGTCGCGGGTGCGGTCGGCGGGACGGCGTCGGAAACGCCGTCTTATTGGCGCGTTACGACCGGCGAAGGCACGACGCGCGTGGATCATTCGAAAACGGAGTCCGGCAAAACGGTCTTTACGGGCCGCGTCACGCTGCACAATCCTTCGGAGATACCGGATAACTACGTGATTTTCATTAACGGCGAGCAAGCGTCCAAAGCGGACGTGCTTCGGCTTGCACCCCAGAAAATCAAGCGTATGGAGGTGTTGCGGGGCAAGGAGGCCGCCAAGGAATACGGTGCCGGCAGCGAGGGCGTAATCAAGATTACGACGCGCAGATAGCCGCAGGTAACCGCAGACAGCCGGAGGGGGACGGATTGCCGGGTTGAGACGATAAAATCCGTTGCCGTCCGGTTGTACACGACGAAAACCAACCGCCATAAGCATAAAAAGTTCGCGCCCGGAACGGTTCTGCCGTTCCGGGTTTTTTCGGCGTGCGGGCAATGCAGGCCCGAAACTTGCGGAAATCGTCCGTGACAAGTTGTCCTTGCCGGCGTAAATTCCGGTTGGCGGCAGTCTCGGCGGGTGTCGGCGCGGTGAATTTTCAGCCCGGCCGCCGTCGGTTTTGCCGGGACGACGCCTTCCCTGCGGAGAACCGTTCCGTGCAAAACCGAAAAATTTGGTTCTGCGCCCGGCTTGCGCTATCTTTGCATGGGAAACACAAAACAGAAGCTATGAAACGCCTGCTATTTTTTCTTACAGTCGTAACGCTCGTCTCGTGCGGCCGGTCGTTCGAGAAGCGTACGGCCAAATATGCCGAAGTAGGGGAGGTGAGCGACAACCGCGCGGCCGTGCTCGACATCAACGAGGGCGTAGGCCGCTGGGGCTATGTCGATGGAACGGGGCGGCTGGCGATCGAATGCCGCTATGCCGACGCCCGCCGATTTGCCGACGGACTGGCTGCGGTGCAGGTCCCCGAAGGAGCTTGGGGATATATCGACACCGTGGGACGGCTCGTGATCGCTCCGCAGTTCGTGCTTGCCGAACCGTTTGAGGACGGCATGGCGTGGGTGCAGGCCGCGGGCGAGCTTTGGGGCCGCGTTGATAAGTCGGGGAAGATGGTTATTCCCTGCCTGTATTCCGAAATCGGCGAGCCGGACGAGCGGGGCTGGATGCGCGTGCTGCGCGACGGCAAGTGGGGCTATCTGCGCGAAAACGGTGAAGTGGTCGTGCCGTGCGACTACAACCTGATCGGCGAGCCTAACGCATACGGGCTGATTCCCGTGACGAGCGGCGGCAAGCACGGCTTCTTGGACGCCGACGGTCGCGAGGTGCTTCCCTGCTTTTTCACCTACATTTCCGATTTCAAGGACGGCTATGCCCGGACGAACTACGGCGGCAGCATGGTGCTGCGCGACGAGCCTTACGGCGGGCAGTGGGGATTGATCGACACGCTGGGCCGCGAGACGATTCCCTGCCGGTACTACTACCTCGATACGCCGGGTGAAGGACTTGCGGCCTTTATGCTCGAACAGTTCGGCAATTACGGCTATGTGGACGTAAAGGGCAATGTGGCGATTACGCCCCGTTTCGCCGTGGCGCGGCCCTTTTCGGGCGGTGTCGCCGTGGTGAGCTACAACAATGTCAATTACGGACTGGTGGACCGCAACGGCAATGAAGTCAGCTCGTTCCGCTATAAACGCATCGGGGAGTTCCATGACGGTCTGGCGCCGTTCAATACCAACCTTTACGGCATGAATTTTCAGGGGATGGAGCCGCGCTGCGGGTATATCGACACCGAAGGGCGCGAAGTGCTTCCCGCCAAGTGGGACGATGCCGGCGAGTTCAGCGAGATGCGCGCCCCGGTGATGCGTTTCGGCGTAAATTCCGAGGATTTCTACGACGCCCGCTGGGGCTATATCGCCACGAACGGCCAGCTCGTCGTACCCTTCAAATACCACGAGGCATATCCTTTCAGCTGCGGTCTGGCCCGCGTTTTCGTCAAGGGGCTGGGGTACGGCTATATCAACCGCAAGGGCGAAGAGGTCGTTCCCTGCAAGTATCAGGAAGCCGAAGATTTCCACGACTTTACGGCGAAAGTGAAACAGTACGACCGGGTGATGACGATCGACGACAAGGGGCAGATCGTCGAAGGGCAATAAAAAAACGGAGGTCCGAGACCTCCGTTTTTTTGTTGGCTGTCCGGTCCGCCGACTTATTTGAATCCCACGATTTCGGGCCGTGTCGGACGGTAACGGTATTGTTCGATGCGGGTCTGGTTCGATACGCGGACATATTCGCTCTCGACCAGTCCGCGTTTGCCGAAGGCGAGTCCCAGACGTATCTGTATCGTGTTGAAAATCAGCCTTTCGTTCTTGATGCGCACGCCGAAGCCGAACGAAGTGAAGAAGTCGTTCTTGAAGATGTTGGGGGAATAGCCGATCAGTCCGAAGTCGGCGAATCCGAACAGGGCGATACGGAAGCCGAGGGGCTGATAGGGCGTGAAAAATACGGTCTCCGTGTTGAGGATCATGCGGTTGGTGCCGGTGACATGCTCCTTGAGCGCCTGCAGTCCGTTTATGCGGGTCATGCGGATTATTTCGTCGCTGCCCGTGCCGCGGTTCCAGCCCTGCGTATAGTTGAAGGCCAGAAACTGGCGGATGCGGCTGCGTTTGAACATGAACAGGTTCGAGAACCACTTCAGGTCCACGTCCACCGCACTATGGCGCCACATGCCGGTTGCGAGGTCGATATAGCTTCCCAGCGTGATACTTCCCATGACATAGCCCACCGAGCGGAATCCGCCGGTCGTATAGGTCATGCCCAGATACATTTCGTCGTTGAATTCGCCCCACGAGTATCCGCCGACCAGCTCGGCCTTGTAACCCGTCGCAAGGTACTCCCTTGTGCCGAATCCGTAGATCATGTTGGCCGAATAGAACTTCTCGCGGTAGAGACCGGCCCCGAAGAGCATGGCGTCGTAGTCGTGCAGCGCGGGGTTGTGGTTGGGGGCTACCAGCGGCCGCCGGCTGAAACGGGCGTAGCTGTAGCGTCCCGTGAAATATATGCTCGAATTGATGGAGCGGATATAGCGCGACTTGCCGCCCCATGCGTCCAGATTGCGGACCTTGATGAGCAGCGAAGTGTCGAGGTCGATCATGTAGCGCTTCGACTTGACATCGCTGTACGTAAGGCCGATTTCATAGTCCGTCGGACGTATGAACTCCTTGCGCAGCCCCATGTTCAGCTCCGAGTTGTAGAAGTCGCGTCCGGCCGAAAAATCCGCCGTGTAGAAACTTCCCAGAACGTTGGGGATTTCGTATTCGACGATGTTGCCGCCGTATGAGAAGTCTTTGCGGCTGAAGTTGGTATTGAACTTCAGGGTGTTGCCCCAGCCGAAAATGTTGGCGTCCGACAGTCCGACCATCGTGCGGCCCTCGCCGTGGATGGCGCCGTCGACGCTGATCGTCCAGCTGTCACGGGTGCATATGACCATATTGACGCGTGTCGAATCCAGCGAATCGGGCATCAGGGTGATATCGACGTCGGAGATGTAGGGGCGCGAGCGGAGCAGCTGCTTGTTGCGCACGATCAGCTGCGGGTCGATCTTGTCGCCCGGCTTGAAGAGCAGGTCGCGGCGGATGACCCGGTCGCGCGTCAGCATGTGTATCTTGTTGCCCGTGCGTTCGAGCCAGTTGCCGTCGGAGTCGAAGGGATGCTGACGCTCGATGGTGATGTCGCCCACGGTTTTTCCCGCATAGGGTTCCAGCAGGCGGCTTTCGTCCACTACGCGGCCGCTGAATGTGGTGTCCAGCACGGGCTTTACGAAAAGCATTCTGTAGAGCATGCGCGGCACGGCGCGGCGGTTAGTCTTGGACTGGATGCTGTCATATAGCCTTTGATTGCGCTCGGAGGTGGCGGTGTTCAGGCTGTCGGGCTTGAATCCGTCGGGCGAGTTTATGTTGGGCGAAGTTATTTCGGGACCGCGCATGCCGGGACCGGCCGTTCGGGCGAAACAGACGCTCACTGCCGCGAGGACGGTTAGTACGAGTATGCAGATCCGGCGATACATGTCATCAAAGATAACGTAATTTTTCGGCAAAACGTATAAAAAAGCGGCTCCCCGAAACAGGAAAAGACGGCCGTGACGGTCGTCTTTTCCTCAATATACACTCTCTGCGGATGTTATCTCCGGGCATGTCCTGCGATTTTTCCGCCTTCCGGAATCGTACCGGGGCCGTGACGCCACGTCGGAGTCCGTCTGCGCGCCCTTCCGGTTCTACCTGCGTCCCTCCTTGGCCTCGATACACTCGGTGGCGTGGGGCACTTTCATCAGGCGCTCCTTGGGAATGAGCTTGCCCGTGGTTTTACAGATGCCGTAAGTCTTATTCTCGATACGCACGAGCGCCATTTCCAGATTGCGTATGAACTTCATCTGGTGCGCCGCCAAGCGTCCGCTCTCCTCTTTCGAGAGAGTCGCTGCGCCCTCTTCGAGGACCTTGAACGTCGGCGAGGTATCTTCCGTGTCGTTGTCTGCCGTGTGGGTGATAGTGGCGCGCAGCAGCTCGTAGTCCGCACGCGCGTTCTCCAGCTTCTTCAGGATAAGCTGCTTGAACTCTTCGAGTTCGGCGTCGCTGTATCTCGTTCTTTCGTCTGCCATAGTCGTCTTCTCCTTAATTAGGTTTTATGTAAAATTAACTATTTTTTTCGTAAATACCAAATTTTACATCTCATTATACGATTCCGCCCGGACATACCCGCGCATCGTGCTCAGCATGAAACGCTTGCCGTTCCAAATTCACCGAAAAAGGGACTTGGAGACGTTCCGGACGGGCTAAATCCGCGTTACGGCGATCCGTACCGGCTCGTCATCGACATCCGAATCGACGATCACTCCGCCCGCAGGTTGTGCCGCGGTCTTGACCTCGACGGCCAGCGTCTGCGATGCGATGTAACCGGCGTATTTGGCGACGGCGTCGGCCACAAGCTCCTTCTGCTCGATCTCGACCCGGATCTTGTCCGTCACTTCGAATCCCGAATCCTTGCGGATATTCTGGATGCGGTTTATCAACTCGCGTGCCACGCCTTCCGCGCGCAGCTCCTCCGTTACGGTGATGTCGAGCGCCACGGTCAGCTTGCCTTCCGACGCCACGAGCCAGCCCGGCATGTCCTCCGAGGTGATCTCGAAATCGGCGGGGGTTACGGCGATCTTCTCGGCGCCGAGGTCGAGGATCGTCTCCGGAGCGGCTTCGATTTCGGCGATCCGCTCCTGCGTGAACTCCGCGGTCATGGCGGCGATCTGCTTCATGTATTTGCCGTAGCGCGGTCCCAGCGTCTTGAAGTTGGGCTTGATGCGCTTGGTGATGATGCCCGCCGTGTTCTCGATCAGCTCGATCTCCTTGACGTTCACCTCGTTCATGATGAGCGTCTTCACGGCGGCGATATGCTGCGCCATTGCCGGGTCGAGTACCGGAATCAGTATTTTGGTCAGCGGCTGGCGCACCTTGATCGAGACTTTGCGGCGCAGGGCCAGCACCATCGACGATACGCGCTGGGCCAGTGACATCATCTCTTCCAGATCGGCGTCGATCAGCTTTCCGTCGGCCTTCGGGAAGGTCGAGAGGTGTACCGATTCGTCCGTATGGCGGCCGCTTACGGCGTTCAGGTCGCAGAAAATACGGTCCGAGATGAACGGTGCGAACGGCGCCGCGAGCATCGAAACGGTCTCCAGACAGGTGTAAAGCGTCTGATAGGCCGCCAGTTTGTCCTCGTTCATGCCGCCGCCCCAGAAACGCTTGCGGTTGAGGCGTACGTACCAGTTGGAGAGGTTTTCGCCCACGAACTCCTGAATGGCGCGCGCCGCAGGCGTCGGGTCGTAATCTTCGAGCGAACGCGTCACGTCTCTTATCAGCGTGTTGAGCAGCGAGATGATCCAGCGGTCGATCTCCGGACGCTTCTCCACGGGAACCTCCGGCTCCCGGCCCGTAAATCCGTCCACGTTGGCGTAGAGGGCGAAGAACGAATAGGTATTGTAGAGCGTTCCGAAGAACTTGCGGCGCACTTCGTCCACGCCGTCCCTATCGAACTTGAGGTTGTCCCACGGCTGCGAGTTGGAGATCATGTACCAGCGCGTGGCGTCGGCTCCGTAGGTGGCCAGCACCTCGAACGGATCGACGCCGTTGCCCAGTCGCTTGGACATCTTGTTGCCGTTCTTGTCGAGCACAAGACCGTTCGAAATGATGTTCTTGAAAGCCACCGAGTCGAACAGCATCGAGGCGATGGCGTGCAGCGTGAAGAACCAGCCGCGCGTCTGGTCCACGCCTTCGGCGATGAAGTCGGCCGGATAGACCGTCTTGAAATGCTCGCCGCTGTTCTCGAACGGGTAGTGCAGCTGCGCATAGGGCATGGCGCCCGAATCGAACCACACGTCGATCAGGTCGCTTTCGCGCTTCATCGGCTCGCCCTTCGACGAGACCAGCACGATGCCGTCCACATAAGGACGGTGCAGGTCGATATTTTTGGTCGAATAGTTCTCCGCCGACATGTCGCCGACCTTGAAATTTTTGCCGTTTTCCATTGTCAGGTTGGCATCTACAAGTTTACGGTTTTTACGGTCAAACCATTTAAGTCCTGAATCCCACATACCTACCCACAGGCGTTTATCATTGTCTTCATATAAAATATCTAACGGAATATCCTGCGGTTTTATCTCCAGTTCCTTTGGATCCGGAAGAAAAACATTTACAATGTCACTTTCCTGAACCGCTGTTTTTGTTTTTGTCTGTATATTCTTATTAATAGTAACTCTACTTTCTTTGATCAGTTTCTGTATGTAGGATCGAGACAGATCCATACATCTTCCGGCAATATACTGGTCCAGACGCAATCCATCCTCTTCTGCTGTTACTTCGTATTGCAACTCTCGTTTCATGTTTCATCAATCCTCTTTTTCAAAATCATCTTTATAGCGGAATATTAACGCATATATAAGCAGTACAGCGGCAATGGTAACATAACAGTCTGCCACATTAAAAACCGGAAAATTAATGGCGGAAACATAGATAAAATCGACTACGTAGTGATGCCAAAAACGATCGATGCAATTTCCCAATGCACCAGCTGCTAACATGCAGAAAATAATTCGTAAAAACAAAAATCTCTTTTCATAAGATAATTTGAAATAAGCATAAAAAATAACACCTAAGATCAATAGAGAAAAACCTCCGAGAATCCAGGTGCTATTTTGAAAAAGCCCCCAGGCAGCTCCTTTATTTTCCAAATAATGCAATTCTAAAATATTGGGAATGATCGTAATATCATTCCCAATTAAATACATAGATGCTATTTTCTTTGTCAATTGATCCAAGAAGGTAAGGAAAACAAAAAGTACCGCCATCGTAATATGGGTTTTTCTTTTTGAAATTATCGTCATTAATCTTTATTCCTTTCCATTTTGTAAATTGATCAGAAATCCACCGATCCTAAAAACTCA
>ERZ773108.4107-NODE-4107-length-10429-cov-2.705032_pt1 | contig 10429 bp, 8 predicted proteins | sample MGYA00580570_ERZ773108 | MGnify/ENA primary metagenome ERZ773108 (study PRJEB29015, sample SAMEA2737840) | human gut metagenome | biome: human gut; feature: human-associated habitat; material: faeces | place: China | collected 2012 ...
TTATACCGTGCAAGCTTTGAATGATGAAGTGGTTCCAGTGTATATTCAGAAAGTAGAAGAGTATGGAACGGTGAAGATGAAAATAGGAGAAGAAGATGGAGTGGACTGGATGAGACTTGAAGATGAGGGACAAGGTAATTTGCGGTTGAAAGTGGATCAATCTTCCGAAGAAAGAGAAGGATATGTGTTGGTATTGCCTAAAGCGTTATATGAAGAAATTAAGGATGAATTATGGGAAAATTTGATAGAAATGGATATGGAAACAAACGAACAGGATATCAAATATACTTATCAACAAAGTAATCTATTGATCAATTTTGTGCAGAAAGAGAAAAAGCAGGAGGCGGCACAGGCATTTAAAGTGACTTACACAGGTGAAGGTTGGACTACTTTAGAAGCTACTTGCACAAAAGTCACTGATGCTGATATATTGGAGTCATATCCAGGTGTAAGTGATGTTTATACAATGGAATGGCCGACAAATATCATGATGGGTGGTATCACTGTTGATCCATTAGAGGGTCAGGTATACGATGATTGGAGTTTTGTATTAATGTATAATAATACTGATCTATCTTCTGATCCTGAATCTGTTGAAGGTTCTGGAACTGGGATATCTATATTTGCAACTCCTAGTGGTGCGGAACATCATCTTCAAATTAAAAAAGACGATGTGACAATAAAAGTACTAATTATTACCCCGAATTATAATTAATCATTGAATAAATGAATAAGAAACTATATTCCATATTATTCTTTGTTCCCCTTATTGTCTGTTTATTGGCAATGACGGTGGTAACAGGATGCTCTGATGATGACGAATCGTTGCAGTCCACTTATGGATATGTGCAGTTCAGATTATTAAAGAGTGCATCCATGGACAAAGGAACGACAACGCGTGCTGTGACCGATAAGCTGGATAAGCTGAACGATGTACAGAAAGTGAAAGTTGTCATGCAATACAATGGTTCAACTATTACTCAGACTTTGCTATTGAATGCATACAATGCGGAAAATGCAGAATTCGGACTCCGTAGTGATAAGTTGAAGTTGCTTACAGGAACCTATACTGTTATTGGTTACTACTTGTATGATAAGTTGGACAATGTATTATATGCAGGACCAGCCGGGGAGAATAATGCCTTTGCGATTGTTTCTGACGGTCTGCATACACAGAATTTGATTGTAGATGCGGTGGCACGAGGCATGGTGACATTCAAACTGGTGAAAGACTTTGTGAAGACCCGTGCAACAGGGGAAGAAGCTTATCCGTTGAGCAATATCCTGGCAATAGATATTACTGTGAAAAACCTTTTCACTCAGGAATTGACTACGATAAAAAGCATTCGGGTGAAATACGTAGAAGACTTTACCGATAAACCTGCAGAAGACTATGTCGATGCTGATAGAAACCAGGAGACTTCCTATATGGAATGTGATACGGTGGCATGGCTGAAAGCCGGTACTTATCAGATAAGTAGTTATACAACCTATTCGGATAAAAAGGCTAAGAACGTATTGGAAGTAGCCACCGTGCAGACATCCAAATCGTTTGTCGTGAAAGACAATGAAGTGACAAAGGATGCTGAAGTCCCTGTCCGTCTTGACGAAACAGCCGAATACATCAAAGACTATATAGCACTGAAAGCTATCTGGACAAAGATGGATGGTCCGAACTGGAAATATTACGGAGAATCCTCACCGATGGGAGCCAATTGGAATTTCAATAAGGACATTGACTTGTGGGGAAATCAACCCGGCGTGCAGTTGTTGGATAACGGGCGTGTAGCTCTTTTATCTCTTGCCGGCTTCGGTGCTAAAGGAGTGGTACCCGATGAAATCGGTCAACTTACCGAATTAAGAATCTTATCATTGGGAACACATGATGAAAAGCTGGGAGGACGTTTGTTCGACAACTATTCCGTCAACATGAGCGAAGAACAGCGGAAAGCAATGAGAATGGACTATGATACGAAATTCCTTTCAAAAGACGCCCGGGAGGATTTGTCCGGTATTCTCCGCAAAGGAATCAACGACAATCCGAAGATGAAGCCCATCAAGAGCAGCCGTATTTCTACGAAAGATGTGCAGTTTGGTGTTTTGACGAACGGAATCACCGGTGTATCCAAAGCCATCATGAGGCTGACAAAACTGGAACAATTCTTTATAGCCAACTCACCTATCCGCAGTGACGGTTTCTTTGTTGAGGTAAAGCCTGATTCTCCTTATTATGAAGAACAGGAAGAGTGGAAATGGGAGGATATGACCACCTTGACGGATATAGAAATCTACAACTGTCCTCGTTTGGAAACGCTGCCAGTGGATATGTTGAAGAACTTACCTGAATTGGTCTCACTCAATGTGGCGCGTAATCCGGGTATTTATGCTGAAGATAGAGATGTGTTGAAAGAGAACTGGGAAGAGATTATCGGAGACGATTCAAAGTGTGCGGATAAGATTCAATTGTTATATCTGGGATATAATAAATTGAAAGAATTTCCTGAATATGACCTTCTGAAAAAGATGAAAAAATTGTCATTGCTGGATTGTACCAACAATGAGATTGAAACATTGCATCCTTTCGGTAAGGAAGTCAAACTGATGAAAGTATATCTGGATAATAATAAAATAACAAAGATTCCGAGTGTTGAGGAAGACAACGGATTGAAATATTTCTTTGGGTGGAATGATGTGGAGAATTTTAGCTGTTCAAATAATCTGCTGACCGAAGTGCCTAATATTTTCAATGCCAAGTCTGATTTTGTAATGGGAACAGTCGATTTCTCCAACAATCTGATCGATAAGTTTGAAGATGGCGAGGATCACCGGGGTATCAATGCTTCTACCGTCAATCTGCATCACAACAAATTTAAGGTATTCCCTAAACTTCTGTTTGAGAAAGAATCACCGATGCAGACACTGAACCTTTCCGCCAATGGTATGACAACTATTCCTAAAGGGGCATTGAAAGGAAAGACATCTTTGGAGTATCTCACAAGTCTTGACTTGACCTATAATAAGTTGAGTTCGCTGACAGATGATTTTTATGTGATTAATATGCCGGTATTGTACGGACTGGATTTGAGCTACAATCAATTCTCCAAATTCCCGACCCAACCGCTGTCAATCAATTATCTGGTGGTATTCGGTATCAGACATCAACGTGACGATAACGGCAACCGGACATTGCGGGAGTGGCCTACGGGACTTTATAAGAATCCGAGCCTTAAAGCCTTCTATATCGGCTCCAATGACTTGCGTAAAATTGACGATACCATTTCGCCGACTATCTTGATGTTCGAAATCAAGGATAATCCCAATATTTCGATTGACATAAGCGATGTATGCCCCTATATCAAAGCCGGACGGTATACGTTGGTTTACGATAAGTCGCAGGATATCCGTGGTTGCGATGCGCTTGATCTGGATAAATAACAATATAGAATAAAATATCAATGAAATATTTAGTAAAAATAGCATTAGGATTATTCGTTTACATGGCTGTTGTGGCATCGTGTAAAGATGATGACGATAGTGGTATTACCGGATTCTCTATAGATAAGGAAGATATCACGATGGGTGCTGACGGTGGTAAGGACAAGCTCATCGTCTCATCGGGGGGAGAATGGGCTGCCAGTGCGTCGGAACCTTGGGTGAACATTTCTCCTGCCAATGGTTCCGGTGTTACTGAGTGTACGGTTTCTATCGATTCGACCTTGATTAATGGAATGCGTAAAGCGGAAATCCGCTTTATCCCGCGCGGACAGGCACCGTGCGTAATGACAGTGCATCAGACCGGTTACGGCAAGATGATTTATATAGAAAAGCCAGATGTGGAAATCAAAGCGTCGGACAATTATGATAAACGCTATTTTGATGTGACCGTAACCACAAACGTTGCATTCAAAATGAATACGAAGTATGATGTCGAGCCGCAAAAGAAATGGCTTACCTTGCCTAAGGATCCCACTGTCGATTTGGACCGAGGCTCTCGTCCGCGTACTACTAAAATCCGTGTGGAATGGATGATGAATCCGGATTTTGACATCCGTACGGCGCAAATTCATTTTACACCTCAAAATGCCGATGATAAACTGGAACAGCCTGCCGTGGTGACAGTCACCCAGAAGGCTTCGCCGAGGATTGAAGATAATCGTTCGGGTGACTCATTGGCACTGCTCACTATCAGAGAACGTCTGGAAGTAGGTAATAACTGGAATCCGGGAGAAAATATGAGGTATTGGGACAATGTCGTATTGTGGGAAGAAGATGACAAGGATCTTCCGAAAGGGGAAAATGTCGTGGGACGCGTTCGCTCCGCTACTTTCAATATGATTAATACCAAAGAATCCATTCCGCAGGAAGTGCATTACCTGACGTATCTGGAGAGTCTGACTTTCTTCGGCAACACGAATACGGCAACTAAGAGCATTACGTTGGAAGCGGATGTATGCAGTAATTTAAAGTATCTGAAGTCATTGACTGTCAGCGCTTACGGGCTGATAGCGCTTTCGGACGATTTTGTCCAACTAGGCGATCGGCTCGAGACGTTGGACTTAAGTAGTAACAACTTTAATTCCGTACCTGCAGTTATAACGAAAGAGAACTTCCCGAAACTGAAGTCGCTTAACTTGACTGGCAACAGAAGATCGGTTCTTTCCGACCTTAGAGAAGCCAAGGATAGCAGCAAGTATCCGGATGGTATCGGTCTGTTCTTTAATACGAAAGAGGATAATACGCTTCGCAGATTATTCCTGTGGGATAATCTGGAAGAGTTAGGATTGTCTTACAATTTTATTGAAGGTACATTGCCCGACTTTAAAATAGGAGAGGAAGGAGTGACCGGTTACTCACAGGCTGATGTGGATGCATTTGGTGGTGACACCATTCAATATCTGGTAAATGAGGGCGCCAATATTCCCAAGATTCTTCCGAAGATGAAACAGCTTAGCGTCAATCTGAACTTCTTTACCGGTAATTTGCCCGACTGGATGTTGTATCATCCTCATCTGATAGATTGGGATCCGGAGATATTGATCTACAACCAGATGAAAAAAGGATTGAATTCGGAAGGAAAAATGGTAAGGTTTGATAACGAACCGTCTACATTCGACGCGTATTTTAAAGCCTTCCCTAAATTCAAGGAAAAATATGAACTCAAAGAATAGGATATGAAGAGAATATATATTTATGTAATAACAGCGTTTGCATTGCTGGCGGGAGCTTGTAGTGACAACAACCTGAACGATGACGCTCCGGTGGTTCCCGCTACTCCGGACATAGTGATACCGGAAGGAGCTGCCGAAGGGGAGTTATTGATTAAGTTCGTTCCCGAAATGACTGAAATTCTCGACCGCACGATGAAAACACGTGCGGCGGGAGCCTCCACCCGGTCGGGCATTCCCTCAACGGACGAGGTGCTCTCTATCTTGGGAGCGTATGACTTTGAACGCGTTTTTCCAGTTGATTCACGCACCGAAGAAAAGAGCCGTGAGGCGGGATTGCATCTTTGGTATCTGGTACGTTTTGATAAAAATACGGATTTGAAGGAAGCTATGGAAAGATTGTCAGGTTTGGGCGAGATTTCCAAACTCCAGATAAATCCTGCCATTCAGCGTGCCTATAATCCCAAGAAGAAACCTGTTCCGGTGTCGGAAGCAGCCCTGAACAGGATGAGAACACGTGCGGCAGCAGATAATGGTTTCAAGTTCAATGATGCTTTGTTACCGCACCAATGGGGATACATTAACCGTGGAGTGTATGACTTTGCAACAGAGAAGGCTCCTGCTATTGTTGGCTCCGACGTTAATTGTGAGGAAGCATGGGAACTGTGTACGGGTGATCCGGAAATCATTGTTGCCGTGCTTGATGAAGGAGTTATGTATACTCATGAAGATTTGACGGCTAATATGTGGGTGAATGAAAAGGAACAGGTTGGTTCTGACCAGGATAATGACGGCAATGGTTATAAGGGTGACCGTTATGGTTACAATTTCGTGAAAGATAATGGGAATATCAGTTGGCAAGCTGCCGAAGATACCGGTCACGGCACGCATGTGGCGGGAACGATTGCTGCCGTGAATGGTAATAATATAGGAGTCTGTGGCATTGCCGGAGGAGACGAAACTAAAAAGGGAGTACGGATTATGTCCTGCCAGGTTTTCGATGGCGATGGTCAGGTGAGGATGGTTAATGAGGCAAGAGCTATCAAATATGCGGCCGACAACGGTGCTGTAATCCTTCAATGCAGTTGGGGGTACAATTCCGCTTATTCCAATCCGATGCAAGGATATATACCTGGTCCTGCCACAGACGAAGAATGGGCAAAAAGTTATCCTTTGGAAAAAGAAGCGTTGGACTACTTTATCCATAACGCGGGTTCTCCTAATGGGGTAATTGAAGGTGGACTGGCTATTTTTGCTTCCGGTAATGAATATTCGTATATGTCTTCCTATCCGGCAGCTTACGAGGGATGTATTTCGGTAGCTTCGATCGCAGCCGATTACACACCGTCGTCATTCAGCAACTATGGTGCGGAAGTGGATTTCTGTGCTCCGGGCGGTGACAGTGAATATCATTGTGTTCCGGGAGAAAATACTGATGGTAATGATGTGAGCATTGCCCAGGGAATGATTCTCTCTACGTTGGTAGTGGAGGGCAAACAAGCCTACGGATATAATGAGGGTACGTCGATGGCTTGTCCTCATGTATCGGGAGTGGCTGCATTGGGGTTGTCGTATGCCTTGCAGCAGCGCCGACACTTCAAAGCACAGGAGTTTATCAATTTGATGAAGCAGACGGCGAAAGAGGTGGATTCATATTACAAAGGCTATAAAACCTATTATTATTTGCATAACTCTCCGGGCTGGTCGGCAACCAAAATGGACCTTCCTTCTTATAGGGGTAAAATGGGTAAACTGGTCGATGCCGGTGCGTTGCTGCGCGCTATTGCGGGAAGCGGGTCGGATATGAAAATACCGAATCTGTATGTAGGAACCGGCAAAACCGTGAAAATAGATCTGAGACGTTATTTCTTGAATGGGGAAGAATTGACATACGAATGTACTATTAACGATACGTCGAAGGCTGTTGCTACTTTTGAAGGTACTGTAATGACTGTAAAAGGGGTTGTTACGGGCATGACAAACGCCACATTGAAAACAAGCGGCGGTAAGGAACAATCCTTCACCATTACTATCCGCAATAATGCGAATGATAATGGATGGATGTAATTGGGTTTGACAGATAGATGAACAGGAAACGGAGATATTGTTGGCTTTACTGGCTGATAGCCTTTTCTCCTGCACATTATATGGGTGCACAGGGAGTTGGCTATCAGTCTGTAGCAGTCGATTCGTTGGTCAATCCTCCTTTACTGGAAGAGGGCGGACAAGTATTTTGCTTCGATTCTCTCCATATGCATATCGGTAATATACCTGATACCGATGCACCCCGGGTCTGCACATTCCCGTTCCGCAATATCAGTGGCAGGGAGGTACGGATTACGAAAATTAGCACTTCGTGCGGGTGTACGGCAGCGGCATTCAGTTCGGAAACTCTTGTCCCGGGAACGGAAAGTACGGTGACGTTGGTATATGATCCCAAGAACCGTATCGGAACAGTAGAAACCTATGCATTTGTGTATACGGATGTATCGGATAAACATCCGGTAGCCCGTCTGGTGCTGACGGGTGAAGTGATCTGTTCCGACGAGTGGAGCTATCTTCCTGTCGTGATGGGAGTGCTGCGCATGAAACGCAAACAGGTCGTCTTTTCGGAAATGACCTCCGGCATTCGTCCTTCAGAACGTATTTTGTGCGCCAATACCGGAAAGAAACCTTTGAAGCTTTCTGCACGGATGCTTCCCCTGTATGCTGCTTTTCATACGGAACCGGCAGTTATACAGCCGGGACAGGAAGCGGACGTGGTAATCACGGTAGATGGTAGTAAATTATCTGATATTCCGGACAGCAGATTGCAGTTCAATTTTCTTGTTGAAGGAGTTGATGCACCGGTAACGGATCGCTTAGTCAAAGTAATTGTCAAACGTTTGTAATAATATTTTTGATTAACATTTTAAAAACTATAATATGAGAATTCTTTTCAGAATAATACCGTTATGTATGCTCTTGCTTGGCTTTGTGGCCTGTGATGATGAAGATGAAGCAAAGGTGGAAACACTGGAAGTGACTCCCGCCAATCTGAACGGTACCTGGCAATTAGTGGAATGGAACGGAGAGTCCCTTGCAGAAGGTACTTATTGCTATATAACTTTTGTCCGCAGAGATAAAACTTTTCAGATGTATCAGAAATTTGATAGCATGTATGCCCGTTTCTTCAGCGGGACATTCGAAATTGAAAAAGATGATGATCTGGGATATATTGTGAGTGGTAAGTATGATTACAGTTTGGGTGGTCGTTGGAACAATTCATATGTCGTAACAGATCTTTTACCTTCGGGTTCTATGATTTGGACTGTGAAAGATGATATGGGAGATGTGTCTAAGTATGTACGCTGTGACGGAGTTCCTTCTGATATTGTAGAAGAAACTGAAGTTGATACGGGTAATTAAATCTGATAATACCGGTCATGTCATAAAAAAAGTCATGAATTATTTGGAAATAAGATAAAGGGTTTCTATCTTTGCATTAGATTTATAGTTGTAATGAATACAAGTTTGGAAAGGAGGGGATAAATGATGAAACCATACGAACGATTATTAGATCATAATATCAAACCATCAGTACAGCGCATTGCCATTATGCAATACTTGATGGAATATCCCGTCCATCCATCGGCGGATGATATTTACACCGCATTGTCTCCATCTATGCCTACGCTTTCAAAAACTACGGTTTATAATACTTTGAAACTGTTTTCGGAGCAGGGAGCGGCACAGATGCTCACAATTGATGAAAAAAATACTAATTTTGATGCGGATACTTCTCTCCATTCTCATTTCCTTTGCAAATGTTGCGGACATATTTATGATTTGCAATGTCCCGAAGCGGTGAAAGATGTGGAAAGTATGGAAATGGAGGGGCATCAGGTAGCGGAAGTTCATTATTATTATAAAGGTATTTGCAAGAATTGCTTAAGTAAAGATAAAGAAACACGTATTGACTAATTAATTTAAAATTGAGAAGAAAATGAAAAAATTTAGATGTACTGTTTGCGGTTACGTTTATGAAGGTGACGCAGCTCCTGAGAAATGTCCTTTGTGTAAAGCTCCTGCCAGCAAATTCGTAGAAGTTGTTGAAGTAGAAGGTGGTGCATTGTCTTTTGCTGACGAACACGTGATTGGTGTTGCAAAAGGTTGTGACGAAGAAATGATCAAGGATCTGAATAATCACTTTATGGGTGAATGTACTGAAGTAGGTATGTATTTGGCTATGAGCCGTCAGGCTGACCGTGAAGGTTATCCTGAAGTAGCTGAAGCTTTCAAACGTTATGCTTGGGAAGAAGCTGAACATGCTTCTAAATTTGCAGAATTGCTGGGTGACTGTGTTTGGGATACAAAAACTAACCTGCAAAAGCGTAAAGATGCTGAACAAGGTGCATGCGAAGACAAAAAACGTATCGCTACTCGTGCTAAAGCTTTGAATCTGGACGCTATTCACGATACTGTACACGAAATGTGCAAGGACGAAGCTCGTCATGGTAAAGGTTTTGAAGGACTTTACAACCGTTATTTCGGAGATAAGAAATAATAAAGCCTTATAAATAACTTTTAAAAGGTTTGTGTTCTATAGTGAATGCAGACCTTTTTTGTTTATATTTGCCTATCAACTTTATAAATACCACAATTATGAGAAAGGTACAACTATTGTTCGTTTGTTTAATGCTTTCAGCGGCTGCTTTTGCTGCTGATAAGGTTGTTAAGTTACCAAAACCTAATTTAAATCGTACTGGTACGGTGATGAAGGCATTGTCTGAACGTCAATCTACGCGTGAGTATGCTTCGAAAGCGTTAACTCTTGCTGATTTGTCAGACTTATTATGGGCGGCCAACGGAATCAATCGTTCGGATGCTGGAAAACGAACGGCTCCTTCCGCTATGAATAAGCAGGATGTAGACGTATATGTGATATTATCGGAAGGAAGTTACTTGTATGACGCAAAGAATCATCAGTTAAATCTGATTGCTGAAGGAGATTACCGTGGAGCGGTAGCGGGTGGCCAGGCTTTTGTAAAAACGGCTCCGGTATCTTTAGTATTAATCAGTGATGTTTCCCGTTTTGGTGATGCTCAGAAGATACAGAATCAACTAATGGGAGCCATGGATGCCGGTATTGTTTCTCAGAATATTTCTATTTTCTGTTCTGCGGCTAAACTGGCTACAGTGCCACGTGCTTCGATGGATGCCGCTCAGCTGAAGAAAGTATTGAAACTGACACAATTCTTAGCAAAAGAAAAATAAAGGAAGAC
>ERZ773108.4110-NODE-4110-length-10426-cov-8.157265_pt1 | contig 10426 bp, 7 predicted proteins | sample MGYA00580570_ERZ773108 | MGnify/ENA primary metagenome ERZ773108 (study PRJEB29015, sample SAMEA2737840) | human gut metagenome | biome: human gut; feature: human-associated habitat; material: faeces | place: China | collected 2012 ...
CGAATATCCCAACTGCCCCCATCTCCAGGGCCACCACGACGCGGAATGCGGTTACGTTGAGGCGCAGGACGAAGTGCCCTGCAGCAACAAAAATCATAACTGGCTCTCGCCCTCTTCTCATGACTGCACCTATAAGCCCGCCGTCAAGGGCGTTCCCTGTGCGCATGTCCACACCGCGGACTGCCTGCCCAAGAACAACGTTGTTGATCCCGATGAGGACGGCGATGCTTCCGCCTACATCGAGCCCAATTATTACGCGGATTACGACGAGGATGTGACCTATGTGCAGGACGGCTACACCGTGATCTGCCGCGTGCTGAACGTCCGCGCTACCGCTTCCACCGAAAAGGCCCGCATCGGCATCCTGCGCCGCGGCGAGACCGTAAAGGTGCTCGGCTTCGAGGGCAACTGGGCCAAGATTTCCTATAACGGCGGCGAAGCCTACGTCTACGCCAAGTACATCAAAAAGGCTTAATTCCTACCTCCTCTTTTCATAACCCCTTTAAGTCAAAAGGCGTTCGGAACCGATGGTTCCGAACGCCTTTTGCGTTGCTTCTCTTAGCGATGATCGGGCGGGGTGACTTCGACCCAGTAGCCGTCGGGATCTTCGACAAAATAGATGCCCATGGTGGGGTTCTCAAAGCAGATGATGCCCATCTTCTCGTGCAGGGCATGCGCCGCTTCGTAATCGTCCGCCACAAGGCCGAGGTGGCTCTCGTTTTCTCCCAGATCGTAGGGCGTATCGGCATGGTCGCGCAGCCAGGTCAGTTCCAGTGAGAAACCCGTGCATCCGTCGGTAAGGTACACCAGGATGAAAGAGCCGTCGGCCGCTTCCTTGCGGCGAGACTCATGCAGTCCGAGCGCTTTTTCGTAGAATTGGATACTTTTTTCAAGATTAGTTACGTTGATATTGAAGTGGTCAAATCTTCCTTTTATTTCCATTGTCTTTTTATTTTAAGTTGATATAGTGGTCTAAGTTCAATGTTTCGCCGCGACGGACAGGCGTAAGAACCTGCGTTCCTTCCGAGGAAGCCAAAGGTGCAAAAGCCGAAGCCTTCTCAAAAGCTTCGTCAAAGTGCATCGGTACAAATATAGTCGTTTTTATCCGTTTCACAAATTGTAAAGGCCCTCGCATGTATTCCTTTCCTAAACGAGGGTCGACCGGAAACAGTACGACATCCATTTTTGCCTTGCAGACGGCAATATCTTCCAGTTCGTGAAGGAAGAAAGCTTCGTCACGTTTCCATTCCTCCTCCGGACTTTCGTCCATCCAGTGCCAGTTGTTCAGGTCGCCGGCATGGAATACGGTAGCTCCTTCCGTAGTTTGGACTAAAAAAGAGATGCCTATGTCCGTCGAGCCGAAAGCCCGCACGGTGAGGTATTCGTCACGATAGGTGTCTCCTTTCGCCAGTGTGTGGAGATTTCTGTTTTCTTTGTCCTTGTCAGAAAGAGGAATGTCGGTTGAAAGCAAATAGACGATGTCAGGCCGAAGCGCTTTCCAGGAGAGTATCTGCCGGTTAAAGTGGTCGGCATGCGCATGGCTGGAAAACACATACAACCGTCCTTCACGTGAAAGAAGCTGTTCGTGCACGATGCCTTTGTCGGCCGACACGGAGTCTTCGAAATAGTCGAAAATAAGCGTGTAACCTTCCCCCAGCAGGGCGAAGCCGCTATGATAAAGATAAATCAGTTTCATGAAATTGAGGTCTTATTTGGCCGCAATGGGCTGCACATACGCGCGGGTAGCCTTGTCTATCTCCAGGAACATGTAGTTCACTTTGCCCGAATGAATCAGGTCCTTGTGCTCGTTGTAAATGCGGGTAGCATATTCCTTGGATTTCTCGAACATGAATTTTGACACGCTTTCCTGCGATTTTCCCGCCATTGTGGAGTCGAGTTTCTCTTCCGGGAAGAAGTCATCCAGGTTTACGTCGCCAATCATGGACGTTTCCAGGAAATGAATCTCCTGATGCAAACGGTCGGTGTAATAACCCACAAACATGTGGCCCGGCACACGTACCAGAATCGGATTGATGTTGATGGCTTTCAGCAAGGAAGCAAACAGTACGCTTCCGTCCACACAGTTAATCTGTGCTGACTGCAGGGCATCGTCGAAGGTACGTACACGTTGGGTAAAGACCACGTTGGACGACAGGCTGCTGTTGCTGATGGAGCTGTATTTGAACCCCCTTTTCTGCAAGACATACCACAAGGCGTACACCTGCTTGTCTACGACTTTCGGATCCTTGCTCTGGTATCCCCAGAAACGGTTGACAATGCGTGAATCCAGTGCCTCGCGCAGCACCTGGCTGATGTTAGGGTTGTCTTCGTTGACATAGGCTGCAAAAAAATCGCCCGTGTCGTGAAATTTCATTTTACTGTCGATGTAGCCTAACAGGCATTCATTGATGCTGCGTACGGAATACGTGTGCACAGCCGAATATGTCCGGTTGTTATTCACCTTTGCCTGTATGGATACGGTGACAGGCATGGCCTGAGTATTTTCCAGCAGGGCCTGATAATTCCATATCACATCCGGGAAAACCAGGTATTCCTTTCCTGATTCTGGCAGAATGAATTCAGAAACCGAATGAGCGAAGAAAGGAGTCTCTGCTAATTCTATGTGAAGTTTGCTGTTGGCATGCGGACTGCGTATCTTAATGCCGATACACGATTTGGGGTTTCCCAGATAGGTACTGTCGGCCGGCACAATCAGCTGTGCATCGGTCGTAGCCGTAGACAGGATGGTGACCGGAAAGATATTTCCTCCTAGTTCGTCGGTAATTTCCAGTCCGGACGAGAAAGGCTCGTATCTGTAAATATATAAAACCGATGCCATTACTGTCAGAATGGCCAGTATGAAAGTGGCCAGCTTCCATTTATTCTCTCCCCAAATTGTACGCATGTTCAGTTGCATTGTCACAAAATTTCCTGTTAAACAAATTGGGAGCAGACCACAAGGGCATTTCCCTTACGGCCTGCTTCCTTTACGGTTATCTTACCGCAATACTTTCAATTTCTACCAGCACTCCTTTCGGCAAAGCTTTGACTGCTACCGCAGAACGGGCAGGATAATCGCCTTCGAAATACTTGGCATATACGGCATTCATTTCACCGAACAGTGCCATATCTGCCAGGAACACAGTGGTTTTTACCACATTGGCAGTTGTCAGTCCGGCTTCAGCAAGTACATTCTTGATATTTTCGAATACCTGAGTAGTCTGTTCAGTGATTCCACCTTCTACCACTTCGCCTGTAGCCGGATTTACCGGAATCTGGCCCGACAAGAATACCATGCCGTTTACTTCTACTGCCTGGCTGTAAGGACCGATGGCAGCAGGAGCCTTTTCTGTAAAAATTACTTTTTTCATAAGCGTTAATGTGTCAATTAAATTGTATTTTCAACGCTAAATTAGCACAATTCTTTTAATCCGTGGGCAGAAACCTTAAAAAAAGTCCGCATTTATTCGTGTTTATAACAAAAAACACTTACTTTTGTACTCGCAATAATGCAAAAAGGTAGTTGGAAACGTGTTTCGTATCCAATCCGAATTCAATAAAAAACAATCAAAAATCATTGATAATTCAAATGTGTGAAAGAGGAAAGAGACCTCCGAACGGTTTGTCATGCTTCACACACCCAATATTAATAATTCATTTAACCTATTTATGTACAATATCATTCAATTAAACGACAAAAATTTGTCTGAATTGCAGCAGATTGCCAAAGAGTTGGGTCTGAAAAAAGTCGATTCACTGAAAAAAGAAGAACTGGTGTATCGCATTCTGGATGAACAGGCAATTGTCGGTGCTACAAAAAAAGTGGCCGCACAGCAAAACAACGAAGAACGCAAAGAAGGACAGCCACGTAAACGCTCGCGTATCAGTATAAAGAAAGAAGGGGACAAAGTATACACGGCTACCAAAGACAAAGCACAGAAGTTGGAGGCCAATACTCCTGCCCTTCCAGCACCAACTCCTTTGTTCAAGGAAATTCCTGCATTGCCAGAGCAAACTGAAACTGTTGCACCGGTTGCAGAGAAAACAGCTCAGACGGAAGTTGTTGCAGCTCCTGCCACTGAAGAAAAGCCCAAAGCCAAGCGTGGACGTAAGCCGGGTTCGAAAAATAAATCTACTCTGGCAAAAGAAGCACAGGAAGCCGCTGAAAATAAACCCGCTGAGGTTGCTGCCAAACCAGCTCCGCTTCCCATCGATGATGACGACATGGAACTTCCACCGCTCGACTTGAATAATAACGATTTTATTCCTATCGAAGACCTTCCGTCAGAGAAATTTGAAATACCTTCTGAATTGCTGGGTAAATTTGAGGCTACCAAAATGGAGGCGCCTGTAATGCCGGCTAAAGAACCGAAACAGAAAAATCAGCAACGTCAGGCTCGTCAGAATAATCGCAATAACCGTCCTAATAACAACAATAATAATAACAATAATCAGGGAAAGGATAACAATCCGCAGCCTGCTGCCAACCAGAACGCGCCAGAGCAACCCTCTTCTCCTTCTATCGAAACTCCTGCCAATAATACTCCGGCACCAGCTCCCAAACCGGTAGAAAAAGTCTACGATTTTGATGATATTCTTCAAGGTACCGGTGTATTGGAAATCATGCCCGACGGATATGGATTCCTCCGCTCTTCGGATTACAACTATCTTTCTTCACCCGATGACATTTATGTGTCACAGTCACAGATCAAGCTGCTCGGCTTGAAAACCGGTGACGTGGTAGAAGGTACTATCCGTCCGCCTAAAGAAGGCGAAAAATATTTCCCGCTGGTAAAGGTTTCTAAAATTAACGGACTCGACCCTGCTTTGGTGCGCGACCGCATTCCGTTCGATCACCTTACTCCGCTTTTCCCTGATGAAAAATTCAAATTGTGCAAAGGATATAACGATAACCTGTCGGCTCGTGTAGTTGATTTGTTTGCTCCTATCGGAAAAGGACAGCGTGCGCTGATTGTGGCACAGCCTAAGACCGGTAAGACTATCTTGATGAAGGATATTGCCAATGCCATTGCAGCCAATCATCCGGAAGTGTATATGATTATGCTGCTCATCGATGAACGTCCGGAAGAAGTAACCGATATGGCTCGCAGCGTAAAAGCTGAAGTAATCGCTTCTACTTTTGACGAACCGGCAGAGCGTCACGTGAAGATAGCCGGCATTGTACTGGAAAAAGCAAAGCGCATGGTAGAATGCGGACACGATGTCGTAATCTTCCTGGACTCTATCACTCGTCTGGCTCGCGCCTATAATACGGTTTCTCCGGCATCTGGTAAGGTACTTTCCGGTGGTGTGGATGCCAATGCGTTGCACAAACCCAAACGTTTCTTCGGTGCGGCACGTAACATTGAAGGTGGAGGCTCACTGACAATCGTGGCTACTGCATTGATTGATACGGGTTTTAAGATGGACGAAGTTATCTTCGAAGAATTCAAGGGTACAGGTAACATGGAACTCCAGCTGGACCGCAACTTGAGCAACAAACGTATCTTCCCGGCAGTAAACATCGTGGCATCAAGCACCCGCCGCGACGACTTGCTGCTCGACAAGACTACTTTGGACCGTATGTGGATTCTTCGCAAGTATCTGGCAGATATGAATCCTATCGAAGCCATGGATTTCGTAAAGAGTCGTTTGGAAAATACCAAAGACAACGAAGAATTCCTGATGAGCATGAACTCATAAAAAATAAATCTCTTTTATTAAATGATGCAGGCTGTACCTTTTCATTAAGGTATGGCCTGTTTTTTATTATACTTCAATTAATATATCAATGCATCAATTTGCTAATATGCCCATGACCACGCAGAGTAGAATGCAGCAAATTGACACATTGGCAAATTATCCAATGGGTACAAAACCAGATTCCTTCCGTCTGATTAAAAAGACCTTTAAATCCGGAGAACCCATGAAAACAAAAATAATCTGCTTTATCGCATTTGTCAGTTATACCTTTTATTTAACCGCAGGAGATATTTATGTTTCTCCCTACGGTAACGACAATGCTGCCGGTACACGCCAATCTCCCCTCCAGACTCTGGAACAAGCCATCAAGCAAGCACGCGAATGGAGAAGATTGCAATCACCCGAAACAACCGGAGGCATAAATATCCTATTGGAGGAAGGAATATACCCACAATATAAAAGCCTGTTCATCCGCCCCGAAGATAGCGGGACAACAGACTCTCCCACCCGTATCACCGCTGTTCCCAATGCCCGTGTAGTCTTAAGTGGCGGAGTTCCTGTGACAGGTTGGGAACAAGGATGCAAAGATACCAGAATACCAGAAACACTTAGAAATAAAATATGGGTAGCGGAAGCGCCCCGTATGGGAAACAGGATATTGGAAACCCGGCAAATGTGGGTCAACGGAACAAAAGCACAGCGGGCCGCACAGTTTCCCGACGGAGTAATGGAACGCATGATTGATTTTAACCCTGAGGAAGAGACGATCACCATTCCCACTTCACAAACAGCAGGGTTGAATGCCGCTTCACAAGTAGAGATGATCGTTCACCAACGTTGGGCCATCGCCATACTGAGAGTGAAGGAAATGATTACTGAAGGGGCAAATACAATCGTCCGTTTTCATGATCCCGAAAGCCGGTTGGAGTTTGCCCATCCCTGGCCTCAACCTGTCATTGACGGAGAAAAAGGAAACTCCTCCTTTTGTCTGGTCAATGCTCTGGAACTATTGGACCAGCCCGGAGAATGGTATCAGGATTACCCTTCCGGACGCATCTATTATTACCCGCGTCCTCACGAAGACATGACGAAGGCGCAAGTCATTATTCCGGCTTTAGAGACTTTACTGACTATAAGCGGAACTTTGGAACGCCCGGTAAGGAATATACATTTTCAAAATATATCTTTCGAACATACTTCATGGATGCGCCCCTCTTATCAAGGACACGTTACATTGCAAGGAGGCTTCCATCTGCTGGATGCTTACAGACTACCCATACCGGGGCTGCCCGAAAAAGCGGAACTGGAAAACCAGGCATGGATAGGCAGACCCGAAGCTGCAATACAGATAAAATGCGGCAATAACATAAACTTCAACCACTGCACATTCCAGCATTTAGCAGCCACCGGAGTAGATTATGAACGCGCCGTATCGACTTCCATTGTCGAGAATTGCCATTTCACCGATATTGGTGGCACAGCCTTACTGGTGGGCACCTTTCCTGATGAAGGATTTGAAACCCATGTGCCTTATACACCTTTTCATGAACAGGAATTATGTACGGGAATCACCATACGGAACAACCTGATTGAGGAAGTGACCAATGAAGATTGGGGAGGTGTAGGCATCGGAGCCGGATATGTAAAGAATATCCATATCGTACATAATGAAGTCTGCCACGTCAATTACTCAGGTATCTGTGTGGGCTGGGGATGGACCCTGCAGGAAAGCGGAATGAGCGGCAATCGGATTGAAGCCAATTACGTCCACCACTTTGCCCGGAGGCTGTATGATGCAGGAGGACTTTATACCCTCTCCAACCAACCCGGCTCCGTGATGCGCAATAACCGGATTGAACATTTAATTGACGCGCCCTACGCTACCAACGACCGTGCGTTTTACATCTACTTTGATGAAGCAACGGATGGCTATACCGTAGAAAACAACTGGTGTCCGTCCGAACGTTTCGACTCCAACCGTCCGGGACCTCATAATGTGTGGAAGAAGAATGGTCCGCAAGTAGATGAAAGTATAAAACAAAAGGCAGGCAGGGTCGCTGTAGGTGGGGTGTCACAACCAAGAATCATTATAAAAACAAAATAACAAAAAGAGAATGAAACCAACCAATTACCACTTATTCGATTTTCTGGACTTTGATCCCGATCTGTCAAGAGACGAATCATTATGGAAAGCATACAAGCCCACCTCTGTCTATGAAAAAGACGGGGATATCTGTATAAACGTCCCCTTTCAAAAGCAAGTGCTCTCTAACGATATGGCGCCCGATACGACATCGCCCCGTGAAGAGTATACGCTGGTCATCCGTCAGTACACCTCAGGTATCACCCGGCTCTTTATCGGATTCGGTGAAGAAAGCATGACGGATCAGTCGGAAATGCTCCAATTCAGTGACCGGGTAAAGAAACTCCCTTTGCAAGTGACACAAACAGAAGGGGAATGGTTGATCACTACCCAAGACGGAATCCAACGGGCACTTATCCATGTAAAGCCCCCGGTACTGGACCGTTGGAGCGAACTGCTGCCCGATCCTCAAGAGACCTTGGATCTTCGCCTTTACCCCGACGGCAAACGTGAAATCCGACTGGCTGCCTACGACCACTTCTCCCCTCCCCGTTACGATGCGTTGCCACTGGCTTTCTGCAAACGAAACGGAGTGAAGGAACGTGCCACCCTTTCCTTTGAATCAAAACCCGATGAATGTTTTGCCGGAACAGGGGAACGCTTTGCCAAAATGGACTTAAGCGGACAAACGTTCTTCTTAAAGAACCAGGACGGACAAGGTGTGAACAACCGCCGTACCTATAAGAATATTCCTTTCTACCTCTCCAGCCGGATGTATGGAACATTCTATCACACCTGTGCCCACAGCAAACTGTCACTGGCCGGGCAATCCACCCGCTCGGTACAGTTCCTAAGCGACCAGGCCATGCTGGATGTCTTCGTCATAGCAGGCGACACGATGGAAGAAATCCTCCGGGGTTATCGGGATCTGACCGGATATCCTTCCATGCCTCCCCTCTGGAGTTTCGGCATCTGGATGAGCCGCATGACCTACTTCAGCGCTGATGAAGTAAATGAGATATGCGACCGGATGCGTGCCGAACATTACCCCTGCGATGTCATCCATCTGGATACCGGCTGGTTCAAGACCGACTGGCTGTGCGAATGGAAATTCAACGAAGAACGCTTTCCCGATCCCAAAGGGTTCATCCAAGGACTGAAGAAAAAAGGATATCGCGTGTCCTTATGGCAACTCCCCTACGTGGCGGAGAACGCCGAACAGATAGACGAAGCACGCAAAAACGATTATATAGCTCCGCTGACAAAGAAACAAGATTCGGAAGGTTCCAATTTCTCCGCTTTGGACTATGCCGGAACCATTGACTTCACTTATCCCCAAGCAACCGAATGGTATAAAGGACTGCTGAAGAATCTGCTGGATATGGGCGTGACCTGTATCAAAACCGATTTTGGAGAAAACATCCACATGGATGCTCTCTATAAAGGCATGAAACCCGAATTGCTGAACAACCTGTATGCATTGCTTTATCAGAAAGCCGCTTATGAAATCACAAAAGACGTAACCGGTGACGGCATCGTATGGGCACGCTCGGCATGGGCGGGATGCCAACGCTATCCCCTGCATTGGGGAGGCGACTCATGCAGTTCATGGGATGGGATGGCAGGCTCACTGAAAGGCGGCTTGCATTTCGGGCTTTCCGGCTTCGCCTTCTGGAGTCATGATGTCCCCGGATTCCACACATTGCCCAACTTCATGAACTCTATAGTGGACGATGATGTATATATGCGCTGGACACAATTCGGTGTATTCTCCTCCCACATCCGTTATCACGGAACAAACAAACGCGAGCCGTGGCATTATCCCGCTATCGCACCCATGATAAAAAAGTGGTGGAAGTTGCGCTATACGCTTATACCTTATATTGTAGAACAAAGCCGGAAGGCCATCGCAAGCGGAGCACCTCTCTTGCAAGCTCTGATTTTTCATCACCCCGAAGACAAATTGTGCTGGCACATCGACGATGAATACTATTTTGGTAACGACTTCCTGGTAGCCCCGGTCATGAACAGCGAGAACCGCCGGGATGTCTATCTGCCCGAAGGAAAATGGGTGAATTTCTTCACAGGCGAACGCTTGGAAGGGGGACGCTGGCTGAAGAATCTGGATATCCCCTTGGACGAAATGCCCGTATATGTACGTCAAGGAGCGACCATCCCCGTTTATCCGGATGAAGTGGAATGCACGGACGATATGGATTTAAGCAAAAGCATCGGTCTGCACATAGACCCTCATTTTAAAGGAATATTTAAAAACTGACGAATATGGAAACTTGGAAAACGAATTTAGACGAGACAAATATAATCCGCAAAACGAAGCGTTTCGCCTTTCCATAACGAACCGCATAATTTCTTAAAACGAAATGTACCTCTGGGGTACTCCCCCACCCCAAAATATTTTCGACCGGCTTACGCCGGTATTCGTATATCCAAAGAACGGAGTCCGGACACTATCCGAACCCCGTTCTTTTCGTTTTGTCGCTTCGCTCCCGCTTTGTCGCGCTTCGCGTTACGCTACCTCGTCCAACGCCTTGTACGCGACCACGCTTTGCGCCTTCACGATTTGGCCGCGGAAGGCCAGACGAGAACCGATGTTCGTGTTCGTATTCGAGAAATCGTTAT
>ERZ773108.4141-NODE-4141-length-10363-cov-4.042976_pt1 | contig 10363 bp, 10 predicted proteins | sample MGYA00580570_ERZ773108 | MGnify/ENA primary metagenome ERZ773108 (study PRJEB29015, sample SAMEA2737840) | human gut metagenome | biome: human gut; feature: human-associated habitat; material: faeces | place: China | collected 2012 ...
GCCAGCGCGGCGAGCAGGTAGAGGCAGCGCCGGGTAAGTTCATGGTTCTTGAACGAGTAGGTATTGGCGAGGGATTCGAGGTACAAGTCGCCGATCCACAGCCGTTGGTCGCGTTTCGGGCCGTCTTCGTAGACGGTCTGCATACCCTCTTTCAGCGTGGTCAGGCCCGTCCGGTTGATCTGGGCGATTATGGGATCCGTGGTCGGAGCCAGTTCTTCGGGCGTGCCGCTCGCCGACGTTACAGCGGTAAACTGCATGTCGGTAATGGCGAAATCGAACGACGAATGGGCCAGCATCTCGATCTTTACATAACGGAAGGCCATACGGCGGGGCAGCGTGACCGTCGCCGGCGCGGCGCTGCTCGGCTACATGATCGTGCTCTCGGCGGCGGCCTTCACGATCTGGACCGCGCTGCTCGGCCGTTTCCCGGTCGGCCGTGTCAGCCTGTTCGGCTTCCTCATCCCGGTTTTCGGCGCGGTCTTTTCCGCGCTCGTGCTCGGGGAGAATATCATGACCGTGCGCAATCTGCTGTCGCTCCTGCTCGTCAGCGGCGGCATCGCGCTGGCAAATTCCGCCGCGGCTTCCTCGAAAAGCTGACGCACATGCAGACCGTACCGCTGTTTTTGTGTCGATTCTGTGATTTTTCTTGTCACCGAGGGCAAATGGTGTTATACTGATTAAAGTCTGTTAAATGTAAGGAGATAGGAGTAACATGAGCAAATTAGTACAGCGTCTTGCTGCAATGGTTGCCATGACCGCCGTTGTACTGGGCGCGACCATCGGCGGCGTGTCGAGCATGATGATCCACTATAAGCCGCTGAACGAAGGCGCGGAGACCGTGCTGACCGTAAACGGCGATGCAGTAGCTGCCGACGAATACTCGGGCTACATGCTCTACAATATGCAGTATTACGCCAGCATGTATGCGCAGATGGGTCTGACCGACCTGTGGTCGAACAAGGACATGGCCAAGTCGCTCGGCGCTTCCATGCCGGAGGCAGCGGAGCAGCAGGCGATCTATGCGCGCGTCGTCATGCAGAAGTTCAACGAGCTCGGTCTCAAGCTCAGCTACAACGAGCAGAAGGAGATGGCGTCCGTTCGCCGCAACAGCATCGCGAACACCACCAAGGACGCTTATCTGAACCAGATCGCGCAGTTCGGTTTTTCTGACCAGACCTACCAGAACTTCATGTATATCAGCCAGTGCTATCAGGCGCTGAACGATTACTATTTTGGCGAGAACGGTGTCAACACCCCGTCTGATGAGGACATTCAGAAGTACTACGAGGATAACTACATCACCGCAAAGCACATCCTCATCACGACCGTTGATCCGGCTTCCGGCGAGACCAAGCGCACCGATGAGGAAGCGAAGAAGGAAGCGCAGTCCATCCTCGACCGCATCAACGCAGGCGAGGACTTCGACACGCTGATGAACCAGTACAGCGAGGATACCGGCCTGTCCAACAACCCGAACGGCTACACCTTCACCGAGGGTCAGATGCTCACCGAGTTCTACGACGGCGCGAAGGCTCTGGCTGAGGACGAGGTTTCCGAGCTCGTCAAGAGCAGCTATGGCTACCATATCATCAAGCGCGTCAAGCTGGACGACAGCCAGTTCGACAACTTCAAGAGCGACATCGTTTCCGCAATCTCCGGCTCGATGGACGAGCTGCTCAAGCAGTGGATAGATGAGGCGCAGGTCGAGACCACCGATCTGTACAGCAGCATCACCTATGAAAATGTCTACGATTATCTGCCGCAGGACGTTCAGACCCTCATAACCCGTCCGGGTGAGGAGAGCGAGCAGTCTGACGCACAGCAGAGCGACGCGGATCAGTCTGCGACCGAGCAGTCCGCTCAGTAAAGTCAATCATGAAAAGAGTCTGTACACAGCGTACAGGCTCTTTTTTGTTCACGAAAAATTCACAAAATGTTTCCGAATTTATGCAGAATAGCTCCTTCCGATCTGGTACAATAAAATATCTAAATCAAAGGAAGGAAGGCGAGAGGATGACGCCGGAAAACAACATTTTGATCGTCACGCCGCGCATGGAGGAGCTTGCATCGCTCTGCCGCAGCAATAGCCTCATCGAGGCGGGACTTTATCGGGAATATGATGTAAAGCGCGGCCTGCGCGACGTAAACGGCAAGGGCGTGCTGGCCGGACTGACCAACATCTCGGACATCATTGCACAGCGCGAGGTGGACGGCATTTTGCAGCCGTGCCCGGGCGAGCTGTACTACCGCGGCATACGCATTGAGGAGCTCGTGCAGGGCTTTGTGCGCGAGGGACGCAAGGGCTACGAGGAAGTCGCATATCTGCTGCTGTTCGGCAGACTGCCCGACGCAAAGGAGCTCGGCAGCTTCAAGAGCCTGCTCGCGCAGGGGCGCATGCTGCCGACCAATTTCACGCGCGACGTTATCATGAAGGCGCCGACGCGCGACATGATGAACAGCCTGTCCCGCAGCGTGCTGACGCTTGCCTCCTATGACGAGAACGCGGACGACATCAGCCTGCCGAACGTGCTGCGGCAGTGTCTCATGCTCATTGCGGTGTTCCCCATGCTCGCGGTCTACTCCTACCATGCCTACAACCACTATGAGTGCGGCGCAAGCATGTACATCCATTACCCCTCGGACAGCCTGTCTACCGCCTCCAATCTGCTGCGGATGCTGCGCCCGGATATGCAGTATACGCCGCTCGAGGCGAGTGTGCTCGATCTGGCGCTCGTGCTGCACATGGAGCACGGCGGCGGCAACAATTCCTCGTTTACGACGCACGTCGTGACCTCCTCGGGCACGGATACCTATTCGGTCATCTCGGCAGCGCTCGGCTCGCTCAAGGGCCCCAAGCATGGCGGCGCGAACTACAAGGTCGTGCAGATGTTCGAGGATATGAAGCGCGAGGTCAGCGACTTGACCGATGAGGCGGAGGTCACGGAATACCTCAAAAAGCTGCTGCGCAGAGAGGCCTTCGACCGCAAGGGTCTGATCTACGGCGTCGGCCATGCGGTCTATTCGGTCTCCGATCCGCGCGCACAGCTGTTCAAGTCGTTTGTCGGTCAGCTGGCGCATGAAAAGGGCAGAGACGCGGATTTCGCGCTCTATCAGATGGTCGAGCGCCTCGCACCGGTCGCGATCGCCGAGGAGCGTCGCATCTACAAGGGCGTCTCGGTCAATGTGGATTTCTATTCGGGCTTCGTGTATTCCATGCTCGGCCTGCCGCCCGAGCTGTATACGCCGGTGTTCGCCATCGCGCGTATCGTCGGCTGGAGTGCACACCGTCTGGAGGAGCTGGTCAATACGGATAAGATCATCCGTCCGGCATACCGCTGCGTGCGTGAGCACGAGGAATATACGCCGCTTCGATTCCGAGAGTAACATAAAAAAGCCCTCCGCACACCGTGATCTGGGAGAAACACGGTGTGCGGAGGACTTTACTTTCCATACCGCAAAATGGGAGAACTGCGATATGGAGGTTCCCCTCGACTCGCATGTCAGGGACATTCTATGAAAAAAAGAGAGGACAAGGGTTAGCGAGAGACCGGTTTATCTGTACAGCTCCGGCTTCTCCATGGTCTCGACCGGCAGGAATCTGCCCGTGCCGCGGGAGCGGTTGAGGGCGTCGGCCGCAACGCAGGCTGCGTAGCCGTCCCATGCGGACGGGCCGTCCGGCTCGCCCTTTTCCTCGAGGGTCTTGACCCAATGGGTCAGCTCGATGTCATATGCCTCGATAAAGCGGTCCTTCCAGTCGGTGAGGATGGGGAAGGAACGGCTTGCGTTCGCGCGCTTGACAACGGCATAGGGATCGGGCAGGTTGACCGTGCCCTTTTCGCAGACGACCTGGCACTGGATGTCGTAGCCGTAGGCGTCAGCGACCTGTACCTCGACGTCGATGCGTGCGCCGGACTTGGTCTCGAGCAGAACGATCTGCGGATTGTCATAGCCCTTGGTCGAGCAGGCGGACTGACGGACCTTGAGCACCTGAGCGCTCTCATACTCGTCACCGAGCAGCCAGCGGCAGATGTCGAGCTCGTGGATAGCAACGTTGGATACGCCCATCTCGGTCTGGAAGCCGTCCGGCTGGGAAACGTTGCGGTGGCAGGCGTGGATCATGAGCGGCGCACCAAGCTCGCCAGAGTCGATGATGCGCTTCATTTCCGCGTAGCCGCGGTCATAGCGGCGCATGAAGCCGACCTGAAGCAGACGCTTGCCATGAGCAGTCTCGGCTGCGATGATCTTCTCGCAGTCGCCTGCGTTCTGTGCGAGCGGCTTTTCGCAGAAAATGAATTTGCCTGCCTTCAGCGCCTCGAGCACGTAGCCTGCGTGGCTCGGGTCGGACGAGGTGATGACGACAGCCTGTACCTCGGGGGCGTGGATGAGCTCCTCGCCGGTCTTATAGGCCTTCATGCCCTCGTACTGTGCAGCAACCTTGTTTGCGGATTCTTCGAAGTAGTCTGCGCAGGCAACGACCTGGCAGCCCGGAACGATGTCGGTCAGACGACGGATATGGTCGCGGCCGATGGCGCCGCAGCCGATCACACCAATGTTCAGCATAGCGTATTCTCCTTTTGGATCGTATTATGAACTGCGAAGCGGTGTCCGCAGCCTGTTTCCTATTATGAGTTAATCATACTCTGCCGCGGCCGCAAGGTCAATATCCACTGCGCAACATTGTTATCCTGCCTAAAAAGTGGCTTTGGTTTTGCGCAGAATGAGAGGGAACAGAGGGGGCGGATGCAAACACATGATTGTGCGCTGTGCACGGAGATTCTTGACGGAAAAAGCATTTGCGGGTATAATGATTTCTGTTCGGCCGCGGCAGGGATTTGCAGCGGCGGAGAGATGACAGCGCAAGGCGGTTTTGCCGCCGGATAGATGGAAGGAGAGTCAGCAGATGGCAGTAACAATGCAGCAGGTGGCGGAGCTTGCGGGTGTATCGCGCGGCACGGTGGACCGTGTCCTGCACGGCAGGCCGAATGTCAATGCAGTCGTGCGCGAAAAAGTGCTCCGTGCAGCGGAAAAGCTGGGATACCGCTGCAAAAAGGCCGCGTCCGCGCCGCGGCACCGCGCCGCCATTCTGATTCCGCAGTGGACGGATACCTATTTCAACCGGCAGGTCATCAGCGGCATCCGCCGAGCGCTGCGCTATATCGCGGACGATTCGTTCGAGCTGCTCGAGGTGCCGCTGCGCACGATGACGAGTCAGGAGCTTGTCGGCGCGATCGGGCAGCAGGTAGAGAACGGTGTGGACGGGCTGATCGTCCGCGCGGAGAACACGCCCGAGGTCTATCTGGCCATCCGCCAGGCGCTTGATAAGGGCATCCGCGTCATTACCTATGACGGCGATATTCCGGACAGCGGCCGCGTGTGCTTTGTCGGACAGGATCTCATGAAGGCCGGCGCGATCGCCGCCGGGGTCATGGCGCGGCTGATACGCTACTCCGAGCACGTGCTTGTCGTGACCGGCAATATGCGTATGGAGGCGCACAAGGGCCGTGTGGACGGCTTTTGCAGCCATCTGTGTGAGCTTGGCTTCCCCTCGGACGCTTACCATATCATCGAGACCAACGAGATGCATTCGCTGACCGAGGAGCTTGTCGCGCGGGCGATCTCAGAGGACCGTCAGATCCGCGCGGTATATATGTCCACGCAGCCGGTTTCTGGCTGCATCGCAGGACTGCGCCGCGCGGGCGTCGGTTCGGGCGTGCATGTCGTTTGCAACGACCTTACCCCGGCCGCGAAGCGCTACCTCAAGGAGGGCACGGTGGATTTCGTTATCGGCCAGTCCTTCTGGCAGGAGTCCTTTCGCGCCGTTATCGCCATGTATCAGCTCCTTGCCCGCAATATCACCCCAAAGGAAACCGCCTATTATACCGACCTGACACTGGTCTGCAAGGAAATGCTCTGAGAAAAAGCGAAATCTTCCCGAAAGAAAAGGCACGCCGTTGGCGTGCCTTTTCGCGTTCCATGCGTTGCATGGAACGCTATTTCCGCCCGATCTTGCCTTCGGCAAGGAGGACGGACAGGCGCACCGCAGTGCGCCGCGTTAAATTCTCCAAGAAAGTCGGGGCGTGTACCTGACTTTCTTACCTCCGCCCGCGCCGCGGCGGCGCGGCCTCGTCCGCTGTGCGGACGAGAGGGGGTTATCGCCCCCGGTTTCGTCAGGAACCGGGGGCGTATCTAAGGGGGACAGCGTCCCCCTTAGAGCAGCTCGAGATTATACGAGAGCAGCGACCGAAGCCGCTTCATGCCGCGCGACTTGTGCCGCGAAACCGCAGACTGCGTGATGCCAAGACGCGCCGCGACCTCCTTGCCGTTCATCCCCTCGACCGTCTCCAGCCGCAGCACCTCGTACTGCCGCGCGGTCAGCTCGCTGCGCATCGCCTCGAAAAATGCCGTCCGGAATGCCGCGCGCAGCGTGCTGTTCTCCTCCCCGAGATCGCGGATATAGCTTTCATATGCACAGCGGTCATACTGCCGTTCGCCCGACATACTCCCCCTCCTTTTCATAATAATTCTCCATTTCGAACGCCGCCAGACGGCTCTCGTTTATCATTTCGTTCAGCATGCGTATGCGCCGCATCAGCCTGTATTTCACTTCGTACTGCTTCGCGTGACGCTTTGCCGCCAGAAGCTGTTTCTTGCGCAGTTCGAGCAGCGCCGTGTTGCGGCGGTATTCCTGAGCCATTTTGCAGAGTTCCATGTTGTACCTCCCGTTCGCACTTTCGTTTATCGAACATTTGTTCGTTTCTCTTAATTCCATAATACTTCAAATCAGAAGCAATGTCAATAGAAAACAGCAGGCTTGTGTCCTGTTTTTCGGACTCATTGCATATACTGTCCCAGAGAAACGAAGGGAGATGAGACCTGTGCGCCGACTGCTGTTTACCGCCGTGCTGCTCGTGGCGGCGCTTTTCCTGCTGCCCGTGCTCTGGCCGCAGGATATTTCACATGAATCTGCCGAAGGCGCCGCCGAAACGCCAACCGTTTCCAAAAACGAAACGGTGACTGTGCAGATTGACGGCAAACCGACCGAGCTTACGCTCGAAAGCTATGTAGAGGGCGTCACCGCCGCGGAGATCCCGGCAGATTTTCCGCGTGAGGCGCTGCGCGCGCAGGCGGTCGCCGCACGAACCTATGCGCTGTGCAAGCTGTCCCGCGGACGCCCGGACGCCCATCCCGAGGCCGATCTGTGCGACGATTACCGCCACTGCGCCGCCTACCGCAGTCCCGCAGTCTCCGTATTCGGCACGGATGAAATCTCCGCCATCCGTGCGGCCGTCCGCGACACCGAAGGCGAAATCCTGACGAGCGAGGGCGCACCCATCGCGGCGGTATTTCACTGTGTCAGCGGCCCGCGCACCGAGTCCGCCGCCGATGTCTGGGGTGAGGATGTCCCCTACCTGCAAAGCGTGGTCAGTCCCGGCGGCACGGCTTTTGACGGCTACGAGAGCGCTGTCACTGTTTCAGCAGACGATTTCCGCGAAAAGGCCGGCTCCGCCTTCCCTGCCGCCGATCTTTCCGGCCCGCCCTCCGCCTGGTTCAAGGCCTCGGTCCGCTCGGACGCCGGCGGCATCAAAACCGTAAAGCTCGGCGGCGTCACGGTCGAAGGCACGGCGGTGCGCGAGCTGTTCGGCCTGCGCTCGACCAATTTCACGGTCACGACCGCCGATGACTCGCTTACCTTCCACACCATCGGCTACGGCCACGGCGTCGGTCTGTCGCAGTACGGCGCGAAATACATGGCCGAAAACGGCGCGGACTACCGCGAGATCCTCGCGCACTACTACCCCGGCACCGAACTCACCCGGCTGGGCGCATGAAAAAAGCCGCCCCGACCGAAAAAAGTCGAAGCGGCTGTAAAAGGCTTGTAGATAAAATTTAATAAAAACACATACCGCGCGGCAGCGCGTATGAAATAGAATTTGCAAAGCAAATTCCACAAAACCGGGGGCGTGTACCTCGGTTTTGTGACTTTAAGAGGGAGAAAGTTTCTGAATAGGAACTTTCGGACGTCCGTGTTCTGCGGCGCGAAGCGCTGTCAGAACACAGCTTGTCGGCGGAACCGTGGTTCCGCGACAGTTCTTTAAGCGTTTTCCGAGAACTCCGCCAGACGCAGGCCCTCATTGTGGTCGGTCGCGTAGGTGATGTTCCACGGCGAGGTGAACAGCAGGAGCGTGTTGCCCCTGAGGTCCTCGACGATCTTGGTGTCGCTCGTCAGCTGGAGGCGCTTGACGTCAAAGTCCTCCTCGTCGTTCTCGACCCAACGGACATGCTCATACGGCAGGTTCTCGCGGATGATCTCGACGTTGTACTCGTTCTTCAGACGATACTCGAGCACCTCGAACTGGAGCACGCCGACAACGCCGACGATGACCGACTCCATGCCGGCATTCGGCTCGCGGAAGATCTGAATCGCGCCCTCCTGCGCGATCTGCTCCACGCCCTTGACGAACTGCTTGCGCTTCATCGTGTCCTTGGGTGAGACGAGCATGAAGTGCTCGGGCTCGAACGTCGGGATGCCGGAGAAACGGAACTTTTTGCCGGGCGTCGTGATCGTGTCGCCAATCGAGAAGATGCCAGGGTCAAACACGCCGATGATGTCGCCCGCGTAGGCCTCGTCGACGATCTCGCGCTCGGCGGCCATCATCGTCTGCGGCTGAGAAAGGCGCATCTTGCGGCCGGACTGGACGTGGAAATACTCGGTGTCGCGCTCAAATTTGCCCGAGCAGATGCGCATGAACGCGATGCGGTCACGGTGGGCCTTGTTCATATTGGCCTGGATCTTGAAGACGAAAGCCGAGAATTCGGGGGAGTAGACGTCCACCTCGCCCGCGTCGCTCACGCGCGGAAGCGGCGGCGTGGTCATCTCAAGGAAGGCGTTCAAAAACGGCTCAACGCCGAAGTTCGTGAGCGCGCTGCCGAAGAACACGGGGGAGAGCTTACCGTGGCGCACGGCGTCCAGGTCAAAGTCGCGGCCCGCGCCGAGCAGCTCGACCTCGTCGGCGAGCGTATCGCGGCGGGCCTGACCGATCAGGTCGACAAGCGCGGGATCGTCGAGCTCGATTTCCGTGATGCCCGCCTTTTTGGCGTGGCCCGCGTCGGTGAAGTGCAGGATGCAGCGCTTGTCGCGGTCGTACACACCGGCAAACTCCTTGCCGCAGCCGATCGGCCAGTTGACGGGATAGGTGTCGATGCCGAGCTCGCGCTCGACCTCCTCGCAGAGCTCGAGCGGGTCGCGCGTCTCGCGGTCCATCTTATTGATAAAGGTAAAGATGGGGATATTGCGCAGGGCGCAGACCTTGAAGAGCTTGCGCGTCTGCGGCTCGACGCCCTTCGCGCCGTCAATGACCATGACGGCGCTGTCCGCGGCCATCAGCGTGCGGTAGGTGTCCTCCGAGAAGTCCTGATGTCCCGGCGTGTCGAGGATGTTGATGCAGTAGCCGCCGTGTTGGAACTGCATGACCGACGACGTGACCGAAATGCCGCGCTGCTTTTCGATTTCCATCCAGTCGGATTTTGCCGCGCGCTCGCGCTTGCCCTTGACTTCACCCGCCTGCGCGATGGCTCCGCCGTAGAGCAGGAACTTTTCCGTCAGCGTGGTTTTACCGGCGTCCGGGTGCGAAATGATCGCGAACGTCCTCCGCCGGGAGATCTCTTCTTTTAAGGCAGCCAAATCTGTTTCCTCCTAATCGATGTTTGTTTGGATCCGTTTGACGCCTTTTCTTATGTCGGCACGTTGATTCCTCCAAAAAACTCAAGTCAATCGAGGAAAGTATACCACAAAGGATCTCATTTTACAAGAAAAACCACAGTCCCAGCGCGAAAAAATACTGCTTGACAAATGATACTGTGTATCATATAGTATATAGCAACAGGAGGTATGCTATGGACGGACAACTCAAACGCGGCATGCTCGACGTCTGCGTGCTGGCCGCGATCCGGAAGGAGGACTCCTACGGCTATCAGATCCTGAAGGATCTGCGGCCCTATGTGGCCCTGTCGGAATCGACGCTCTACCCCATCCTGCGGCGGCTGGAGACGGCGGAGATGCTCACCGTGCGCACAGCGGAACACAACGGCCGTCTGCGCAAATACTATCATCTCACGCCGCAGGGCCTCGCGCGCATCGAGCAATTCAAAACCGAATGGGGGCAGATCGTGAACATCTACCAATTCATTCTGTCAACGGAGGGGACTGAACATGACGAAAGCTGAATTTTTGAAGGCATTGGAAGAAAAGCTGTCCGCGCTCTCCGCAGAGGATCGCGCGGCCTCGCTCGCCTATTACGAAGAGATCATCGACGACCGCATCAACATCAACAATATGTGGATTACGGACAACTACCTGAACATC
>ERZ773108.4146-NODE-4146-length-10350-cov-2.818456_pt1 | contig 10350 bp, 10 predicted proteins | sample MGYA00580570_ERZ773108 | MGnify/ENA primary metagenome ERZ773108 (study PRJEB29015, sample SAMEA2737840) | human gut metagenome | biome: human gut; feature: human-associated habitat; material: faeces | place: China | collected 2012 ...
TTCCTGCCGCTCCACCAGTTCGCCGTAGCAGTTATCCACCATGCAGATGATGTCGGGCTTGCAGCTTTTGCAGAAGGCGATCAGCTGACCGATCTCCTCCACGGAGAAGGAGGGGCGGGTGGCGTAGCCCTTGGAGCGCTGGATGGTGACCAGCTTGGTTTTTTCGTTGATTGATTTACGGATATTTTCATAATCGAAGGTGCCATCCGGCAGCAGTTCGGTCTCCCGGTAGGTGATGCCGAACTCGGCCAGTGAGCCCTTGCAGGGGCGGATGCCGATGACTTCCTCGAGAGTATCGTAGGGACGGCCGACCGGAGAGTAAAGCTCATCGCCGGGGCGAAGATTGGCGGCCAGCGCCAACGCCAGCGCATGGGTGCCGCAGGTGATCTGCGGGCGAACCAATGCGGCTTCGGTGCGGAAGGTATCGGCATAGACTTTTTCCAACGCTTCACGGCCGATATCATTATAGCCATAGCCGGTAGAGGCCGCAAAGCACTCCGCGCTGACACGGTTTTTCTGCATGGCGGCCACGACCTTGGCCTGGTTGTATTCCGCGATGGCATCGATCGCGGCAAAGCGGGGCTTGAGCTCCTCTTCCGCAGAGCAGCAAAACGCCAGCACCGCACTGCTGATGCCCATTTCATGATAAATCTTCTGTGTATCCATTGTTGTTACTCCTTATTCTCTTTCATCCTTTTGGGGCGAATTGACTTTGCCCAGTATCTCCATGGCGACATGATTCAGCACCTCGGCCCGGGCCAGAACAATGCCGTTTTCCTCATCGCCCAACACCAGCAGGCTATCCCCGGGGCTGAGTCCAAAAACCTGCCGGGCTTCCTTGGGGATAACGATCTGGCCTTTATCGCCGATTTTGACCGTGCCAAACACATGCTTGCCCTTTGGCATACCGCTGAGAATGTGCTTTCCCTTTGGCATAGCGGCGCTCCTTTCTTCCCACTTTTCTCACTTTTCTTACTTTGGCATACCTGTTTATTATAATCACTATCCGGCAAAAGTCAACCGTATTTGCAAAAGAAAACAGGCGAAACACCTAGTTTCGCCTGAAATTCTTATGGGTAAGGGTTATTCGCTTTCCGCTACGCTTTCGATGGTCTTCCGCAGCTCCTCGATTCCCCGGCCATTCATGGAGGACACCGGGAACAGCGTGACCTGATCGCCGCAGGGGATCTCAGTACGGATCTCCTCCAGCCGGGTCCGAAGCTGATTATTGGTCAGCTTATCGGTCTTGGTAAGCACCACCGCGAAGGGTAGCTCACTATCAATGAGGAAATCCAGCATGGTGAGGTCATCAGCGCTGGGGGCATGGCGGATATCAAGAAGGGACAGCACCAGCCGAATGTCCCGGTCCTGATGAAAGTAGCCCTCGATGAGGCCGGACCAGCGGCGGCGTTCGCTATCGCTGACCTTGGCATAACCGTAGCCGGGCAGATCTGCAAAGCGGGCAACATCGCCACAGCGGAAAAAGTTGATGGTGGCGGTTTTGCCGGGGGTGGCGCTGACACGCGCCAGCTGCTTTTGGTTGAAGATCTTATTGATAAGGGAGGACTTGCCCACATTGCTGCGCCCCGCAAAGACGACCTCCGGCAGGGTGCTTTGCGGCAGCTGGTTGGCCAGGCCGCAGCTCATCTCATATTTCACCAGATGAAAGTTCATGTTGGCGTCCTCCCTTTCTTTTACTCAACGGCACAGTACCACCGAGGATGCTTCCTTGTGCTCGGCGGCCGCGGCGTGATAGCCGCGCTTTTTGACACTGCCGGGCAGCTGTACCAGTGCCTGTTCCAGCACCTCTTCCATGGTGTGGACCGGCACAAAATGAATGGCTTTTTTGACGACATCATCAATTTCGGCAAGGTCCGGTTCATTGGCGGCCGGGATAATGACGGTCTTGATGCCGTTTTTGTAGGCTGCCATGCTCTTTTCCCGCAGGCCGCCGATGGCAAGTACCCGGCCCCGCAGCGTGATCTCGCCGGTCATAGCAACATCGTGCCGAACGGGGATGTTGCCCAGTGCCGAAATGAGCGCCGTGCAGGTGGTGATACCGGCGGAGGGGCCATCCTTGGGGACCGCGCCCTCCGGGAAATGGATGTGGATATCCTTATCCTTGTAGAAGGTGTTTTCGATCTCGTAATGCTCCGCGACAGAACGGATGTAGGTGATGGCAGCCGTTACCGATTCCTTCATCACATTGCCCAGCGAGCCGGTGGTGATGGTCTTGCCGGTACCGGGGACGACCGCAGTTTCCACCTGGAGGAGCTCGCCGCCCACGGCAGTCCAGGCCAACCCATTGACAAGGCCGATGCTGTCCTCCTTGGGGACGATATCCTCGGTGATGTAGCGGGGGCCCAGGTAATCGGGCAGGTCAGCGGCCTTAATGGTAACCTTTTCGGTGGCTTCGCCGGATACCACCTTGGCAGCGACCTTGCGGCAAAGGGCGGCCAGACGGCGCTCCAGGGTACGCACGCCGGCTTCCCGGGTATAGTGATCGATGATATCATAGATGGCGCCATCGGTCACGGCAATCTGCCCGACGGAAAGGCCGTGGCGTTCCCGCTGCTTGGGCAGCAGATGGCGTTTGGCGATTTGGAACTTTTCTTCCCGGGTGTAGCTTGGCAGCTCGATGACCTCCATGCGGTCCAGCAGGGCGGGCGGAATGGCACTGCGGTCATTGGCCGTGGCGATGAAGAACACATGGGAAAGGTCGAACGGCATCTCGATATAATGATCCCGGAAGGTGCAGTTCTGCTCGGAATCCAGTACCTCCAACAAGGCGGAGGAAGGATCGCCGCGGTAATCATTGCTGAGCTTATCTACCTCATCCAGCAGCAGCACGGGATTGGCGCTGCCGGCCTGCTTGATGGCATTGATGATACGACCGGGCATACTGCCTACATAAGTTTTCCGATGACCGCGGATCTCGGATTCATCTTTGATACCGCCCAACGCGATACGAGCATAGCGGCGTCCCATCGTCTGCGCGATGCTGCGTACGATGGAGGTTTTGCCCACGCCGGGAGGGCCCACAAAGCAGAGGATCTGACCATTGATATCCGGCGCAAGCGCCCGAACAGCCAGAGCTTCCAGTACACGCTCCTTGATCTTCTTGAGGCCGTAGTGCTCCTTATCGAGGAGCTTGGCGGCCTTTTTGAGGTCTATCACATCTTTGGTATAGTAGCCCCAGGGCAGCTCTAGGCAGGTTTCCAGATAGCCGCGAATGACCGCCGCTTCCTGCGAATTGGGGGGCATTTTTTCCAGATGGCTGACCTCTTTGATGAGTTTTTCCTTGTTTTCATCGGTGGTCAACAGGGCGCGGATCTTTTCCCGGAATTCATCCGGCTCCTCGAAGCCCATATCGCCTTCGCCCAGCTCTTCATTGATGACACGGAGCTGTTCCCGCAGGTAGTAGTCCCGCTGGTTTTTGTCCATGGCCTCTTTGACACGGTCCTGAATATCGGCCTCCAGCGCCAAAATCTCATTTTCGGATTCCAGCAGCTGGGCGATGATCTCCAGCCGGCGGCGGGCACTGTTCTGCTCCAGCAGACGCTGCTTATCCTGTACCTCGAAGGGGATGTTCCCCGCTATGTATTCCGCAATAAGCGCTGGATCGTCGCAATCGAGGATATTATCCACGATCTCTTTTGGCATCCGGGGCGCCAGGCTGATATACTCATCGAAGAGGTCCTTGACAGTGCGAACCAGCGCATCACTGAAAGGGCGGCCCGCAATGCGGCCGGCCGCGGGATACGGCAGGATCTCACCGACCGAGGTGTGGTCTTCCTCGAACATATCGATGAGCTTGCCGCGGTAGCAGCCTTCCACCAATACACGCAGTGATTCTCCCTGCGAACGCACGATTTGACGGATCTCCGCCACTGTGCCTACTTTATACAAACCGTCCATCGACGGATTTTCTTCATTTTGATTGATCTGGGCCACTAGGAAAATCTTGCGGTCACCGTTCATCGCCATGTTCAAAGCGTGCAGCGATTTTTCCCGGCCTACATCAAAGTGCAGCACCATATGCGGGAACAGAACCAGCCCGCGCAGCGCCAATACCGGTACCCGAACCGGCTTCATCTCAGTATTTTTTGTGTTTTTCTCCATAGCTTTTGCCTCCCTTCACTATGGTCATAAAAGTAGGGTTACGATTGAATAAAGGGACGGTATGGGATCACGCGACCCCGTACAGCCCCCGATTCATGTCATATCCCATGGGTGCATTTCCCTGCCCCACGGGCAAGGATATGCAGCCGGATGTTATTTAAGAAACAGCACCGCGGCGGCGCTTCTGTGCCGGTGTGCCGGGCAGACGCAGCTGCAGGCGGGTGGGCTGCTTCATGGGGTCACGCATGATCATGGCATCCCCCAAACCGTTTACCATATCCGCCGTGATGACGATATGGGCCACGGTGCCATCGGAAGGCGCTTCAAACATCAGATTGCCCAAAAGCTCTTCCATGATGCCGCGCAGACCACGCGCACCGGTTTTACGCTCGATCGCCTTTTTGGCGATAGCACGCAGCGCATCCTCTTCGAAATCGATTTGGATATTATCCATCTCAAACAGCTTTTTGTATTGCTTGATGAGGGCGTTTTTAGGCTCCCGCAGGATACGAACCAGCGCTTCCTCATCCAACGCATCCAGCGAAGCGATGACCGGAATACGGCCCACTAACTCGGGGATCAGGCCGTATTTAACCAGGTCATGGGGCTCCACCTGGCGGTAAATGCCCTGCTCTTCCACCTCGGCTTTGGATTTGACCGTGCCGCCGAAGCCAAGGGAGGACTTATCGGTACGGTGGCTGATAATCTTTTCCAGACCATCGAACGCGCCGCCGCAAATGAACAGAATATTGGAGGTATCCACCTGGATGAACTCCTGCTGGGGGTGCTTGCGGCCGCCCTGCGGGGGAACATTGGAAACGGTGCCTTCCAGGATCTTAAGCAGTGCCTGCTGAACGCCCTCGCCGCTGACATCGCGGGTGATGGAGGGATTTTCGCTCTTGCGGGCGATCTTGTCGATCTCATCAATGTAGATAATGCCGCGCTCGGCCCGGGCCACATCGAAATCCGCAGCCTGCAAAAGGCGCAGCAGGATGTTTTCCACATCCTCGCCAACATAACCGGCTTCAGTCAGGGTGGTGGCATCCGCAATGGCAAAGGGGACACCCAGCACCTTGGCTAGAGTCTGCGCCAGCATGGTTTTACCAACGCCCGTGGGACCCAGCAGCAGAATATTGCTCTTGCCGAGCTCCACATCATCGCCATCGCCGCAGCAGATACGCTTATAGTGATTATATACCGCCACCGAAAGCGCGCGCTTGGCGGCATCCTGCCCGATGACATACTCGTCCAGGAAAGCTTTGATCTCCTTGGGCCGGGGGACATTCAGCTCCTCCCCCTGCGGCTCGTTTCTTACGGGCCGGGGGGCCGGAACCTCCTCATCCTCCAGCACCGCGCGGCAGATCTCTACACATTCATTGCAGATGCATACGCCCGGGCCGGCGATCAGACGCGCTACCCGATCCTGCGGTTTGCCGCAAAAGGAGCAGCGCATCATTTTTTTGTTCTCATCGTTTGCCATGCTATTATGGACTCCTTTTATTCTCTGTGGGCAATGACACGGTCGATCAGGCCATAATCACAGGCTTCCTGGGCGGACATGAAGTTATCCCGCTCGGTATCCTGCATCACCTGCTCCAGCGGCTTATGGCAGCGCTCCGCCATAATGCGGTTCAGATTTTCCTTGATCTTGATGATGCGGTCAGCATGGATCTTGATATCGGTGGCCTGACCCTGCAGCCCGCCCAGCAGCGGCTGGTGAATCATGATCTCGCTATTGGGCAGCGCCAGGCGCTTGCCGGGAGCACCTGCGCACAGCAGGAACGCGCCCATGGAAGCCGCCATACCAATGCAGATGGTGGAAACATCGCATTTGATATACTGCATGGTATCATAGATGGCCATACCGGCGGAAATGGAACCGCCGGGGCTATTGATATACAGGTGGATGTCCTTTTCGGGATCCTGGCCCTCCAGGAACAAAAGCTGCGCTACCACCAGACTGGCTGTGGCATCGTTTACCTCCTCACAGAGCATAACGATGCGGTCATTGAGCAGGCGGGAAAAGATATCATAACTGCGCTCCCCGCGGTTGGTCTGTTCTATTACCATTGGTACCAAACTCATTTTTTCATACACCTCCGTTTATGGTATGTAGCACTGGGAATTTGCCAAAGGAGATTACAGCTGGGTCACTACGGCGCTATCGGTGATAACCTTGGCGGCCTTCTGGATGGTGAGCTGACGCTTGATCTCCTCTACGGGAACGATGGATTTAACCTTATCCAGCTCCATGCCATAATCCTTGACCATACGGTCGTACTCGCCGTTGATATCCTCTTCGGTGATCTCGATATTCTCCACCTCAGCGATCTTCTCCAGCAGCAGGGTGGTACGCACCTGGGCCTCGGCCTGGGGCATAAACTGAGCGGTCAGTGCCTCTGGGGTGGTACCGGTGTACTTCATATACATATCCATGTTCATGCCCTGGGTCTGCAGACGGTAGCCGAACTCTTCGACCATATCCTGGGCCTTGTTTTCAAACATCACAGTGGGGATCTCCACGGTCATGTTCTTGACGGCCTGCTCCAGCAGATCGTTTTCCATCTTGCTGTCGGCCTGGTCCTTCTTTTCAGCGGCCATCTTTTCGGTCAGATCCTTCTTCAGCTCTTCCAGGGTATCAAACTCGCTGACATCCTTGGCGAACTCGTCGTCCAGGGTGGGCAGCTCCTTGCGCTTGAGCTCCTTAATAGTCACTTTGAAGGTGGCGTCCTTACCAGCCAGCTCTTCGCTGTGGTACTCGGTGGGGAAGGTTACATTGACATCAAAGCTCTCGCCGACCTTATGGCCAACTACGCCCTCCTCAAAGCCGGGGATAAACTGGCCGGAGCCAAGGGACAGGGGGTGGTCCTCGCCCTTACCGCCCTCAAAAGCAACATCGCCGACAAAGCCTTCGTAATCGATAACGGCGGTATCGCCCATCTCGGCCTTAGCGCCCTCGGGGGCTTCGCCCATGCGGGCATTGCGATCGGCCATGGCGTTCATCTCGGTTTCTACATCGGCATCGGTCACTTTGTCGCTCTCGCGCTCGGCCTTCAGGCCCTTGTACTCGCCCAGGGTAACCTCAGGCTTAACAGTAACCTTGGCGACAAAGGTATAATGGGTGCCGTCAACATCCTTCAGCTCCACTTCTGGATAAGCGACCGCCTCCAGGCCGGACTCCTTGAGGGCCTCCTCGTAGGCTTCGCCGTAGCTGGAATTGATGGCATCCTCGTAGAAATAGCTCTCGCCTACCATCTTGTAAACGATGCTCTTGGGAGCCTTGCCCTTACGGAAACCGGGGATATTGAGCTTGGCAGCGTTCTTCTTGAAAGAAGCATCCAGCGCCTTAGCATACTGCTCGCCATCCACGGTGATATTCAGTTCGTACAGGTTGGTGTCCACTTTTTGGGTTTCGTTCAGTTTCATTTATGATGTCCTCCAGCAAAATTTTAGATTCCAGTAAATCTTATTGATTATAGCACATAGCAAACTAAATTGCCACTGTTTTTCGGTAATTATCGTATCTTTATGGGGCAAAATTTAAGATAATCTGCCGAGATCAACCGGCAATCCACTCCAAAAAATTCCCCCTGGTAGGCCAATGGGATGGCTCCGCCGTGCAAATGGCCGTAAAAGCACTGCTTGACGCCGTATTCTTTCATAGCATCGAAGAACTCCGGGATGACCTGTTGGCCAAAGATCGGCGGATAATGCAGGAACAGGATCTTCTCATTTTCCGGCGGGGCGGCCGCCAAAGAGCGCCGGATACGGCCCAGCTCCCGGGCGGTGATGCTGCCCTCGGCTCGCTCCCCTTCCTCAAACATCCATCCGCGGCTGCCGCAGAGAGAAACGCCCTCCACCGTCACCGCGTTATTATGGAGAAAATGCAGGGTATTTAATCCATTCTTATCCAAAAAGCGCTGCATGGAGGAAAGGGTGGTCCACCAGTAATCGTGATTGCCCTTCATCAGGTACTTTTTCCCCGGCAGACGATGCAGAAAGGTAAAATCGTCCAAAGTATCCTCTATATTCATGGCCCAGGAGATATCTCCCGCCAATATCACGGTGTCCTCCGAACTGATCCACTCCCGCCAGTTGTGCTCCAGCCGCTGCACATAATCATGCCAGCCGGCAAAGATATTCATTTCCTTATTGCAGCCCAGCGAAAGATGTGGATCGCCGATGGCAAAAATGGACATAGCCCGCCCCCTGTTCCCCGAATATTCAAAGTCGTTTGCGCCCATAATACTGCTGTCCCGCCCAAGGGAACTAACCATAAAGGAGAATATGTATTATGAGCGATTTTAGCCGTCCTACCGATTGCAGCTGCATTCCCGGTATCAAATGCGATGTGAAAGACTGTGTTCACAACGATAAGGCCTGCCACTGCACCGCCGAAAGCATTACCGTGGCATGCGACCACGCTGATGACGCCGCCTGCGATACCTACCGCAAGGGCTGATTCGATCTACCACAGCCGCCGTGCAGAGCCATGTGCTCTGCACGGTATTATTTTGCATCATATCGCCGCCAAAAATCAAGTGCGTTTTTGTAACATATTTTCTCTGTTAATGTGAACCCGAATGCTTCCCGCAGCCGCTGCGCCAGCTGGGGCAGCGCACCGCAATCCGGCAGGTCATAGGGCATATCGGCACCATCAAAATCGGAGCCAAGGGCCAAAACATCTTCCCCACCCAAATTGAGAAAATGCTCGGCGTGCCGCAGGATATCCTCCAGGCGGGCGCTTTTCGCATCTTCCCGCAGGAAGCCGGTGAAGAAATTGAGCCCCACCAAGCCGCCCTGCTGTGCAAGGCAGCGGAACTGGTCATCGGTCAAGTTGCGGGGAACATTACATATCTTCCGACTGTTGCTGTGGGTGGCCGCCAGCGGCCGCCGGGCGGCTTTTATCACATTCCAAAAGCTTTCATCATTGAGGTGGGATACATCTGCCACAATATCGCAGCGCTCCAACTCCCGCAGGGCTTCCCGGCCAAAGGGCTTTAACCCACCAGTAACAGCGGAACCACCCGCTAACTCATTTTCTCCATTCCAAGTCAGCGTCAGCATCCGTACCCCGTGCCCAGCAAGGGCCTGCACATATTCCAGCCGCCCAGCCAGCACCGCGCCGCCCTCCACCGCAAGAAAGCAGGCGTTCCCGCCCTGTTCCCAACAGCTTTCAGCTTCCGCCGGGTGGTCCAACAGGGTCATCTTCCCTGTTTCAGCTATTTTCTCTTTCCAGTAAGTACTGCACCGCACAAAATACTGCCACGCCGGTTCCCCACGCAGGGTATCCGGTATGAATACCGCATAGCTTTGGCACAGGCTGCCGCCCTGCCACCGGTCCAAATCCAGCTGCAGGCCGCTTCCATACAGCCCGGTGTGGATTTTCATGGCTTCGGTAGCGGTATCGCAGTGCAGGTCAAAGAAGTTCATCGATTCTCCTCATTAAAAAGCGGATTTGTAGTATGTAAAGTCCAACAGCTTGTCGCCTTCAACGATTAACGCCGCTACATCAAATCGTGGCTGGCGATCGGTGGGATGTTCCAACAGGTAGCTTTCCGCCGTGAACCGCAGCTTTTGCTGCTTCTGTGCGGTAACAGCAGATTCCCCTGGCACCATGCTGCCTGCTCTCCGGGTCTTTACCTCCACAAAGAGCAGATACTCCTCATTTTCCGCTATAATATCAATTTCCCCATAGCGGCTGTGCCAGTTCCGCTCCACAATATGAAAGCCCTGCTTTTCCAGATACCGTGCGGTGTAGTCCTCCCCGCGGTCGCCTAATTTTTTTTTATCCGTCATGGTGCTTCTCCGTCAGGTTTTTCAGGAAACTCCTGCGGTGCAGCGGGGTAATGCCGTATTGGGCGATGCCCGCGTAGTGCTCCTTAGAGCCGTAGCCCTTATTCTTTTCCCAGCCATAGCCTGGATACTCCCTGGCATATTCGGTCATCAGGTGGTCACGGGTCACCTTGGCCAGGACAGAGGCCGCCGCGATGTGTGCGCTGGTGCCGTCGCCCTTGACCACCAGCTGTGTGGGCAGCGGCAGGCCGGGATCCCGGTTGCCATCCACCAACGCCAAACGGGGGCGTTTTTCCTCCGGCAGCTTTTGCAGCAGTTCCCCATAGGCACGGTGCATGGCCAAAAAAGTGGCCTGCAAAATATTGATCTCATCGATTTCCTGCTGACTGGCAAACCCGATACCGTAATAGACCTCCGGGCAGGCAATCAGCA
>ERZ773108.4149-NODE-4149-length-10344-cov-5.024201_pt1 | contig 10344 bp, 12 predicted proteins | sample MGYA00580570_ERZ773108 | MGnify/ENA primary metagenome ERZ773108 (study PRJEB29015, sample SAMEA2737840) | human gut metagenome | biome: human gut; feature: human-associated habitat; material: faeces | place: China | collected 2012 ...
CCATGTTTTCGTACGGTCAGCGCAGTAAATGCGCAGACCTACTGAACAGTTACCATAGGACACATTTTTCTATGAAATAAAAAGCCAGTTCTATATCTCTCTTAATACACCAAAGATATAAAAACTGACTTTTTACCATTCTTAGATTTTTATATCTGCTTCCTCTTTTAAGCAGATATGGTATGTAAACTTCCCATCATACAGATCCGTAAACTTCACCGAACGCCCACCTTAGTACACAATCTTGTACTCGCTGGAACCTTCTCCATTTACCACATAGTAAACGGCACGCTCTTCCGGTTTAACATACAGGGTCAGAGTCTCAATCTCGTCCTCTTTATGTCCCAGAGCTGCATATGCTTTCTTTGCTTCTGCCTCCAGCTTCTCGATAGAAATCTCAGCACCTGCGTACTGTACGTATGCAACTGTCTTTACTTCCTTTTTCTCAGCTGTCTTCTTTGCTGCAGTGGTTGTCTTTGTGGTTGTCTTTGTGGTTCTCTTTGCAGTTGTTTTCTTTACGGTCACGTCTGTCTCCTTTTTCTCTGCGGCTGCTGCCATCTCTTTCTTCTCTGCGAGGGCGGTCTCCTTCTTCTGTACCGGCGCTACGGCTGTTTCTTTCTTCTCTACATGTGCCAGTGCAGTTTCCTTTTTCGGAACGGATGCTACTGCCGTCTCTTTTTTCTCCACCGCTGCAACAGCTGTTTCCTTCTTTGCCACTTCCGCTACCGCTGTCTCTTTCTTTGCGACTGCTGCCACTGCCGTTTCTTTCTTCGCCACTTCAGCTACGGCTGTCTCTTTTTTCTCCACAACAGACGGAACCTTTTTCTCTTCCGTTGAAACAGATTTCTTTGCCGCTGTCTTGGCTAATGTTTTCTTTCTCTGAACCATATATCTCATCCTCCTTCTCTGCTTTCTCCGCAACGTCTTCCGGCTTGTGATTCTGTGCTCACTCACACGGCGCAGCTTTTCCGCCTGCGGCAATGCCTCTTATCCGATTCATTCCCGACAGTCGAAGTAGGGACACCGCCTAATCACATCCTTGTCATTCTGCGGTATCCCCATAATTTAATTGTCTTATATTCAAGTTTCCCCAAGTTGTCTGTCCATTCAGATTATCACACAAATGGTCTTTTTCCGCCCTTGATCCACCGTCAAGCACATCCTATCCCTATTTCCATGACCTTGTCTGAACTTTAACAAATTATACGGCAATTTCCTGTTTTTGTCAACAAAACCGCTCTTCCTACCGAATCGCCAAGTACAAATTATAAAATCCAGTTACACTGACGATTCCCACCATAATCGGCGTCAGGAATCGGATGCAGAACACCCAGAGTTTTCCCAGACGGAATTTCGTACCGTCCGCCTCGATCTCCGCAAGTAGATACTCCGGTTTCCATTTCCAGCCTACATAGTAGCACATCGTGAGTCCACCGAGCGGCATCAGAATATTATCCGTTACCAGTCCAGCGAAATCAAAGACCGACTGATTCAGGATTGTGACATCACTCAGGACGCCGAAGGACAGCGCACTCGGAATGCCAAGCAGCGTGATCGCCGTACCAATCACAAGCGCCGCATGCTTGCGTTCCCAGCCCAGCGAATCAATCGCAAAAGAGGCACAGACTTCCAGAAGTGCGATCGCACTCGTAACGGCTGCGAAAAAAACCAGCGCAAAAAACAGGATTGCAAAGAAAGTTCCCCCCGCAATATTCGCAAATACCATCGGCAGTGTGCCGAAAATCAGTCCCGGTCCCTGTCCCGGCTCCAGACCGAAGGCAAATACTGCCGGAAAGATCGCGATACCCGCGAGAACCGCAATCACGGTGTCCAGACCACCGACGATCATACAGCTTTTTGGAATATTTTCCTTTCCACTCAGATAGCTTCCGTAGGTGATCGTGATACCCATACAGAGACTCAGGGAATAAAACACCTGTCCCAGTGCCGCGCTGACAGAAGAAAGCGTGAACGCCGAAAAATCCGGCTGGAAGATAAATAACAGTCCTTTCGAAGCTCCCGGAAGCGTCACGCTTCTGAAAATGATGACAAATAACAGAACCAGAAGCATCGGCATCATCAATTTGCTCGCTTTCTCAATGCCATTGATGCCAAAATAGCAGACAGCTATAGTCGCTGCCATAAATACAATATGCCAGATCACCGGCTCGCTACTGCCGATAAAGGCGTTAAAATCCGGCGCTGCCGCCGTCGTCACATAGCTGGCAATATACTTTAAAATCCAGCCGCCAATGACGCTGTAATAACTCAAAATAATAAACGCCGCCAGTACGCCGAATATACCGACAATCCGTGCGTGCGGATGAATGTCCGCATATGCCTGCACCGGATCATGCCGCGTCTTCCGTCCCAGGGACATTTCCGTGATCATAACCGGCAGTCCGAGAACGACGATAAAAAACAGATACGCAACCAGAAATGGAAATCCACCGTTCTTTCCCATCAGATATGGAAATTTCCACAGATTTCCCAATCCAATCGCCGCCCCAGCCGTCGCCATAATAAAGCCCAGCTTACTCGCCCATTGTTTGTTTTTACTCATGTGTAGCCCTCTTAGTATTCTTTCATTTCATATTTGATATAGCCTTGCGTTATAACGCAATACAGATTATTATATCGAATTTTAGGGACTATGTAAACCGTTTTTAAGTGGGAATCACGCAAAAAAGTCTGTCCCCCGACACCTTTCCCATGCCAAAAGACAGACTTTTCTCTATTTCTTAATTCAATTCATTTCCGGCAGCACACTCCCGGCATTTCAGAAAGCCGCACCGAATTTCCACTTTTTCTCTTAGTCCTCGATCGTATCGATCAGACTGTCATCATCAAAGTAATTGATCCGCATTGAAGCCTTCACATCGCGAAGCGTCTCAGCAGCCTTCGCCTCTGCTGCCTTGCTTCCCTCTTTCAGAATGTCAAATACATCCGGGATTCTCTTCTCCCATTCCTGGCGTCTCGCACGGATCGGAGACAATTCAGCCTGCATAACGTTATTTAAGAATTTCTTCACCTTCACATCGCCCAGACCGCCTCTCTGGTAATGTGCTTTCAGCTCGTCCAGGTTCTGGTAATCCGGCAGGAACTCTGCAAAATACTCCTGACGGCAGAATGCATCCAGATAGATGAAGACCGGATTGCCCTCGACTTTACCCGGATCCTCGACACGCAGGTGATTGGGATCTGTAAACATGGACATGATCTTCTTCTTCACATCTGCTTCCGAATCAGAGAGGTAGATGCAGTTTCCAAGCGATTTGCTCATCTTTGCCTTTCCATCGATACCCGGCAGACGCAGACACGCCTTGTTGGACGGAAGCAGAATCTCCGGTTCCGTCAGAGTCTCGCCGTACACGCTGTTGAATTTATGGACGATCTCCTTGCACTGCTCTAACATCGGCATCTGATCCTCTCCAACCGGAACGGTCGTCGCGCGGAATGCAGTGATATCCGCCGCCTGGCTAATCGGATAAGTAAAGAATCCAACCGGGATGCTTGCCTCAAAATTACGCATCTGAATCTCCGCTTTTACGGTAGGATTTCGCTGTACACGGGATACCGTAACCAGGTTCATATAGTAGAAAGTAAGCTCTGTCAGCTCCGGCACCATCGACTGGATAAAGATGGTGGATTTCTCCGGGTCAATTCCACAAGCCAGATAGTCCAGGGCAACCTGCAGAATATTTTTACGCACCTTTTCCGGGTGATCGGCATTGTCCGTCAGTGCCTGCGCATCGGCAATCATAATATAAATCTCATCGAACTTGCCGGAGTTCTGAAGTCTCACTCTCTCGCTCAGAGAGCCAACATAATGTCCGACATGTAAGCGTCCTGTAGGACGATCGCCGGTTAAAATAATTTTCTTCATCTATTTGTTTCCCCTTCCATTCTGGTTTTTTTTCTTTAATGGATTTTTGCGCGTGACTGTTAAGGTACTGAACAGTTACGAAAATATTATATATCCTGGCTGGCAGACTGTCAACATTCTGAGACTCCATCTTCCCCAGTAACTCTGTAACTCTGTTACCATTCTTGTCTTGCATATATATGTTAAACACCAGAATTTCCAGTTCCGGAAATTTACTTGCTCTGCACAAACAGGCAGTCTCTGACTACTTCTGGCTCTTACTCCTGCAGGTTTACCATCACATCCGAAACATCCACTTTCTTATCGATCAGCCCGCTCTCGCTCATCCAGTCGATGTTTTCCTGCCAGCACTCTTCGGTCTGGGTCAAAAACGGAACCTCATCGCTCTCCATGAGCGGCAGAAGTGTCTCACAGGACTTCTCCTCCACGCTCTGGGTCAGAGGGAAGTTTTCCTCATTCTGATTATTCATCAGGATTGCCAGGCAGCCATTCGGATCGTTCTTAAAGTCTTCAAAGCCCTTCTTCGATGCACGTAAGAATCCTTCCAGAACTTCCGGCTCCTGCTGGATCATTTCGTTGTTGGCAAGGAATACTTCCTCATAATAATTCGGGATTCCATATCCAGCTGCCATGAAGTAGTTGACATCAAAGCCCTCTTCCTCCATCTGCGGAACCTCATGGTTAACAAGGCATCCGATCGTCGCATCCACATTGCCGGTCGTCATAGAACTCATCAGTTCAAATCCGACATCGATCAGGTTTACATCCGATGCATCCGCTCCCACATATTCCATCATGCTCTTGACAACCGCCTCGCTGAGTGCTGTTCCGCCGTAACCAACGGTTTTTCCAACCAGATTTTCCGGTCCTGTGATATTCTTATCCTTTAAAGAAAGAACGACACTTAACGGGGACTGCACGATCGCACCGATGGATTTGATCTTCGTTCCCTGATTGGCAACCGCCTGGATCACATCCTGCTGATAGTACATGCCGATCTCCGCCTTTCCAGCCGCTACCAGTGATAACGCATCGTTCGCATTGGCCGGAAAACGCACTTTCACATCCAGTCCTTCTTCCGCATAATAACCGCGCTCGATCGCCGTATAAATAAAGGTATGGATCGCATTCGGATACCAGTCAAGAACCACATTGATCTCCTTAAGATCCTGACTTTTTCCATCTTCCGAGGTCTGTTTCGCATCCGTGCCCTCTGCCTGAGCAGCTGTCTCACTCTTTTCGCTGGCCGTTCCACATCCGCCAAGTGTCATCATTCCCATCACTGCTGCCATCACTGCGGCAGCCATTTTCATTCGTTTTTTCATCTCATATCCTTTCATTTTTACAAATTTCCGTTTATATTTCCCTATCACTTATCTGTTTTCCAGTTTTTTTGCATATGACTTGCTGGATTCACATACCAATCTCAAAGATCTGCACTTCTTCACGAGTAGCTTTTTTGTGAATACACTTTTTTCGGTCTGCAGCACACATTTCAAAAATACAGACTTTTCAATATCCGCACACATACTTCAAAATTTCATCCTATATCACAATTTCCTACTCATTCCTCCAGAAAATCATCCGCTTTTCAAGCAGCGAGACAACCCACGTTGCCGCCATCGCCACTACCGATAAGAGCAGAATCGGTGCAAATACACCGGCTCCATCTAACTGGGTCATCATTCTCCGGCTGAAATATCCGAGTCCGCTCTGGGCGCCCAGCCATTCTCCAATCGCCGCTCCGATGATCGACAGCGGTACCGCCATCTTGATCGCTGAAAAAAAGTACGGAAGCGTCGCCGGAATCTTTAATTTCAAAAAGATCTGACGTTTATCCGCGCCAAATGTAAACAAAAGTTCTTCCATTTCCGTCTTCACCGACCGGAACCCGTCAAATACCGTGATCGTGATCGGGAAAAACGTAATTAGTACCGTTACCAGCACCTTGCTCCAGATCGTGTAGCCAAACCAGAGGACAAACAGCGGTGCCAGCGCCGTCGTCGGGATTGTCTGCGAGGCGATGATCAGCGGATACAGCGCCTTTCTTGCCGTCTCACTGGCATCCATCAGCACAGCCAGTCCCACGCCCAGCACGATCGAGATCAAAAGTCCAATCACGACTACCGACATCGTCGCCGGCAGATGTGCCGTAAATAATGGACCCCGAAGTTCCCACAGCCGTACAACCACCTGAACCGGAGACGGGAGAATATAGGCCGCATCAATCCCCATAGCCGCTGCCTGCCATGTAAACAGAAGCACCGCCACCAGAATCAGGGCTGGAAGATTCGCATTCATCCGGCTTCCCATTTTATTTGTTTTTTTCTGTTCCATCACGACTTCTCCTTCTTAAGCATTCCGATCAGTTCTTCCTTTAAGGACAGAATCTCCGGTCTGCGAAGCTCTTCCCGGGATCGCGGATATCCCGCCGGGACCTCGATGGAGCGCAGATGTGTGATCGGTGACTGTTCCACCACGAGAATCCGGCTGGACAGAAACACCGCTTCTTCCACATCATGCGTGATGAAAAGAACCGTCTTTTTCTCCTTCTCCCACTGTTCCAGAAGCCACTCCCGCATAGACAGTCTTGTCAGATAATCCAGGGCTGAAAACGGCTCATCCAAAAGCAGAAGGTCTGAACCCGTCAGAACCGTTCTCGCAAAGGCGGCTCTCTGGCGCATACCGCCGGAAAGCTCTTTCGGCGTCTTATCTCCCCAGTCTGCAAGTCCAACCGATTGAAGCGCATCATCCGCTTTTTTCTGCATCTGTTTCTTCGAATATCCGCCCTGAATCTCCATCGGAAGCATCAGATTCTCCCGCACGGTGCGCCATGGAAACAGCAGATCCTGCTGCGGCATATATCCGCAGTAATTTTTCTTCGTTTCGATCGATTCCCCATCCACCCGGATCACACCGGAAGCCGGGGTAAGAAGCTTATTTACCAGCCGGAAGATCGTACTTTTTCCACAGCCGGAAGCGCCGATGATGGACACAAACTCCCCATTCTGGACTTCAAACGACAGATGGTCAATGATCGAAAAATCCTCTACCGCATATTGGAAACGCACGTTGTCAAATGTAAGCATATTTACCGCCTCATTTCCCACGCCATATCCCAGAATGCCGCTTCATAGCGGGAGCAGGCCACAAAAATATCCACCAGATGTTTCTTTTGTTTCTCAGACAGATCCTCTGCCAGACGGTTCATCCACTCTACAAGGACTTCATTTTCCTTGTGGTAAGACTCGGAAGCGTATCCCCGGATCCACTCTCCATAAAATGGATGTTTGTCGGCATCCGGTCTGTCTGCTGCGATTTTCTTCGCAATCCATTCATAGCTGAGGGCGCAGGACAATATCGCTGCTGCCGCCTCCGGCGTGCCCCCCTCATAAGCGATGCGAAGCATATAAGAAGTATAAGAAAGGTTATCCAGAGCGACCGGCGTCTGTTCCGCCTCTTCTCTGGTTATCCCCAAACGTTCCATGTAAGCACGGTGAATATCCATCTCCCCATCCAGAATCGAGTGGGTATATCCGGCAAACAGGCGCATAAATGCGAGATCCGTTGATTTTGCCGCCCCGATGGAAAACACCTTTGTGTAATCAATCAGATACAGATAATCCTGTATCATATAATATTTGAATTTATCATGATCCAGACTGCCGTCCGCAATGCCTTTTACGAACGGTTTTTCATTGTAACCAGCCCAGATCTCCTTTGTGGCTTCCAAAAGCCTCTCTGTCATTGTCATACGCGTTCCTCCGCAAATCCTTTTCCCCGGAAATCAAATCCATGATCCATCGGACCGGATCCTTTGCCGAGATCCAGCATCGCTCCCAGTGCGCCGGAAATATATGCTTTGGCACGTTCCACCGCGGTGTCGAGATCATAGCCCTTCGCCAGATTGGATGCAATCGCGCTGGACAGGGTACAGCCCGTCCCATGGGTGTTGGAATTGTGGATGCGTTTTCCGTTAAACCAACGGTATCCGCCGTCCCGGTATAAAAGATCGTTGGCATCATTTAACTGATGTCCGCCCTTGCAGAGAACCTCACAATGGTACGTTTCACTGATCCATTTTGCTGCCGCAATCATATCGTCGGCAGACTTAATTTTCATTCCCGATAAGACCTCCGCCTCCGGAATGTTCGGTGTCAGAACCGCCGCTAATGGAAAAAGCGATTCTTTCAATGTGTCGATGGCGTCGTCACCGATTAACTTTGCTCCGCTCGTCGCCACCATAACCGGGTCCACAACAACTATTGTATCATCAGTTTTAAATTCTTTTATAAAATCCTTAACAATAGAAATCTGTCTGGCTGAACCAAGAAATCCGGAGCATATTCCGTTAAATGATAAATCCAGCTTTTTCCACTCCTCCACATATCTTTCCATCCTGTCAGTATAATCATCAAAAAAATAACTGTCAAACCCTGTGTGATTAGAAAAAATTGAAGTAGGTAATGGACAACATTGTACTTTGAGTGTGGATATAATAGGAAGTTCAACCGCAATTGAACACCTCCCAAATCCGGTAAAATCATTAATCAATGCAATTTTTTTCTGATTATTATGTGAAATATTTTTAAGCATTTAACTCCTCCTGTATTGAAAGCATTTCAAATGATTTCATTTTTTTATCTATAACCGATTCCTTTACCGATGTAATAACTTCCATCAGCTGCATTAATACATTTTTATTTACAGCAAAGGAAAAAAGTCTGTTTAATGGTGTTCCCGTTATATACTGAAGTGCATGAACTGTCGAATCTTCCAGTTTTACTGACATATGTGCATAATCTGCACAATCCGCACAGTAAATTCCAAGTGTACTCTTTGAAAATGAGACCAAATGTTCTTTTTCCTTGCCACAGCCCTGACATACAAAAAAATCCGGACTTTCACCATTTATTGCAATTATTCTCAGTTCATAGGTAAGGCGGATAAGTGGCTTTGATAAATTTTTACGTCCAAGAGCCTTTAATGCAGCATATAACAGATTTATCATAACAGACGCATCAAGATTTTCCCTGCCATAATAATCGGCAAGCTCCGCAAAATAATATGCATAACAGACCGCATCAAAATCGCTTATAATTTCTTCAAAATAAGCTGTTATATTCGCCTGTCTTATCGTATACGAAGTTCTTCCCTCATACACCTGAAATGTTCCAAAAACAAATGGTCTTGTTATTCCTGTAAGAGGACTGTTTGGTCGTCTTGCCCCTTTTGCAAATGCTGCAATCTTACCTCTTTCCTTTGTAAGAATTACTATCCTTCTGTCAAACTCGCCTACAGGCATAGCTGATAAAACTATGCCTGTAACCTCTGTTATGTCACTCATATCAGATTAACCCAAATCGTCCTTCTTTTTGTCATAACCAAAATTCTTAATAAGAACATCGCTGTCACGCCATTCTTTTTTAACTTTCACCCAAAGCTGAAGATTCACTTTTGTATCAAGCTGCTTTTCAATCTCATATCTGGCATTTGCACCGATTTTTTTAAGCATTTCTCCGCCTTTACCTATAATTATTCCTTTGTGGGAATCTCTCTCACATATAATGGTTGCCTGAATATCTGTAATTATGCCCTTCTGGCTTTTTCTTTCTTTCATGCTGTCAATTACAACGGCAATTCCGTGAGGAATCTCTTCATTAAGTGCATGAAGTGCTTTCTCTCTTATAAGCTCGGCGACAATCTGTCTCATAGGCTGGTCTGTTATTGTATCCTCATCATAAAACATCGGACCATAAGGAAGATATTTATAAATTGTATCAATCAGTTCATCAACATTTGCACCGCTTCTTGCTGACACAGGTATTATTTCCTGAAAATCAAGTTCTTTTCTATAGCAGTCAATAACCGGAAGAATTTCTTCTTTTTTGATTGTATCTACTTTATTTATAACAAGAATTATCGGTGCTTTTACTTTTTTAGTCTTTCAATAATATGCTGTTCTCCCGCACCGATATATGTTGTCGGCTCAACAAGCCAGCATACAACATCAACTTCGCCGATTGTCTTTTCTGCTGCTCCAACCATATATTCACCAAGTTTATTTTTTGCCTTGTGAATACCGGGTGTATCAACAAATACAATCTGCCCGCGTTCATCGGTAAAAACTGTCTGTATTTTGTTACGGGTTGTCTGCGGCTTATTGGATGTAATCGCAATTTTCTGTCCGATTAACCGGTTCATCAGTGTCGATTTCCCGACATTCGGACGTCCCACAAATGTTACAAAGCCCGATTTTGTATTTCCATTGACCGCAGCCGCACCACCGCTGATACCGCTTGCCGCCAGCATTTCATCTAAATTCATTAGTCCTCCTTGTTTTTGCGAAGCAAAATGCTCCAGGCTATGATGTCTGTGAATTGTTCCGTGCTACACACTCCCACAATTCACACCGCTATTCGCATATCGCAGGACTTCCGTCCCGCTTTTATGCGAAT
>ERZ773108.4150-NODE-4150-length-10344-cov-3.223443_pt1 | contig 10344 bp, 6 predicted proteins | sample MGYA00580570_ERZ773108 | MGnify/ENA primary metagenome ERZ773108 (study PRJEB29015, sample SAMEA2737840) | human gut metagenome | biome: human gut; feature: human-associated habitat; material: faeces | place: China | collected 2012 ...
AGGGCAGATTATGGTGCAGGTATTATTGATGCCGCTGGATTGAAGGCTGTCGAAAACAGGCTGATCACTGATCTGGTTGCCAAGCAGAAGGCCGCCGGTCTGCATGTCATCACCGATGGTGAATTCCGTCGCGGCTGGTGGCATTTCGATTTCATGTGGGGCTTCAACGGCGTGGACCATGTCGCAGCCGCCCATCGCGTTGCCTTCCATGACGAGGTCACTCCCGCCGACACTGCCACGGTGACCGGCAAGCTCGACGGACACGATCATCCGTTCGTGGAGCATTTCAAGTTCGTCAAGCAGTTTGAAGATGACAATACCGTTGCCCGCCAGACCATTCCCGCACCGGCGCAGCTGTATGCAGAGCTGTTCCGGGAGGATAACGGCAAGGCCACCCGCGCGGTTTATCCGGACGATGACGCACTGCTTTCCGATATTGCCGCCGCTTATCGCCAGGTGATCGCCGATCTGTATGCCGCCGGTTGCCGCAATGTGCAGCTGGACGACTGCACCTGGGGTATGTTCTGCGACGCCGGGTATCAGCAGTTCCTGGCAAGTACCGGCGCTAAGCTGGAGGACCAGGCAGAGAAGTATCTGCAACTAAACAATGCTGCCCTGGAGGGCAAGCCGGCGGACCTGGTGGTGACCACCCATGTGTGCCGGGGCAATTATCACTCCACCTGGGCCAGCTCCGGCGGCTATGCGCCTATTGCACCCATTCTGTTTGCTAAGGAATATGTGGACGGCTTTTATTTGGAGTTTGATGACGCCCGTTCCGGCGATTTTGCACCGTTGCAGTTTGTTGCCCCGGGCAAAAAAGTGGTTCTGGGCCTGGTGACCACCAAGTCCCCGGTGCTGGAGGATCCGGAGGCGGTAAAAGCGCGGATCGCCCAGGCAGCGGAGCTGGTGCCCCTGGAAAACCTGTGCCTAAGCCCCCAGTGCGGCTTTGCCTCTTGCGAGATCGGCAACAAGCTGACGGATGATGAGCAGTGGGCCAAGCTGGACCTGGTGCGCACCGTCGCCCGGCAGGTTTGGTAAGATCAAATTTATCAAAATGACACAAAACGGCAGGGGAGACCTTGCCGTTTGTTTTATTTGTGCAACCAATTTGACCTTTTGTGGTGTAATCTTCCCCGGATTTCGATTTTTTTATTGCAAGGCGGGGCAAAATCAGATACAATAAGGATAGAAAGGATGTGTGCCAATGAGCCAGATTTATACAATACCTTGTAACAGAAATGAAGATGTGTTTATCCACGCGATTCCCGGCCATTATGTAACCGCTTCCGCCCACCTGAATTACTATGTGGGCACCTCGGACATTAAGCATAATCGGGTGGTGTCTGTGGAGGCTGCCAAGCTGCTGGCCGAGTATTACAGCGTGCGGAATATGGATGTGGACACGGTGCTGTGCCTGTATGAGACCCAGGCGCTGGGTGCTTATATGGCCCAGGAACTGGCAAGCCCCAGTATGCTGGCGCCCAACCCGGACTTACAGGTTTATGTGCTGGGTCCGGAGTATGACACCCAGGGCAATATGATCTTTCGGGACAATTTGCGCCGGATGATCCAGGGCAAGAATGTGGTGGTGCTCATCTCCTGTATCACCAGCGGCCGCACGGTGGAGCGGGCGGTACAGAGCGCCCGGTATTACGGCGGCAATGTGATTGGCATTTCTTCCGTGTTCAGTGCAGCCAAGGAACTGTGCGGGCTGGAGGTCAACACCCTGTTTACCCCGGAGGATCTGCCTAATTATTCTTATACAGCCGCCAAGGACTGCCCCATGTGCAAGGCCGGTCAGCCGGTAGACGCCATTATGAATGGCTACGGCTACTCCAAACTGTAAAATTTGGGTTGACAAAATCGGCGCGCGTGTTATAATAATCTTACTGAATATACAGTACCCACAAAAGACTGTGAAGCAGAAAAAGACCTGCGTTTTCCTGCACAGAGAGGCGGCGGACGGTGCAAGCCGCACAGGGAACATAGGTGCATAGCTCTCTGCGGAGTTGCTCTTCTGAATAGAAATCAATAGGAAGAGCCGTTTAACCTCGTTATCGGTTGAGGCATTGCTTGATGCCAAAGGGCAGATTTTTTCTGCTGAAGTAGGGTGGTACCACGCATAGATACTGCGTCCCTATCCATTGGGGGCGCAGTTTTTGTTTGTGCCTCCCCAACAGAGAAAGGAGAAACTGTGATGATGAACCAAGGCTACAAGAAGTATAAGCCCTTTACCCCCATTGATTTGCCGGACCGCCAGTGGCCCAACCGCGTGATCGACCACGCGCCCATTTGGTGCTCGGTAGATCTGCGTGACGGCAACCAGGCGCTGGTGGACCCGATGAATTTGGAGGAAAAGCTGGAATATTTTAAGACCCTGATTGCGGTTGGGTTTAAGGAGATCGAGGTGGGCTTTCCCTCTGCCAGCGAGACGGAGTATGAGATCCTGCGTACCCTGATCGACGGCCATTATATCCCGGACGATGTGACCATTCAGGTGCTGGTGCAGGCGCGCCCTCACCTGATCAAAAAGACCTTTGAGGCCATTGACGGTGCCAAGAATGTGATCGTGCATTTTTACAATTCCACTTCCACTTTGCAGCGCAAGGTGGTGTTTAAGACGGATATGGACGGCGTGATTCAGATCGCCGTGGACGGCGCTCGCCTGATCTATGCACTCACCGAGGAGGAGAAAAAGCGCCACCCGGAGATGAACATTCGCTTTGAGTATTCGCCGGAGTCCTTTACCGGTACGGAGATGGACAATGCGGTAGAGATCTGCCGCCGGGTGATGGAGGAGCTGCATATTACCAAGGAGAATCCCATTATCCTGAACCTGCCCTCCACTGTGGAAGGCTCCTCTCCCAATGGTTATGCAGACCAGATTGAGTATTTCTGCCGTCACCTGCCCAACCGGGACGCGGCCATTATCTCCCTGCACCCCCACAATGACCGGGGCGAGGGCGTGGCTGCTACGGAGCTGGCACTGATGGCCGGTGCCGATCGTGTAGAGGGCACCCTGTTCGGCAACGGCGAGCGTACCGGCAATGTGGATGTGGTGACCTTGGCGCTGAATATGTGGACCCAGGGGGTAGATCCTAAGCTGGATTTCCACAACATCAATGCAATCAAGGAAGTGTATGAGCGCTGCACCAAGATGCAGGTGCCGCCCCGCCAGCCTTATGCCGGCGAGTTGGTGTTTACCGCATTCTCCGGCTCTCATCAGGATGCCATCAACAAGGGCAAGATCTATATGGAAGAAAGCGGCACCCCTTATTGGGAGATCCCGTACCTGCCTATCGACCCGGCAGATGTGGGCCGAGAGTATGAGCCCATCATTCGGATCAATTCTCAGTCCGGCAAGGGCGGCACTGCCTTTATTTTGGCCAACAACTATGGCATCAAGATGCCTAAGTCCATGCACCCGGAATTTAGCGCCGTGGTACAAAAAGCCTGCGACGAGAAGGGTAAGGAACTGAAAGCGGAGGAGGTCTTTGACCTGTTCCAGCAGGAGTATCGCAATGTGTGCGGCCCCTACCGCCTGGTGAATTACAAGATCAGCGAGGAGAAGAACGAGCAGGACGATCTGACTCATGTGCATTTCTCCGGCGAGCTGAAATACAAGGACAATGCGCCGGTGCAGATTGAGGGCAACGGCAACGGCCCGGTGGCTGCGTTCTGCGATGCTATGAACCAAACCGAGGTGGCCAGCTACCAGTTTGTGGATTACAGCGAGCACGCCATCTCCGTGGGCTCCGACTCCAAGGCCATCAGCTATATTCACTTAAAGAACCCACAGGGGAAGGATATTTTCGGTATCGGCGTCAGCCATAATATCGGTTATGCGTCCATGAAGGGCATTATCTGTGCCATCAACCGTGACCAACCGGATACTATGCGGGACGATACCATGCCCGGCATTTTTGAGGTTTGCTAAGACAGAAAGGGCAAGAACATGAAAAATTACAAAATCACCGTGTTGCGTGGTGACGGCATTGGGCCGGAGATCGTGAACGAATGTATCAAGGTGCTGGACAAGGCAGGGGAGAAGTTTGGCTTCTCTTTTGACTACAATGACCAGCTATTGGGCGGTTGTGCCATTGATGCCACCGGCGTGCCTTATCCGGCAGAAACGGCGGCAGCCTGCAAAGCGTCTGACGCGGTGCTGCTGGGCGCTGTGGGCGGCCCTAAGTGGGACGACCAGCCGGGCAGCAATCGACCGGAAAAGGGTCTGTTGGCCATTCGTGAGGACCTGGGTCTGTTTGCCAACCTGCGCCCGGCCAAGATCTTTGCCCCGCTGAAGAGCGCTTCTCCCATTAAGGAGGAGATCATCGGCGACGGGTTGGACATTCTTATTGTGCGCGAGCTGACCGGCGGCATTTACTTCGGCGACCGCGGCACGTATGAGGAGAACGGCGTGGTGGGCGCGTATGATACGGAGCGCTACACTTACCCGGAGATCAAGCGCATCGTCAAGGCCGGTTTTGAGTACGCGATGAAGCGGGACAAGCGGCTGACCTGCGTGGACAAAGCCAATGTGCTGGACAGTTCCCGCCTGTGGCGTAAGATCGTAGAGGAGACCAAGGCGGATTACCCCCAGGTGGAGGTGTCCTATATGTATGTGGACAACTGCGCTATGCAGCTGGTGCGCAATCCCAACCAGTTTGATGTGATTGTCACTTCCAATATCTTTGGCGATATTCTGTCTGACGAGGCGTCTATGATCTCCGGCTCCATCGGTATGCTGGCGTCTGCTTCTCTGGCAGAGGGCACCTTTGGCTTGTACGAGCCTATCCACGGTTCCGCACCGGATATTGCCGGTCAGGGCAAGGCCAATCCGCTGGCAACCATTTTGTCCGGCGCCATGATGCTGCGCTACACCTTTGGCGAGATGGAGGCTGCCCAGGCCATTGAGGACGCGGTGGATCAGGCACTGACCCAGGCCCGCACCCCGGATATTTACGAGGAGGGCTTCCGTCCGGTGACCACCGCCCAAATGGGAGACTTGGTGGTCGGCCTGCTGTAATCGTTTGGTAAATCAAAGGACCGATACACGGTGTATCGGTCCTTTTTTTATGTGTTTGCGGTGTTTTATAATATTACATCGGTTATAAAATTCCTGTCGGGTGGGGACTTGCTCCCGCCGGTTTATGCACATCCACATACAAAAGACCGCCCCGGATGATCCGAGACGGTCTTTTATTGATTCTAATTTTTACTTTTCCACGACTTTACCGCCGTTGTTGGCAGAGGCGTAGCCGATCCAGCTGCGACCGGGGTTCAGCTTTAAGGGTTGACCGTCGGTGGTGGTCAGGGACAGCTTGCCGTCCTTTTTGCTCCACTTGATCTCGGTGTAGGTGCCCTGAGAAGCCAACACACCCTTGCCGCCGGCCAGATCGTAGTTGCAGTAGGTCTCGCCCTTACCGCTGCCTTTGTAATTGGCCTTAGTGGTGTAAGAGGTGTTGTCAAACAGCACGATCAGGTTCTTCATCTTTACATCCGTTTCATAATCGGTGCTGTGGTACATTTGGTCATCACTTTTATAGGTCCAGTCGCGGGTGCGGGTGCGATTGGAGAAGGTCAGCGCCAGTGCGTTGCAGGGATCATCACCCACGGCAGTTGCCTTTTTGTTAAAGTCGAAGGTGGTAAACTTGGCCTCGTTGACCTTGGTGCGGATCTTCTGCTCTTTCAGGGCAGAGGCGATTTTTTTGCCTCGCAGCACACCGGTGTGCTCGCTGGCTACATTGCGGGTTTGGTCTCTGGTAAACAGATCCACCTTGCCACTGTAAGTCATCTGGTTAATGTGGTCCACATTGTCCTGGTCAAACACGGTGTTAGCGCCTACATAGCTGCCTTTGCTCTTGCTCTGACCCCAGTGGATAAAGACGGCGTCAAACATCTCGGAAAAGCGAATGTACGGCGGGCGGGCGCTGCGCATAGGGCCGATCTTGTCCGGCACAGAGGTGTAGTCGGCAAAGAGCCACAGCATACGGGTCTCGCCGCCTTCCACTTCGCCCTCTACGATAATGTCCGGGGAATTGATCCCCCACTGGGGACGGGCAGCCTGGGCGTTCTCTACCACCAGGGCCACCGGGCGCTTGCCTACCGCGTTTTCATTATAGTCGTTCTCACCGGTAAAGGGGTTCACCACGGCCACCGGTGCCTGGGTGGCGGCTTCGGTAGCGGCATTGGTCACGCCGGAGGTTGGCTCCTCGTTTTTGCCGCGCACCACGCCAAAGTAAATGCCCAGGGCCACGGCAATCACAACCACAACGGCCACAACGGCAATAATGATTTTCTTTTGCTTATCGTTTTTCTTCATTTCTTCCTCCGGATATTCATCGTCACCAAGGGGTCGGGTCGGGGGCGTGTAGGTTGCCTCTGCCCGGGTCTCCTCCGTGCCGGAAAATACATTGGTATATACATCTTCTCTGCCGTCTGCGGTGGGCGTGTCCTCCGGCATAGCGGGGGCGGCCGGCGTTTCCTCTGCTGCCTCTGTGGGCAGGGTGGGATTCTCCGGCAAATCCTTCGGCGCAGGCGTGGGGGCGTCTGCGTGGTCAAACAGCGGCATATCTACGGTCTGAGGCAGCTCCGGCTCTGGGGGCGCATCCTCTGTCTGCGGGTTTTGGCGGTTCCGAATTTCGTTCAGAATATCATCCAGCTCATCGGAATCATGCATAAAACTCCTCCTCTCACAACAATGTTGTCACCTTATTTTACCATAACTGCCGTCGGATTTCACTATATTTTTTGATTTTTATTGATTTGGCACGGGCATTATAGTAAAATAGGAGCCACGGAGGGACCTTTTTATGGCAAAAACAATCCCTATGATCATTACAAATTCGGACATTTTGGTGAAGGATCGGGACACGGACGATTTTAAGACTTTCTCCCTGCCGGGTACGCCGGTGGTGGCCAATATTCCTTTTTATCATCATTATGCCGCCAAGATCAGCGAGACCCAGCATTATTTTAAGGAATTCATCAAGAGTATGTACGGCAAAAAGCTGTCCAAAAACATTTTGGCAATCCTGGTGCCGGACGATACTACCGCGCTGGAGTCTATTTTTATCAACGAGTTGTTTCTCAATTCCGACGCCTGTAAGGCAGTGGCACAGATGAAAATGGGACAAGCCCTCTCCAAGACAGACGAAAGCTATGTGAGCATCTCCAAATCCGGGCGCAATCTGGCGCTGCTGTATGTGAAGAACAACGAGGTCATCGTCAGCCGGTATTATGATGCAAACGGCTATGACCCGGCTGTGGTGAAGGCAGACGCTGCCCGATTGCATATTGATATTGAATACAAGCAAGTGCCGGTGTATGTGAATAATTTTAATATGAATATGGACGAGTTCTTGGATATGGGAACGGTAATTTCGCCTAAGGATTTTATGGAAAAAATTGCCGCCGTGGATGTGGCCAAGCTGTGAGTAAATACAGCACCCCTGTGCAAACTATTACCGGTGCCGCGGCACCGATTGCACAGGGGTGATTTTTTATGGCGAAGAAGAACAAAAAGGAAAAACGGCAGAGAAAGGGCAAGGAAGTCATTGACCTGACCTCCTATATCAGCCCGGAGATGTTGCAGGCAGATGTGGACGGCAGCTACACCGGCGTGCCGCGGGAAACGTATTATGAGGACATTCCCGCAGAGCCGGTACAGGATGCGGACGATCTGTAAAGTGCAAAAAAGCGCATTGCAAGCCTTGCAATGCGCTTTTCTCTTTATGCTTATTTCTTCTTGAACTTGTCAAAAAAGCCTTCTTTAGGCGGGTTCTTGGGGGGCGTGTAGCTTTTATCAAAGGTACGCAGCAGCTCCTTTTGCTCGTGCGTCAGACCGGTGGGAATATCTACAATGATCTGTACATATTCGTCGCCTTTGCCCACACTGTTCAGCCGCTGAATACCTTTACCCTTCAGCTTAAACACGGCGCCCGGCTGTGTACCGGCAGGCATATTGTACTTCACATTGCCGTCCAGGGTGGGCACCTGTAATTCTGCGCCCAGAGTGGCCTCGGTAATGCTTACATGCTTGTTGTACCACACATTATAGCCGTCCCGGGTAAAGTCCTTGTGCTTCTTGATTCGCACTTCAATGTGCAAATCACCGGCAGGGCCGCCGTTCATACCGGCGTCGCCGTTACCGCGCACGGTCACAACCTGGCCGTCATCAATCCCGGCGGGAATGTTGATTTCAATTTGCCGCGCGGCACGCACCTTGCCCTTGCCGCCGCACTTTTTGCAGGGGTCGTCTACGATTTTGCCCCGGCCGCCGCAGCGGGAGCAGGTGTGCTGGCTGTTCATTACACCGAAGGCGGTGCGCTGCTGCACATTGACTACGCCGCGTCCTTGGCAGTCTGGGCAGGTTTTGGGACTGGTGCCTTTCGCCGCACCGGTGCCGCCGCACGCAGAGCAATCCTCGACCCGCTGGGTGCTGACGGTCTTTTTACAGCCCTTGGCTGCTTCTTCAAAGGTCAGGGTCACAGACGCCCGCACATCCCGACCGCGCGCCGGCGCATTGGGGTTGCGCCCGCCAAAGCCGAAGCCGCCGCCTCCACCGCCAAAGATGGAGGAGAAGATATCGCCCAGGTCAATGTCGCCGCCGTCAAAGCCAAAGCCACCGCCGCCGTAGCCGCCCTGTCCGGCGCCGTAGTTGGGGTCAACCCCGGCAAAGCCGAATTGGTCGTATCGGGCTTTCTTTTGGGGATCGCCCAGCACCTCGTAGGCTTCGTTACATTCCTTGAATTTGGCCTCGGCTACCGGGTCGTCCGGGTGCAGGTCCGGGTGGTACTTCTTGGCGGTTTTGCGGTATGCTTTTTTGATCTCATCCTCCGAGGCGCCTTTGCTTATGCCCAGCACCTCGTAGTAATCTCGTTTTTCTTCAGGCATAGTAGCCTCCGTCGTTTAGATTTCAGTATAGATAACGGTATAGGCAGGGCAATACTGGTGTATTACCGCCTGCCGCCGTTTCTGAGAGGGGATTAGTTATCGTCCACCTCGGTGTAGTCTGCGTCAGTGTAACCGGCGTCATTGCCGCCCTGTGCTGCATCTGCACCGGGTGCTGCGCCGGGCTGGGGACCCTGCGCGCCCTGGGTGGCTTCATAGATCTTTTGAGACACTTCGTAGAACTTGTTGGTCAGGTCCTCTTCGGCGCTCTTAATGGCGTCTGTGTTGTCGCCCTTCAGTGCTTCCTTCAGTGCGTCCAGCTTGGTGTTCAGCGCGCTCTTGTCGTCATCACTGAACTTGTCGCCGTTCTCGCTGAGCAGCTTCTCGGTCTGGTAAACCATCTGGTCTGCATTGTTGCGCAGGTCTACGGCCTCTCTCTTCTTCTTATCCTCGGCGGCGAACTGCTCTGCTTCCTTCACTGCCTTGTCGATGTCGTCCTTGCTCATGTTGGAGGAGGCGGTAATGCTGATGTGCTGCTCCTTGCCGGTGCCCAGGTCCTTGGCGCTTACATGCACAATGCCGTTGGAGTCAATATCAAAGGTCACTTCGATCTGGGGCACACCGCGGCGGGCGGGCATAATGCCGTCCAGGTGGAACATACCCAGGGTCTTGTTGTCCTTGGCAAACTCGCGCTCACCTTGCAGCACGTGCACCTCCACGGAGGTTTGGTTGTCGGCTGCGGTGGAGAAGATCTGGCTCTTCTTGGTGGGGATGGTGGTGTTGCGCTCAATGATCACGGTGTTCACGCCGCCCATAGTTTCAATACCCAGGGACAGGGGCGTCACATCCAGTAACAGCAGGCCCTTTACATCGCCGCCCAGTACGCCGCCTTGCAGGGCAGCGCCCATAGCTACGCACTCATCCGGGTTAATGCCCTTAAACGGCTCTTTGCCGCTGAACTTCTTAATGGCTTCCTGTACGGCGGGAATACGGGTGGAACCGCCTACCAGCAGGATCTTGTCAATGTCGTTCATGGTCAGGCCGGAGTCGCTCATGGCCTGGCGAACCGGGCCCATGGTAGCCTCTACCAGGTCTGCGGTCATTTCGTTAAACTTGGCTCTGGACAGGGTGGTCTCCATGTGCTTGGGGCCGGTAGCGTCTGCGGTGATGAAGGGCAGAGAGATCTGCGCCGTGGTCATACCGGACAGGTCGATCTTGGCTTTCTCTGCGGCTTCCTTAATGCGCTGCATAGCCATTTTGTCGCCGGACAGGTCAATGCCCTGTTCTTTCTTAAACTCGGCAACCAGCCAGTCCATGATCTTCTTATCAAAGTCATCGCCGCCCAGGTGGTTGTTACCGGCTGTTGCCAGTACTTCCTGCACGCCGTCGCCCATCTCAATGATGGATACATCGAATGTACCGCCGCCCAGGTCGTAGACCATAATTTTCTGG
>ERZ773108.4152-NODE-4152-length-10342-cov-5.518713_pt1 | contig 10342 bp, 9 predicted proteins | sample MGYA00580570_ERZ773108 | MGnify/ENA primary metagenome ERZ773108 (study PRJEB29015, sample SAMEA2737840) | human gut metagenome | biome: human gut; feature: human-associated habitat; material: faeces | place: China | collected 2012 ...
TATACAGGATTCCTTGAAAAAAGGCTTGATCCTTGATGATAGAAAAGTGTTGACCGAGTTGGAGTGCTTTACAAAGGTGAACGGTGCCGGGGATGTTGCCGCTCTGGCTGCCATTTACCTGTCGTCTAGATATGCGAACAATCCTTCTTTGGGTATTAAGATCCCAGCGTTCTCCTATGGTGCGGACACCGATACCATCGCCTCTATGACAGGAGGACTGCTGGGGATGCTGTCCGGAACAAGCTGGATTCCAATAGAATGGCAAATCGTGCAGGATTATGATTGCCTCATTCGAATGGCGGAGCTTCTTTTAGCTAACAACAAAAAAGAAATAGCCGGAGAGAATTCTGCAAAAGCCGGCGTGCAGAAAATTCCATGGACGCTGACGCCTATCGGCAAAATGAAACTTGTGGATTCTAAACATGTACCCAATGGCAAAAACGGGGACGTTATTATAGAAAAATGGCAAACCATGCTCGGGCAGGTACTCTACACAAAAACATTTCAACGAATGGAGCTTTCTGCATCGGATTGCCAATCCGACTGCCTGGTTATACCAAGCCAGCAGACCATTCAGGAAGTTCTACCCAAGCAAATGTGTATTCAAGAGAACTTGCTGACATTGCAGCAAACAGTCAAAGCCGAATCAAGAGATGTTACCAAGCAAAAGCGGCGGCAAAGTTTTTCCCTGACATCGACAGCAATTGCAGATTTATTGGATCATCCTAAATTTGCAATGAATTTCTCCCTTAGGAAGGCACTGATCATTGTCGACTGTTTGATGGAAGGAAGACTTACCCAGGCAGAGATTGCGAAACAATTTAAAGTTCAAGAGCCGGTTGTTGAACAGCTAAGCAATTATATCATATCTGAATAATTTGAATGACCCCACCCAATTCGAACAAGTCGATGAGACTTGCGAATTTGGTGGGGCTGTTTTATACTCTGAAAGCCTTGGCATAACAGCGTTTTTTGAAAATGCTGTGCCAAGTAAATATGAGACACAAAAACTCAAGCAGCTTCAATTTGGCATAGAAAACGAAAAAATCAGGCAGTTCGAACACGAATGTCTCATTCGGCTTTTTCAATGGAGTTTTCTTCCACCTAGCAAGGCGTTAGATTTTTCAGTGTGCGATGAGGCCTTTGGGTGTTATAAGACTCAATATAGGAAGCGACACTTGCTTGAAATTTGCCAGAACGCATCTTTTCTGTCAACACCCGACAGAAGACCTTTACATTCTGGATATTTTAAGCGCAACGCTTAGAGTATCAGGCGGTTTGGGTCTTCTTTTTTTTCAAGTTTTGCAGTTTTTTTGAAAGCTATTTTTGGCAGTTTTTGCTGTCCGAGTGGATTCGAACCTATGATTAGGAGCAAAGCGGAGAGTTTTGAGTCTTGGCGCCCATTTTGAACAGCGAAAGAGCTACAGAACTTTCAGAAAAAACTACACAAATATAAGAGCCTTTTATTGTTCGATTTGCAGCGAGCAAAAAGGGCGCTACACACAGTACGACCTACTCCACCGAAGCATTTTGAGATGCTTCGGTATTTTTTATTAAACAAGGGGGATTTCAAAATGAACGATCAAACCAACATGGCGCAGCTCCGGTACCTCGAGGAACTCAAAATCAGCTTGGTACACGCCGGCTTTGAGCCGGAGCGCATCGAGGATCAGCACCTGCCCGTCCGATGGGAGAATCACTACCTCTGCCGAGTTTCCGGAAGGGGCAGTGTGCTGTACCGGCAGGAGAACGTGGATGGCATCGGCGCGCAGGACGCTTTGCAGGCGGTGATCGACACCGCCAAAATGACTTCGGAATACATGGCGATTCTGGAAACCGCGCCGCGGCTCAAAGCCAGCGGACTGGATGGCGACTACCGCATCCTCGCTGACTTCGGCAGCGCGGTGCTGGCGGGCCACCCCACCGAGCGCGGCGTCCAGTTTGTGACGTGGGAGTGGGACTTCGACCGAGAGGGCGTCCATCACGGGCACTATTTCCAGGACGGCTGCGAGGAGGCCAAGCACGACTTTGTCCGACGCAGCGGGCTTCTTCCCAAGGAAGCATTATTTGAACCGGAACAACTCGCCGAGATGCATCGGGCATTGGCTTTCGTTTGCGAGCAGGACGAGGACCTGTCCATCGGAAGGGAAAAGGAGATCAAGACCATCATGGAGCAGATCAAGTGCCTATTGCCGGAATCTCCGGAACAGACGCAGACAATGGAACAAAGTATGTAAGCGGTGTCGATCATTCGACGCCGCTGTTTTTTGTAGGAGGAACCACAAGATGAAATACGAATCCGATCGACGCAGCTCTCCTCTCTTTGCGCCCACTCCTCCGCGAGAGGAAATTGAGCCGCTTGTATGTCGCCGCAGTGAGCGGTGTAAGGGCTGTCCTCATGCCAGACACGGCTTTATCTGTTGGCACAGGGACGGGACCTGTCTCAAAACCGATATGGAGGAGATCGAGGAAAGGAAGGAGCGTAGAAGATGATGTTTCAGGCGGTGCTGAGCAACCGTGATCACCCGGAATACGGCGTGGCGACCATCCCGTTCCCCATCCCCCGCGACCAGTACGCACACTGCATGGAGCTGTTGGAGGCGTTGGAGATCGGCGATGCAGTCAAAGCGGACTGCATGATAGCGGGGATCGATAGCGATAGACCGATATGGGATTAGACAACTTCGGCGAGACAAGTATGCTCGTCAGGGGCTACAGTTCGTCCCGTGAGACTTTGACGCAGCGTGGATCAAGGAATCAGAAAACGGGGCATGGCCTGCGGAGTACAACAAATATTTCTTGAGACTTCAAATAAAGTGTGTTACAATGCGGAAACAGAGAACAAGTGGTGGCATATTCGGGAAAATGCGAGAGTGAAAAGAAATGAAACTGATCTGCATCGGCGACAGCCTGACCTTCGGGTATGGCGTGCGGACGTTCCAGCGGTGGACAAGGCTGTGCGCACAGGAGACGGGCTGGGAGATCGTGAACGAAGGCATCAGCGGGGACACGACCGGCGGTATGCTGGTGCGGCTGCGCGCGCTGCTGGCGGAGCGTGATATTTGTGTGCAGCGCCCTTTGGTGCTCCTGATGGGCGGTGCCAATGATATTTTCTTCTCGGGAACGGATACCGGCGCCCGGGCCAATATGGGAGCGATGCTGAATCAGCTGCTGAGCCTGGGTGTGCATACGATGATAGGGATACCGACGCCGATTTGCGCGGAGAACGCACCGCCGGCGTGGGCGGCCGTGGTGGATTTCCGCAGTGCGGAACGGCAGCTGGAGCAGTATTGCGCATGGCTGCGGCGCTTTAGTAAATGCTTTGGTGCAGAGTGTATCGACTTTCGTGCGGATTTTTTCGATCCAAACGGACGGCTAAAGCGTGAGCTACTGCTTGACGGTTTGCACCCGACGCCGGAGGGCCATCAGATCATGGCGCGGCGGTTGAGCGCCCATCTGAAAAAGGATAACGACGATTAAGGAGACAACGATGAAGCTATCATATCTGGACCTGATGACGACGGACCCGAGCTACAATCTGGCGATGGAGCAGTATGTATTCGACTGCCTGCCGCGCGACCGGATGTACTTCATGCTCTGGCAGAACGACAATGCGATCATTGTCGGCAAATATCAGAATACCATTTCCGAGATCAATGAAGAGGCGGTACGCGAGCGCGGCATCCGCGTGGTGCGCCGGCTCTCCGGCGGCGGCGCGGTCTACCACGACATGGGCAACCTGAATTTCACCTTTATCACAGATGCCGGCGGGAGCGGCACGCTGGATATGAAGCTCTTCTGTGAGCCGGTTGTGCGCACGCTGGCGGCGCTCGGCGTCAAGGCGGAGGTGAACGGCCGCAACGACATCACGATCGACGGGAAGAAGTTCTCCGGCAACTCGCAGTACCTCCGTCAGGGCCGCGTGATGCATCATGGCACGATCATGTTCGATTCGGACCTTTCCGTTGTCGGCGAGGCGCTGCGTGTCGATCCGACGAAGATCCAGACCAAGGGAATCCGCTCGGTGCGCAGCCGTGTGACGAATGTCGCCGAGCATCTGCCCGAGCGGGTCACGCTGCCGGAGTTCCGCCGTATCCTGCTGGAAAACATTCTGCGCGAGAACCCGGGCGAGGAATACCCGCTGACGCCGGACGACCTTGCGGCGGTGGAGAAGCTGCGCGCGGAGCGCTATGCCACCTGGGAGTGGAACTACGGAAAGTCTCCCGTCTGCACGATGCTGCGCCGCAGCCGCGTGGACGGCTGCGGGCTGATCGAGGCGTACATCACGGTCGAGCACGGCCTCGTCTCGGCGGTCACCTTTAAGGGGGATTTCTTCAGCGCGGAGGAGCCGGAGGCGCTGGCGGCGCGTTTTGTCGGCCATACGCCGGACCGTGCCGGCTACACGGCGGCGCTGGACGGCGTGGAGGCAGCCCGCTATTTCGCGGGGCTGCAGGCAGACGAGCTGATCGATATTCTGTGCGAGGGATAAAATAGCAGAGCGTAGCAATCGCGAAGAGTTCCGATGGCATATATGTTACATTTAAGAATATAAAACGGAGCTGCCACAATCATGGCAGCTCCGTTTTATATGTGCGTCCGGCATGTTCAACAACTATGTGGTGAAAGACCACTGCGCGCTCGGCAGTAGGAAGCGTTAGCCGAAGGCAAGGGTGTTCCCCGTGAGGTGGAATCTGAAGGAAGATGGATGTCAGCAGGGAAAAGAATGCCGGCAGGCAAACTCCTGAACCGACGAACAGAAATCACATAGTAGGCCGTATAGGGACGGACGAGTGTGCTTAGCAACACAAAGTCCAATGCTGCCCGAATCCCATGCGGTAAATGTGGCGGTTACATGGGAAGAGAGTTGTTGCTTTTACCCGGGGAGGTCTTGCGGAGGGTGTGTAGGGAAAAAATCCGAAAGCCGCAGTAACAACGAACTGCAAGAAGTCAGCCGAGGCCATAGTACCTTGATTTTTTCCGAGGGAAGGGCCGAGCAATCGTAAGAGGAACTGCGTACAGATGACCATCTATACTCTAAAACAAAATACATGCGGCGTCAATCGCATAAACATACAATAAAATATATTCTTTGAACTTCTGCTTATTTATTCTGGATGGCATGCGTTGAGTGCGTATTTATGACCGCGCGGACGGGTGAAAACAGACCCGCCGCCCTGCGCGGGCTGGTGCAAAGATCGCGTTAAGATTTATAAAGGGAATTGAAAATTCGATCCGATCGCGTTATTTTATACAAGGTCAGTTGTGTAAAATCAAATCAAATTGGAGGGGGCGGACAGAAATGCCGCATCGGAAAAGGATTTTACTCTCAGATGACAATGAGGGCTTCAGTACGCTGCTGTTGGAGTCCCTGCACGAGCACGGAGGCTTTCACGTGCTCCACGCGCGGGAGGAGCATGAGGTGATGGAGACGATTCAATGCCACAAGCCGCACATCCTTCTGCTGGACGATATGCTGCCGCATAAGGGAGGCTTTCATGTCCTCCGGCAGCTGCAGGAGCGTGGGCATCGGCTCTCGACGATTCTTATGACAGTCCTGCCGACGCAGAAGATCGTGCGGGACGCGACTGAGCTCGGCGCGTCCTATGTGTTCCCGAAGCCGTTTTCGTCACAGGCCATGATCGAGAAGATCCAGGAGCTGCTGAAGCATGCTCCACCGACAAAGCATTGACGCGGTCGAAGCGCGATGAAATGAAAAAAGCAAGAGCCGCTGCGATGCAGCGGCTCTTGTCTGCTTTTTCGATTGGGGCGTGGCAGCTTTTTATCCCGGCGCGGCGGTCATTCCTCCCACAGCCGGCAACGGTCCGCGAGGAGCGAAAAGGAGAGCGTGTCTCCCTCTGCTGCCCGGACACCCTCGGGCAGGACGACGCACAGAGGCGGCGCGTCGGGCGCTTCCGCCGCGCGCAGCACGACTGCGGTGGCGTTCAGATCACGGATGACACGGCTGACGCGCGCCGTATGGGTCCCGCCCTCCACGGTGATCGCGCCGTCGGGAACGGAGACGGTGGCCCGCTCGCCCGCGGCGTGCAGCGGCAGAAGAATGTCCCAGCCGTCAAGGCGGACGCCGCCCTCGCAGCGGTGCGCCGGCAGGAAATTGCGGCAGCCGGTCAGCTGGGCCGCGCTCTGCGTGGCGGGATAGCGCACCAGCGTCTCCATGTCCGTCACGGGAGAGGAAGCGCCGTTTTCCATCACGCAGACCTTTTGACAGTTGCGGCAGCATTCCCCCAGGTCGTGGCTGACCCAGAGGATCGGGCCGTGAAAGCCCGCGAGCAGGTCGGAGAGCTCCAGCTCAAGGTTCCACTTGAGGTAGCTGTCGAGCGCGGAGAAGGGCTCGTCGAGCAGGATCGCCTGCGGCTCGGAGCAGAGGATGCGGGCGAGCGCGACGCGCTGCTGCTGCCCGCCGGAGAGCTGCGCGGGATACTTTTTCTCCAGCCCCTCCAGCCGGAACATCCGGAGCTTTTCCGCGGCCAGCGAGCGCTTTTCCGACCGGCTCCCCGCGCGGATGCCGCAGAGAATGTTCTGCTCAACGGTCATGTTGGGAAAAAGAGCATACTGCTGGAAGAGATAGCCGACCCGACGCTGCTGCGGCGTGAGGTCGGTCCTCTTTTCGCTGTCAAAGAGCACACGGCCGTTGAGCACGATCCTGCCGCGGTCGGGCGTCATGATGCCGGCGATGCACTTGAGCGTCACGCTCTTGCCGCAGCCGGAGGCCCCGAGCAGCGTCAGCGTTTCGCCCGCTACCTCGAATTTCGATTGCAGACGGAACGCGCCGAGGCGTTTTTCAATATCAACATACAGGCTCATGCCTTCGCCCTCCTTGCGCGGCTCGCGTCGCGCAGAAAATCGCGCCGTTCGAGCAGATTGACCGCCAGCAGCACCACGGCGGAGATGGCGATATTCACCACCACCCAGCGGTACGCCAGCACGTCGTTGTTCGTCTGCCAGAGCTGATAGACGGTGGTGGAGATGGTCGCGGTCCTGCCGGGCGTGTAGCCCGCGATCATGCTGGTCGCGCCGTATTCGCCGAGCGCGCGGGCGAAGGCGAGTACCGTGCCCGCCAGCACGCCCTGCCGGCAGCAGGGCATCCGAATGCGCCAGAAAATGTAGGCGTTGGAGAGCCCGAGCGTCTGACCGGAGTAGGCCAGCGTCTCGTCGAAGGCCTCAAAGGCTCCGCGCACCGTGCGGTACATCAGCGGGAAGATGACGACCGTGGTGGCGAAGATGGCGGACCACCAGGTCATGACCAGCTTGACGCCGAAGGTCTCGAGCACCCATGCGCCGATGACGCGCTTGGGTCCCAGCACGCGCAGCAGCAGATAGCCAACGACCGTCGGCGGCAGCACGAGCGGCAGCGTGAGCACCACATCCAGCACGCCCTTGATGAGCCGCGGGAGTTTGGCGATATAGTACGCGGCAAAGATGCCGGCGAAGAAGATGATGACGGTGGAGATCGCCGCGATGCGCAGCGAGTTCCATAAAGGATACCAGTCCATAGGTGACCTCCGATGTTCAGACGTTGCAGAGACTCAGGCGAGCTCCACATACGCCGCGAGTGCGGCGTACAAGCGTTTTGCCGCAGGCAAAACCTTGGCGCGGACGGAATTCATTTTCGGCCGGGCAGGGAGAGATTCAGGGCTCCCGTTGGGCGGCAGCCCAATGGGATGATCGCCGCGATGCGCAGCGAGTTCCATAAGGGATACCAGTCCATAGTGACCTCCGGTGCTGCCGTCTGTAACGGCGATTTCAAAGAGGGCCATTCTTAGCGTAAGAATGGCCCCCTTTGGATCCCCCAAGAAACGCAAGGGGCGCTGCCCCTTGACCTCCGAACTGCGAAATTCAGCTTACCTTTTTGGGGACCGTATGCGGGCGTTTTCTTCTGAACGATTTGGCGTGCTTCTCTTTCCGCTCGGCCGCTGCTGCGCAGTTGGTACGAAGCGCTGAAGCGAAAACGGTTCAATAAAAATCAAATCTTACCAGCAAAGCGCTTAGATCGCGGGGCTGAAGCCGACGGACTCGAATACGGTCATAGCGGCATCGGTCTGGAGATAGGCGAGGAAGGCGCGCGCGGCGTCCTCCTTGTCGCCCTTGAGCACGGCGGCGGGATAGATGACCTGACCGCACATCTCGGCGGTGGCGCTGTCCACGACCGTAAGGCCGGCGGAGTAGGCGTCCGTGGCGTAGATGATGCCGCAGTCGGCGGCGGCCTCGCTCACCTGAGAGGTGACCTCCTTGACATTGTTGCCGTAGGTCAGCTTATCCGCGACGGCGGTCTCGTCAATGCCGTAGTAGTTGAAGATCTTCAAGGTGTACTGGCCCACGGGCACGTCACTGTTGCCGATGGCCAGCATCACATCTCTCCCCTTGAGCAGCTCGGCAAGCTGGTCAAAGCTCTCTATGCCCTTGGGGTTGCCCTCGGGAACGGCGAGCGTCACCTTGTTTTCCAGCAGGTTCACACGGCTGTCGGTGACGATGAGGTCAAGCCCGTCGGGATTTTTCTCCGTGTCGCCGATGAGGCTGCCGTCGAGCGCGTTCATCTGCGTGGGAGCGGCGGAGATGAACAGGTCGCAGTCTGCGCCCTCCTTGATCTGGGTGAGCAGCTTGCCGGAGGAATCGAAGCTGTAGGTGATGGTGACCTCGGGCGCGGCGGTCTTGTAAAGCTCTGCGATCTCGGTCAGAGTCTCCGTCATGGAGGCGGCGGCGAACACGATCAGCTCGACCGGATCGCCGGCGGATTCTTCCGCAGGGGCGCTGTCCCGGGGCGGGGACCCGGCGGCAGCATCGGCGGCGCCGTCGGCCTTGGAGCCGCAGGCGGTCAGCGCGAGCACGAGGGAGAGCGCGAGGAGCAGAGATACGAGCCTTTTCATGGGCTTCTTTTTCCTTTCAAAATAGTTCTCTATCGTTATCCTTCGTGAAAGATAATGAATGGTGAAAGCTTCGCGCCCGCAGGCGCGAAGGATTTATTTTCCGAACGGACAGACCGGATACCGGCACGGCTTGCAGCCAAGGCACAGCCCGCCCTCGCCCATGGCGGCGATATCGGCGCGCGTGACGGGAACGTCCGCCGCGACCTTCGGCAGCACCAGATCAAAGACCGTCGCGCCCGCGTACATCACGCAGCCGGGAAGTCCCATGACAGGCGTGCCGTCGTCAAAATAGCCGAGCAGGAACATGGCGCCGGGCAGCACCGGCGCGCCGTAACAGACAATGTCCGCGCCCGCAGCCCTGATGCCGCCGGGCGTGTTGTCGTCGGGGTCGACGCTCATGCCGCCGGTGCAGAGGATCATATCGGGCTTCCTTTCACGCATCGCAAGCACCGCGTCACGCACATTCTCCACGCCGTCGCCGGAGTAGACGACCTCGAGCGTTTCGATGCCGTAGGTCTTGAGCTTGTCGATCACGACCGGCGTGAAGGTATCCTGAATCAGCCCTTTTTTCACCTCGCCGCCGGTGGCGACGATGCAGGCGGTCTTTCTCACATAGGGCTTGAGAGACAGCAGCGGCTCGCCGCCCGCGGCCCGCTCGGCCTTTTGGAGCTTTTCCTCGGCGATGATGAGCGGGATGACGCGCATCCCCGCGAGCTTGTCGCCCGCGCGCACCGCCGTGCCGCCTCTGCGCGTGGCGATCATCACCTCGTCCTGACTGTTCACGGCGATGAGCCGTTGGGAATCGACCAGAAACACGCCGTCGCAGGCGGCCTTCAGCTCGATCTTGCCCTCCTTGACCTCGCTGCGGAGCATATTCTCCTGCCCGCAGAGGGTGAGCAGACGCTCCGCCGCGTCGTTTTCGTGCACCATGCCGGGCGTCATCTCCCAGACGTAGAGGTGCTCCTTGCCCATGCTCAGCAGCACGGGGATGTCCTCCTCCGTCACGACGTGGCCCTTGCGGAAACGCGCGTCCTTATACTTGTCCTTGATGATCTGCGTCATGTCGTGGCAGAGGACATGACCCACCGCGTCCTCGGTTCGAATGAGCTTCATTTCAGCACCTCAATCTCGTCTCCGGCCTGCACGCGGCCCTCTTTGACCACGACGGCAAAAATGCCCTCGGTCGGCATCACGCATTTGCCGGTCGCGCGCTTGATCTCGCAGTCGTTGTGACACTGCTTGCCGATCTGCGTGACCTCAAGCTCCGTCTCGCCCACGCGCAGGCGTGTGCCGACAGGGAGCGTCTTGAGCTCGATGCCGCGGGTGTTGATGTTCTCGGCGAAGATGCCCGCGTCCAGCGCGATGGGGCAGACGGCGCGCATCGTGTCCACGCTCTCCTCAGCCAACAGGCTGATCTGGCGGTGCCAGTCGCCCGCGTGGGCGTCGCCCACGATGCCGTG
>ERZ773108.4155-NODE-4155-length-10340-cov-4.651629_pt1 | contig 10340 bp, 9 predicted proteins | sample MGYA00580570_ERZ773108 | MGnify/ENA primary metagenome ERZ773108 (study PRJEB29015, sample SAMEA2737840) | human gut metagenome | biome: human gut; feature: human-associated habitat; material: faeces | place: China | collected 2012 ...
TTGCCCCGCATCCGCTCCTTTTCCGCCTCGGCCTTCATCTGCTCCTGCCGCTTGATCTGGGTTGTCATGGTGCTGGTCATGATGGACACCATCAGCATCACCACCGCAGAGGCCAGACACTCCGGGCGGATCAGGTTGAACGCCCAGTAGGGATAGGTGAAGGCGTAATTCACGGCCATGACGCTGGCCAGAGAGGAAACGATCCCCCAGAAATACCCCTGCGTCCGCCATGCGATCAGGAACACGCCCAGCACGAAGATCATGGGCGTCACGGACGGGATACGGAACCACTGGAGCAGCGCCAGATTCAGGGCAAATGCCGTCACCAGAATGACCGCCGCGTAGGCGAAGTCCAGAAAAACGCGCTTGTGCTGCTTCATCATGCTCACCTCTTTTATCTATTATAGCATTTTCTGTCGGAAAAACATACCCCGCATCTGGAAAAGTTTGGTATGCTGGCAAAAATTCGGTAAAGAATCTGTTCCGGTTCTTTGCCAGATACCCATTGACAAACGCCGCCGTCTTTCCTAAAATGACGGAAAAGGGTAAGGAGGCCGCGCCATGGGAAGAGCGTCTACGAAAAGCAACAAGAACCGCTACCAGCTCGTCCGGGAGGAGCTGGGGCTTTCCAGAGAAAAAGCAAGCGAGCTTCTGGAAGCGGTCACGCCGGAGCGCATTGAGAAGATCGAAAGTGGGAAATCCCTCCCCCATCCCGACGAGGTGCTGACCATGGCGGCAAAATACCGCCGTCCCTCCCTGTGCAATTACTACTGCTCCAACCAGTGCCCCATCGGGCAGGCGTATGTGCCGGAGATCGAGATGAAGGAACTGTCGGCAATCGTGCTGGAGATGCTGGCGTCCTTGAACTGCGTCAACCTGGAGAAGGAGCGCCTGATCGAAATCACGGCAGACGGCAAAATTGAGGGGGACGAAATCGACGATTTCATCCGGATTCAGGAGGAATTGGAGAAAATTTCCATAACGGTGGAAACCCTGCAGCTCTGGGCGGAGAAAATGCTGGTAAACGGCATTATCGATCCGGAGGCATACCAGGCGAGAAAGCAGAAATAACGTAAGCGCCGGAAGATTGAATAGGCGGCCGTAAAAACAGTGGATGGAGCGTATCGGTATCGATATGCTCCATTTCTTGCGCCAACATATCCAGCCCCTTGGCTCTCCCTCTGGGAGAGCTGTCACCGAAGGTGACTGAGCGGGCTTTCCGCACCCATTTCCCCTCTCCGTCTTCGCTTCGCTCAGCCACCTCTCCCAAAGGGAGAGGCAAGGGGTGCTTGGGCGGTATAGAAATGCACCCCATTTGCCTGCGCCGCTATTTTTCTTTTTGAGTGGAAATAGCCCCGTCTATTTTGCCGCGGCAGCCATGGACTTATCATTGCGCCGGGGATATAATAAGGCCGTAAACAGACATCACGGCAAAGGGCGCACCCCGGAAAGTCTGTTGACACTTCACCGTATCTCTGATACAATGAAGTCACTATCATAGAAAGGAGATTACAACATGAAATCGGCTGCTTTTTTCTGGCTGGTGCTGCTGGTGGTGTTCCTGATCGCCGAGGCGGCCTGCCCGATCCATCTGGTTTCCATATGGTTTGCGCTGGGTGCGCTGGTCGCGCTGCTGTGCGCCGCACTGGGTGCGCCCGTGTGGCTGCAAATCACGCTGTTCGTGGTGGTGTCCGGCGTTCTGCTGGCGCTGCTGTGGCCGCTGGCAAAGAAATTCCTGAATTCCAAGGTCACGGCCACCAATGTGGATTCCGTCGTCGGCTCCATCGGCCGCGTCACGGCGGACATCGACAATGTGGAGGCGCGGGGTCAGGTGAAGCTGGGCGGCATGGAGTGGACGGCCAGAAGCACCTCCGGCGACCCCATCAGCATGGGAACCGAAGTCCGGGTGGACAGAGTGGAAGGCGTGAAGGTCTATGTGGCCCCTGTAGAGGCTGCCGTCACCGTCTGAGATCGTTAAGAAGAGAATCAATCATTACATGGAGGTTTTACTATGGGTTTTGTGATTTTAGCAATCATCGTGATCGCGTTCATTGTCGTCATTACCAACATTTCTGTTGTCCAGCAGTCCCGGGCTTACGTCATTGAGCGTCTGGGCGCGTTCCACAGCGTGTGGGGCGTGGGTATGCACTTCAAGGTCCCCTTCATTGACCGCATTGCCCGCCGGGTCAGCCTGAAGGAGCAGGTTCTGGACTATCCTCCTCAGCCCGTTATCACCAAGGATAACGTCACCATGCAGATCGACACCGTCGTGTATTTCCAGATCACCGACCCCAAGCTGTACGCCTACGGCGTGGAGCAGCCCATGGCGGCCATGGAGACTCTGACGGCTACCACCCTGCGTAACATCATCGGCGATCTGGAACTGGATCAGACCCTGACCTCCCGTGATGTGGTCAACACCAAAATGCGTTCCATTCTGGACGAGGCCACTGACCCGTGGGGCATCAAGGTCAACCGTGTGGAGCTGAAAAACATCCTGCCGCCGAAAGAAATTCAAAACGCCATGGAAAAACAGATGAAGGCAGAACGTGAGCGGCGTGAATCTATTTTAAGGGCCGAGGGCGAGAAAAAATCCGCTATTTTGATGGCGGAAGGCGAAAAGGAATCTGCCATTTTGCGCGCTGAGGCGAAAAAGCAGGCTGCCATTAAAGAAGCGGAGGGCCAGGCGGAAGCAATTGTGGCCGTTCAAACCGCTATTGCGGAGGGAATTAGAAAGATTAACGAATCTAACCCAACCGAAGCCTACATCTCCTTAAAGGCGCTGGAGAGCTTTGAAAAGGCGGCAGACGGAAAGGCAACAAAAATTATAATCCCCTCTGAAATTCAGGGGTTAGCAGGTCTTGTGACAAGCATTAAGGAGCTTGCGGTAAGCGACAAAAATGAATAAGGTTTGATTTTAAGAAAGGCTGTCCGGCATATTGCCGGGCGGCTGTTTCTATATCCGGCGTCAGGTAGGTAGCGGAATAATTTTTGATATATCTTGATATTTTAAAAATAATGTGATAAAATGTAAAATAATATATGAGTATAAGGAGGAAAAGAATTGCCTTCTAACAAATTAAAGGAATTTTTTCTGGCTGTTTTAATAACAGTTGTTTTTACATTGCTCACATTGCTTCCGGCCGCTGCGCTGTCTATTTTGTGCGCCGCTGCCGTGACTGCACTGCTTGGCTATTCCGCCACGCGGTTCCATTTTGGCTTTGTGGCGTTCCAGGCGTTTGTTATTTGCGCCGTTTATGTTTTGTTTCAAAAGAGTCTGTCAGGTGCACTGATAACTTCCCTTCCCTTGATTTTGTGTGGTCTGACGCTGGGAATTTGTTATAATGTGAAGCTGTCTGTTTTCAAGCTGCTCAGTATTTTTACCTCTGTATATGTATTGAACATAGCGGTTAATATAAAACTGGCGGGCATGGCATCGCCGGGGCAAAACATTTTTGAAGAGGCGATTGCCTCCGTAGGGCAGGTTTATAAAGAGTCTTTAACTGCAATGTATGGTTCCCAGCTTTCGGGCACGGAGATAAACAATGTTGTGTCCGAGCTGACCTCCACCCTGCTGCGGTTTACGCCCAGCTTTATCGTAATTGCGTGTATTTGCTTTGCGCTTCTTAGTTATTATTTGTTTAAACGGATTTTAAAAATTAGAAAATCGGACCTATCAATGTTCGCATCGTTTTCTGATTGGAGAGGGGACAAAGTGATCAGCATAACCTACTTTGTTCTGCTGGCATTTTATTTTGTGGTGCCTGCCGGCAATTTTCTGTCAGACACTCTGCTGAACATGGTTACTGTTATGACCTTTGTCTTTTTTGTTTTGGGACTGTCTTTTCTTGAATATAAATTAAAAAATAGGATCGAAAAGTCCGGCGTGCGCAAGCTCGTTTTAGTTGGCATTTCTTTGTCGGCTTTTGTTTTAATGGGGCTTCCCTTTTTAGCACTCGCCATTTGCGGCGCGCTGGACGGCTGTTTTGACTTCCGGCACAGAAAAAAAATCATTCGTTAGCTTCCTTAGGAGTTGAGTCGTTATGAAAAACAATAATAAGATAGAAAAGCTTTACCTGACCGGCGAGGTGTATATTTTAGCCTTTGCCGTTTTAGGCGTGGTTTTAATTTTCAGCGATTTCTGGATCGGCGTTATTCAGCTGTCCCTTGCGGTTATTTCACTTATTTTAAATTTTATTTTAAAAAAAATCTCCCGCAAGCGTTTAAACGCCATGATAGAAAAGGTGACCATGGACGCCGGCGACACCAGCAGCAATGCTCTGCTGTCGTTCCCTCTGCCCATTGCACTTTTAGACGCAGAGGGTGCAATCCGGTGGTATAACACCGAATTCCGGGATATTTTTCCGGGCAGGCACCTAAGTGAATGTTCTGTTTTGGACCTGTTTCCAGAGTTTAATAAAGGACTGCTCCGCGCAGACGACGAAAATAATGGGTTTATTTGTGAATTGAAGTCTGGCGACAAGGTGTTTAAAGCAATCGGCAACACACCACAAGCATCAGAAGAAAACAAGCCCATGACCCTGCTTTATTTGGAGGACATTACAAAAGAAGCGGAAATCCAAAAGAAATATATCAGTGAAAAAACTTTTGAATGCCTGGTTTTTGTGGATAACTATGACGAGCTGATGGAATCTACCCCTTCGGCCTACGTTCCGCAGCTTCAGGCACAGATTTATAAGGAAATTAACGACTGGACAGCTGAGCACAGCGGTATGCTTATTAAATATGAAAAAGACAAATATTTTATTATTTTTGAATACCGCCACTTGGAACAGTTTATTAAGAACAAATTCGAAATTTTAAACAAAATTCGTTCCATCAGCGAAAAAAATACCATTCCCGCAACCGTCAGTATTGGAATCGGCTTAAACGGCCAGACGCTGTCTGAAAACGACACGTTTGCTAAAAATGCCATTAATATGGCCTTAGGCCGCGGCGGCGACCAGGTTGTAATGAAGGATAACGAACAGTTCCGCTTTTACGGTGGCTCAACAAAAGAACACGAAAAAAGCACCCGGGTGAAGGCGCGCGTCGTAAGCTTTGCCCTTTCCGGCCTTGTAAACAACGCTGAGAACGTTATTGTGCTGACCCACAAAAACGCCGATGTGGACGGTTTTGGCGCCGCATTTGGAATTTACCGGATTTGCCGCATTCACAACAAGCCCATTAACATTTGTATGGAAACCTACGACAAAACCGTGGCGAATATGATAACGCGTTTGGAAAACAGCGAAGAATATGACGGTTTGATTATCACCGCATCACAGGCGGCGGCAAGAATCAATCAGAACACGCTGATTGTTGTGGTAGACACCCACAAAACTTCCCTTTTAGAAGCGCCTGCCCTGCTGAAGCCAACAAAACAAATTGTCATTGTAGACCACCACAGAAGAAGCGCAGATTTTATTGAACACACCGCATTGGTCTACCACGAGCCCTACGCCTCCTCTGCCTGCGAAATGGTTACAGAGATTTTGCAGTATACAACGAACAAAATGTCGTTAACAAAATTAGAGGCCGAGGCTCTCTATTCCGGAATTGTTGTAGATACGAAGAACTTTACGTTTAAAACCGGCGTCCGCACCTTTGAAGCCGCTTCATTTTTAAGGCGTCAGGGCGTTGATACTGTGGCTGTGAAAACCATGTTTCAGCAGGATTTGCAGTCTTATGTTAAGCGGTCCGACATTATCAGAAACTCTACGATTATCAGAGATAACATTGCAGTGAGCATTGCGCCAAAATCAGACGAGTCCACCCACATCATCGCCGCCCAGGCAGCTGATGAACTGCTCAATATTAAGGGTATTATCGCGTCTTTTGTTATTTTTAATTCAAACGACGGCGTCGCCATCAGCGGAAGGTCTTTGGGCGGAATTAATGTTCAGGTAATTTTGGAAAAGCTCGGCGGCGGCGGACACTTAACCATTGCCGGCGCACAGCTTCCCGGGACTTCTGCTGAGGAGGCGAAACAGCAGCTGCTTGCTGCGATTGACGAATATTATTTAGAATCAACCAACTAAACTTACAACGTATGAAAGGGGCGAATTACGCATGAAAGTAATTTTACAGGCCGATGTTAAGGGGCACGGAAAAAAAGGAGATTTGGTAAACGCATCAGATGGATATGCGAAAAACTATTTGATTCCAAAAGGCCTTGCCGTTCTGGCTGATAAAACAACCATAAATGAACTGGAAAACAGAAAAAGTTCTGAGCAGTTTCATAAAAACCAGGAGGAACTCCATGCAAAGCAGCTGGCCGAAAAGTTGGAAGGCTCTAAGATAAAATTCCAGATAAAGGCGGGAGACAACGGAAAGCTGTTTGGCTCCATCACAGCAAAAGACATTGCCGAACAAATTAAGATGCAGCTTCACGTTGAGATCGACAAAAAAAAGGTTGTGCTGCCGGACAGTATTAAAACCCTTGGCAGCACGGAAGTTGTGATAAAGGTTTATGCCAATATTGCCGCAAAGATAACGGTTGAGGTTTTACCGCTTTAAAACACAAAGGAAAGGGCTGCCCGCAAATGGATGTGCAAAACGATAATTTCATACAAACTCCCCTGCCGCACAACAAAGAAGCGGAACAGTCTGTGCTCGGCTCCATGTTGATTGACCGCGATTGCGTAACTGCTGCTTTTGAGCGTTTGAGTGCAGACGATTTTTACATTGAAGCCAACAAAAAAATATTTTCCGCAATGCAGGCGTTGTTTAACCGCAATACTCCAATCGATTTGGTAACGGTTTCTGAGGAACTCACCGCAGGCGGTGTGTTGGAAGCGGTAGGCGGAATTCAATATATTTCCTATCTTGCCACAACATTGCCGACAACAGCAAACATCGTTCAGCATATAGATATTGTGTGCGAAAAATCCTTAAGACGAAAATTAATACATACCGCAAACGACATTATTGACAAAAGTTACAACGCAGGCGGCTCCTCCCAGGAAGTGGCGGATAACGCCGGCAAACTGATTTTCGATGCGCTGGAAGATAACAGCCAGCGCGGCATGGTTCACATTCGCGATTTGCTTCTGCAAACACACGACAACCTTACGGATATGTATCAAAACAAGGGTAAGCTCACCGGCGCTCCAACAGGCTTTGAGGGGCTGGACAAAGAACTTCATGGGCTGCAGAAGTCTGACCTTATTTTAATTGCCGCCCGGCCCGGAATGGGAAAAACCAGCTTTGCTCTAAATGTTGCGTCCCACGCAGCTATTCGGGGAAATGTTCCTGTGGCTATTTTCAGTTTGGAAATGTCCGGTGTTCAGCTGGTTTCAAGGCTAATCAGTTCCGAAATGCTCATTGACAGCAACCATCTGCGCAGTGGTGAACTGGAAGACGACGACTGGGAAAAAATTGCGGTATCGTTAAACACTTTAGGAAATGCGCCGATTTACATCAGTGACTCCACAAACATCACCGTGTCGGATATCCGTGCAAGGTGCCGCAGGTTAAAGGCGGAAAAGGGTTTAGGATTGATTGTGATTGACTATTTGCAGCTCATGTCCGGCTCCCGGTCGGAAAGCAGGCAGCAGGAAGTTTCCGATATGTCCCGTTCCTTAAAAATATTGGCAAAGGAACTAAATGTGCCAATTGTAACCCTTTCCCAGCTTTCCCGTGCGCCGGATCAGCGCAAAGACGACCATAGACCAAAGCTGAGCGACCTTCGTGAGTCTGGCGCCATTGAGCAGGACGCAGATATTGTTTTGTTTTTATACCGGGACGAAATTTATAACCCCGACACGGAACAAAAAAATATTGCGGAATGTATCATTGCAAAGCACCGTAACGGTTCAACGGGAAACATTAAAATGGTCTGGGCTGGTCAATATACGAAATTTATGAACCTTGACAACCAGCATTAAAAACATATGAAAAATGAGTTTATGAATTGCATAAAAAATACAATATTGCGAAACGGCCTGCTCTCCCCCAAAGACTCTGTTCTGGTTGCGGTTTCAGGCGGTGCAGATTCTGTTTGTCTGCTGCATGTTTTGTGTGCGCTGAAAGATGAATTGAATCTTACCCTGTCGGTTGCCCATTTAAACCATATGCTCCGCGGCAGCGAGGCGGACAGAGATGAAGAATTTGTGCGCAGCTTGTGTGCACGGCTTAACATTCCCTTTTACTGCGAACGTGTTGACGTAGCACACATGGCAAATTGTAATAAAATGACCTGCGAAGAGGCGGGCCGGAAGGCAAGATACGATTTTTTTCTGCGTTTAAAAACAAAATATTCCATTGACAAAATTGCAACTGCCCACAATAAAAACGACAATGCAGAAACGGTTTGCATGCGTTTTTTGCGCGGAACGGGGATTAACGGTCTTGCAGGAATACCAATTAAAAACAATTTTTCTGTTATTAGGCCGCTTTTAAACACTTCTCGGCAGGATATTGAAACATATTTAAAAGAAAACGGCATTTCCTATATTACCGACAGTTCTAATCTTTCTGACGATTATTTAAGAAACCGTATCCGGCATCACTTTCTTCCGGATGTTATAAGAAACTATAACAAAAATTTTGTGGAAACTCTTAGTGAAAACATTTTACTTTACCGCGAGGCCAGCCATTTTTTAAAAAAGCAGGCTGACAGTGCTTTTTTAAAGCTTGCAAACTGGCAAAGCTACGGCATTTATTTTGATTTGCCTGCACTTTTGCAGGAAGACAGCTATGTGGTAAAATGCCTGATTCGGACCGCGATATCGGAACAGACAAAAGCAGAGGCATCTGGCAAAACGGTGCGGTTCATATATGAAAACGTAGTTTTGGGAAATTGTACCTCGCTAAGCGTAAGCGCACTTCTCACTGTTTACAAGCTGTATGACCGGCTCTATTTTGTTACAGCAAATGCAAAAACGCAGTTTTATTATGAAAACAAAGGTTTAGAGGAAATGATCATATCTGAAACCGGAAATAAACTTTTGTTTTCAGAAGGCTCCGGAGATTTTGCACACGAGAAAAATGTTATTTATATCAAGAAATCCATGTGTAAAGACATATGCTTTACAGTTAGAAACCGCCTGCCCGGCGATAGCATTTCGCTGGGGTTTGGCCATAAAACTATAAAAAAACTGTTGATTGACGAAAAAGTTCCCTCGTTTTTAAGGGATGAAATTCCAATACTGCTTTTGGGTGACGAAATCGTCTGGGTTTGCGGAATTCGTGACAATCCCGCCTTCCGCGCTGCACCAGGCGATGCGTATATAAAAATCAGTTATCTTAAGGAGAAAAATCATGAATAAGAATCTGAAAAAAGTAATCGCACCAGTTGCAGCGGCAGCTATGGTGCTTGCAGTTCCTACAGGTGTATACGCAGAAGATGGTGCACAGGAGAAAATCACATTCTGCCTGGACTGGACACCGAATACCAACCACACCGGACTTTATGTAGCACAGGCAAAAGGCTACTACGAAGAAGCTGGTCTTGATGTGGAAATCGTTCAGCCACCGGAAAATGGTGCAGCCCTTATGTGCGCAGCAGGTCAGGCTCAGTTTGCGATCGAGGCCCAGGATACCATGGCTGCTTCCCTTGCACTTGACGAGCCTCTTGGAATCACAGCAGTTGCAGGAATCATTCAGCACAACACCTCCGGAATCCTTTCCCGAAAAGGTGACGGAATTGATAAACCAGCCGGACTTACCGGAAAAACCTATTCCACATGGGATTCCCCAATCGAGCTTGCTATGCTGGAAAATGTTGTAAACGGCGACGGCGGAGATTTCAGTCAGGTTACCCTGATCCCTAATGATATTACAGATGAGCCTGCAGCACTTGCTGCCAATCAGACGGATGCCATCTGGGTATTCCAGGGCTGGGGCGGAATCAATGCTGACGTAGAAGGTGTAGACTGCGACTATTTTGCATTCTCTGATATCAATCCTGTATTTGACTACTACACACCGGTTATTATCGCCAACAACGATTATCTCAGCGAAAATCCGGATCAGGCGAAAGCATTTATGGAAGCAACTGCAAAGGGATATGAGTTTGCAGCAGAGAATCCGGATGAGGCAGCACAGATCCTCATTGACGGCGATAATACAGGCTCTCTGAAGGATGCTGAAGATCTTGTAAAGAAGAGTCAGGAATTCCTTTCCACAAAATACATTGACGATGCAGAAAGCTGGGGCGTAATTGATGCAGACAGATGGAATGCATTCTACAAATGGCTGTATGAGAACCAGCTTTGCGACAAGGATCTTACTGGAGTCGGATTTTCTAACGAGTATCTTCCATCTTCTAAGTAATTTTTCGGATAATGATTTGTTTATGAAAGGAAATGGATAAATGTGTCTTTTAAAAGCAGAAC
>ERZ773108.4156-NODE-4156-length-10339-cov-5.193602_pt1 | contig 10339 bp, 9 predicted proteins | sample MGYA00580570_ERZ773108 | MGnify/ENA primary metagenome ERZ773108 (study PRJEB29015, sample SAMEA2737840) | human gut metagenome | biome: human gut; feature: human-associated habitat; material: faeces | place: China | collected 2012 ...
CGTCGCGGGACGCGTGGCGGTGGTGAACGGCGTGAGGACGCTGCACGGCGCGGCGGTCAAGTGCACCGACCTGCGCGGCGGCGCGGCGCTGGTGATCGCGGGGCTTTCCGCCGAGGGCACGACCCGCGTGACGGAGCTCACGCACATCGATCGCGGATACGACGCTATCGAGCGCGACCTGGCCGCGCTCGGCGCACAGATCCGCAGGGAGACTACATAGAAACGAAAAGGATACAAAAGCTATGGCACGAAATCGCAGCACGAATCGCAGACGCCGGCGGGGAAGATTTTCTTTCCTGACGAAGCTCCTGTGCATCCTGCTCATCGCCGGCGCGGTCGTCGCGGCGCTGACCGTTTTTTTCAAGGTGCAGAGCATCACGGTGAGCGGCAACGCGCGCTACACGAGCGAGGAGGTCGTCGCGGCCTCGGGCATCGAGATCGAGGATAACCTCTTCCTGCTCAACAAATACAGCGCCGCACAGGCTATTTTTGAAAAGCTGCCCTATGTGGAGGAGGCGACGATCAACCGCGCTCTGCCGGACACCATCGTTATCACGGTGCGGGAGTGCGCGGCGGCGGCGGGGATCGTCACGCCGGAGGGTTATTGGCTCATCAGCGAAAACGGAAAGCTCCTCGAGCAGACTGACACGCTGCCGTCCGGCTGCCCGGGCATCACGGGCGTCGAGCCGGAGTCGCCCGCGCTGAGCGCGCAGCTCTCGCTCGGTGAGGAGAAAACGCTGACGACGGAGACACTGCTCACCCTCGTGCGGACGGCGGGCGGTTACGGTATGCTCGCCGGCATCGGGAGCGTCGACCTGTCTGATGCCGAGGCGATCACCTTTACCTATCTGGGCCGCTTCACCGTGCGCCTCCCGTGGGACTCCGACCTCGACTATATTTTCCGCAGCGTGCAGGATCTGGTAAACGGTCTAGAGTCGAACGAGACGGGCGAGATCAACTATATGCTGCTCAAGTCCAAGGGCGAGATGCACTTTATCCCGTCCGCGCCGGGCGCGTAAAAAAGTTTTCGGGAAATCGCGCGCGGCTATTGACCGCGAGAAAAAAGCGTTATACAATAGACTTGTTTTAGAATACACTTGATGTTGTGGCGGCACCGACATGATCCGCCCGCATTCTACAAGAGATAGTAGGAGGAACCGATATGGCATTCGGATTGGATACCGGCGTTGAAAACGTCGTCAGGATCAAGGTCATCGGCGTCGGCGGCGGCGGCAATAACGTGGTCAACCGCATGGTGCGCTCCGGGACCCGCGGCGTGGATTTCGTCGCGGTCAATACCGATAAGCAGGCGCTCAACGTTTCCAGCGCTACCTATAAGATCCAGATCGGCGAGAAGCTGACCCACGGCCAGGGCGCGGGCAGCGATCCCGAGGTGGGCCGCAAGAGCGCGGAGGAGAGCCGCGCCCAGATCTCCAAGGCGCTGGAGGATACCGACATGGTGTTCATCACCGCCGGCATGGGCGGCGGCACCGGCACGGGCGGCGCGCCCATCGTGGCCGAGATCGCCCGCGAGCAGGGCATCCTGACCGTCGGCGTCGTCACCAAGCCGTTCGGCTTTGAGGGCCGCCGCCGGATGCAGCAGGCCGAAAAGGGCATCGAGGAGCTGCAAGGCAAGGTCGATTCCCTCGTCATTATCCCCAACGAGCGCCTCAAGCATGCGACCGATCAGAAGATCACCTTCGCCAACGCCTTTGAGATCGCGGACGATGTGCTGCGTCAGGCGGTGCAGTCCATTTCCGACCTCATCCGCGACACCGGCTTCATCAACCTCGACTTTGCCGACGTCACCGCCATCATGAAGAACGCCGGTATGGCGCACATGGGCGTGGGCCGCGCGGCGGGCAAGGGCAAGGCCGAGGAGGCCGCCCGCATGGCCATCTCCAGCCCGCTGCTCGAGACCTCCATCCACGGTGCGCGCGGCGTGCTCATCAACGTTACCGGCTCCATGGATATCGGCCTTGAGGAGGTCGAGCAGGCCGCGTCGCTGGTGCAGGACGCGGTGCATCCCGACGCGCTGACCATCTTCGGCGCGACCTTCGACGAGTCGATGGACGACGAGATCCGCGTCACGGTCATTGCCACCGGCTTTGCCGACGGTAAGAGCGCCGCGGCTGCCGCGCCCGCCGAGGAAAAGAAGGCGGCGGAGGCGAAGCCCGGCATCGAGCCCATCAATTATGAAGAGGACAAGGCGGCTGCCGAGGCGGAGAAGAAGGCTGAGGAGGAAGACGATCCCTTTGCCGACATTTTCAAAATTTTCAATCGCGAGCGTTGATTTTTCCGAATTTTTCCGAAAACCGCAGGTTTTGACCTGCGGTTTTCTTTTTTTGTCTCCCTGCCGCGAAAGCAAGTCATTTCCATGCCAATGCCGACAGATTTTGTGCGGGCTATTTTTTGCGCTTTTGCAAAAAGTAACGGGGCCGCAAGCAAAAACGCGGCAAAAAAATTTCAAAAGGAAACGATTTCCTTTTGAACAGGAGAGGTGATGGGATGGATGAAAGGCGACGGAAACGGAGCAGGCGGCAAGGCGCTGCCGCCTGCGCGGCATTGGTCTTTGCACTCTCCGCCCTGCTCGTGCCGGCGGGAGCCGTGAGTGCGCCGGACCCGGGCGGAGAGACGCAGCTGCTCGTGCCGGTCGGCAAGGCGATCGGCGTGAAGCTCTTTGCCGAGGGCGTGCTGGTCGTGGGGCTTTCGGAGAACGAGGGCGCCGTCTCTCCCGCGAAGAAGGGCGGCATGAAGGCCGGCGATCTGATCTTGACGATGAACGACGTCACCATCGGCTCGACGGAGCATCTGCAGTCGCTTCTTGCGGAGAACGGAGAGCGGGAGGCAGCCTTCGGCGTGCGCCGCGGCGGCCGGCTCGTGAAGCTCGCCGTCTGTCCGAAAAAAGGGCAGGACGGCGTGTGCCGCCTCGGCGCGTGGATCCGCGACAGCATGGCGGGCATCGGCACGGTGACCTTCTATGACCCGCAGACGGGCGCATTCGCGGCGCTCGGCCACGGCATCACAGACGTGGACACCGGTAAGCTCATGCCGCTCTCACGCGGCAGCGTGATGGCGGCGAGCGTCAAGGCGGTCAAGCGCGGCGCGAGCGGCTCACCGGGCGAGCTGCGCGGCGACTTTGATCTGACGCGCGACCTCGGCTTGCTTTACGCGAACACGGAGTGCGGCATATTCGGCGTTTTGCCGGAGGAGAACCGGCCGGAGGCCGTCGGGGAGGCGATCCCCGTCGCGCGGCGCACGGAGGTCCGCACCGGCAAGGCGGTCATTCTGGCAAACTGCAGGGGCAACGAGGTGTGTGCCTATGAGATCGAGATCGAAAAGCTCTACGGCGGCTCCGCACCCACGCGCAATCTGCTCCTGCGGGTGACCGACCCGGCGCTCATCGCGCTCACGGGCGGCATCGTGCAGGGCATGAGCGGCAGCCCGATCGTGCAGGATGGAAAGCTCGTCGGCGCGGTGACGCACGTCCTGCTGGACGACCCGCAGAGAGGTTATGGCATTCTCGCGGAAAATATGCTTTCCGCCTCCGGCATGACGGCGCAAAGCGCGGCGAGCGCCTGACGGAGGACTTAACGGCAGGAGATGTTATCCTGCTGTTAAGTTTGTGCTAAGAGTCCAAAAAGCTCGAACGATGTCGTATAAAATTTGTGCTAAACGACAAAAATCTACTTGAAAACATTGTCCAAATGTGATAGTTTATAGCCAAGGCAAAACGAAACATCCGATTCGCGTCGGAATGCGGTTGTCGAAGCCCAAGTATTGAGGAGGAAGGAAAAGGAACAGGCAAATGGAGAACAGGATCAAGGTCGTATTGGCGGATGCCAACGAAAATTTCCGCACGATGCTGCAGCAGACGATAGAAAATACGGGTGAATTTGACGTGGTGGGGAGCGCCGGGGACGGCGCGGAGGCATGGAAGATGATCGAACGGGAACGTCCGCAGCTTGTAATTACAGACGTGATCCTGCCGGAGCTGGACGGCTTCGCGCTGCTCGACCGGATGGCAAAGCTGCCGGCACGGCCGAAGACGATCCTGGTTTCCGCCTTCTACCGCGAGCAGATGGTGATGCAGGCAATGGAGCAGGGCGCGGCCTACTTCATGGCAAAGCCCTGCGAGGCCGGCTCGCTGCTCGAGCGGATGCGTCAGGCCGTCCGGAACGGGGAGACGGAGGAGGAAAGCCCCGTCGCGCTGGAACGCCTTGTGACCTCCATCATCCACGAGGTCGGCGTGCCGGCGCACATCAAGGGCTATCAGTACGTTCGCGAAGCGATCATCCTCGCCGTGCAGGATATGGACGTCATCAACGCCGTGACCAAGGTGCTCTATCCCGAGGTCGCGCGCCGCTACAACACCACGCCCTCGCGCGTGGAGCGCGCCGTGCGCCACGCCATCGAGACTGCGTGGGACCGCGGCGATTTGGAAACGCTCCAGCGCTACTTCGGCTACACGGTGTCGAATACCAAGGGCAAGCCCACCAATTCGGAGTTCATCGCCATGATCGCCGACCGCATCCGCTTGCAAAGCAAGGGCAAGATCGCGTAAAAAATGAAAAAACAGAGCCGCGGCTGCGGCTCTGTTTTCCGTATTGGGCTCAGAGGACCTTATCGAGGAAGCTCACGAGGCGCGGGCTCTCGGGGTGAGCAAACAGCTCGTGCGAGGGCTTATCCTCCTCGATGTGACCGCCGTCGAGGAAGATGGTGCGGCTGCTGACCTCGCGTGCGAAGCGCATCTCGTGCGTCACGACGATCATCGTCATGCCGCTCTCGGCGAGGTCCTTCATCACGTCGAGCACCTCGCCGATCATCTCGGGGTCGAGGGCGCTGGTCGGCTCGTCGAAGAGCATGACCTCGGGGTCCATCATCAGCGAGCGCACGATGGCGATACGCTGCTTCTGACCGCCGGAGAGCTGGCTGGGATAGGCATCGGCGCGGTCGGCAAGGCCCACGCGGCCGAGCAGCTGGAGAGCCTTGGCCTCAGCCTGCTCCTTGTCCATGCCCTTGATGCGTGTGGGCGCAGCGGTCAGGTTGTGCATCACGTTCATGTTGTTGAAGAGGTTGAACTGCTGGAACACCATGCCCATCTTCTGACGGTGCTGGTCGATGTGCTTGCTCTGTCCCTTGGCGCAGATGTCCACGCCGTCGAAGAGGATCTGGCCCGAGGTCGGCGTCTCCAGCAGGTTCAGGCAGCGCAGAAAGGTGCTCTTGCCGCCGCCCGAGGGACCGATGATGGACACGACCTCGTTCTTTTCAAAATCAACGCTGATGTGCTTGAGCACGTCGAGCTTATGGAAGCTCTTGCACAGGTCAACGACCTGAAGGATCTTCTCATTTGCCATGATTCATCTTCCTTTCTGCCAGAGCGATGAGGCGGCCGCCGGTGAAGGTCATCGCAAAGTAGCACAGCGCCGCGATGGCAAGGCACGCAAGGCTCTTGAAGGTCAGAGCGATGACGTCGTTCGTGCGGAACATCAGGTCGGCAAGACCGATGACCGAAACGATGGACGACTCCTTGATGACCGTGACGAACTCGTTGCCAAGCGCGGGGAGAATGTTCTTGATCGCCTGCGGCAGCACGACGAGGCGCATGGCCTGGCCGTGGCTGAAGCCGACGCTGCGCGCGGCCTCCATCTGCCCGACGTCCACGGCCTGCACGCCGGAACGAATGATCTCGGCGACGTAGGCGCAGCTGTTGATGCTCATGGCAATGATACCTGCGGAAAAACGCGAAAAGTTCGGGATCCACGAAATGTCCGGCAGCGTGAAGCCGACCATGGGAAGTCCGTAGAAAATAAACATGAGCTGCACCATCAGGGGCGTCCCGCGGATGAACTCGATGTAAGCGACCGCCAGCCACTTGAGCGGCAGAATTTTGCTCATGCGCATACTGGACATGAGCGTGCCGAAGATCGTGCCGAAAAACACGGCGTCAAAATGTAAATGTGATGGTTCGAAAAGTTTATCAGACGGTAAAGCAGAAAAAGAAATCGCTGAAGTTTGGTATCAGCCCTGCCGGTGATATTACATATTGTGAAAAAATCGGGGCGGATGTCAGGACATGGTTGTCTCAAAGTGGGTATGTGGATTATATAATTCCGCAGATTTATTGGTCGAATAACTATATTATGAGCGGTAAAAAAACAGCATTGTTTAATGAGCGTCTGGCAAAGTGGCGTGAAATTAACAAACGTGACGTACCAATGTATGTAGGGCTTGCCCTTTATAAGACCGGCTATTCATTAAAAGAAGATCCGGGCTGGAAGAAATCATCCGGCAACATTGCCTCACAGATTCGCCTGATTCGAAGTGGTAATACAGAAGGGTATGTATTTTTTGCTTACAAGGACTTGATTCGTTCGGGGGCAGCGAAAGAACTGAAAAAATATTATAAAGCAATCGGTAAAATAACGATGAATAAGAAAAAGAAAACCCTTCGCACCGGTAAAAAATATCGGTTGAAGGCATCGTTCTGGCCGGCAAACCTACATGGTAAAATTAAGTGGAAATCATCCAATAAAAAGATTGCCGGTGTATCGAAAAAGGGGATTGTAAAGGCAAAGAAAAAAGGAACAGTCCGCATTTATGCGACTTATGGCACGATGAAAAAATCGTGTAAAATTATTGTGAAGAAGAAAAGAAAGTAAAGGAGAGCATTTTGGTAGCTTGGTTTGACAGCGTAATTCTTAATTGGTTTCAGTCAATACAGAATGAGTTTTTAACTGTTTTGTTCAAGGCAATTACATTCCTTGGAGAGGGCGGTTTAATCTGGATTGCTTTGGGACTTTGTCTCATTGCTTATAAAAAGACGCGATGGGTTGGCATAACGGTTTTACTTGCGTTGTTATTTTCCCTTCTTGTTGGAAATGTGACTTTAAAACCATTGGTGGCAAGACCGAGACCGTGCTGGCGGAATTCATTGGTTAATCTGCTGATTCAAAATCCAAAAGATTATTCGTTTCCATCCGGACATGCCCTTTCCTCCTTTGCGGCGGCAATGGCAATCTTTATGAATCATCGAAAAATGGGTGTGGCAGCACTTTTGTTTGCTTTTATTATGGGCTGTACAAGATTGTATTTTTATGTGCATTATCCGACGGATGTACTGGCGGGGATGCTCTTTGGTCTGATTCTTGGTTTTTTTGCTTATTGGATTGCCACAAAAGGCAGAAAAAAATGGGAGGAAAGAAGCCGTGCTTGAACTGGAAAAATTACAAAAATCTTATCGAAAAAATGAAGTTTTACGAGATGTTTCAATTACTGTAAAAGACGGGGAGAGTGTATGCTTTGTGGGTGCCAATGGAGCCGGAAAATCGACGCTTTTAAAAATTATAGTTGGTGCACTGAAGCCGGATGCAGGGACTATTTTGTGGAATGGAAAAGCGGTGGATGGAACATTTCTTTCGGAGCATGTCGGTTATGTGCCACAGGAAAATCCGTTATTTGAAGATTTAACAGTAAAAGACAATTTGGAATTATGGTATGCAAATGATAAAGCAAGTTTGCAGAAAGATTTGGAAGATGGGTGGTTATTTTATTTTGGTATGCATAAAATCTATAAAAAACCGGTTAAAAAGTTATCCGGAGGCATGAAAAAAAGACTCAGTATCTGCTGTGCACTGGCTGGTGACCCGGATGTTTTAGTAATGGATGAACCGGGAGCAGCATTGGATTTAATGGCGAAGAACGAAATCCTTCGATTGATAAAGAATTTTACAAGGAAAGGAAAAAGTGTTATAATAACATCTCATGAGATGTCTGAAATCACGTTTTGCCATTCTTTATATGGAATCCGTGATGGTTGTACTGTCACATTGGATAAAGAGATAAACGGTTTTGAACTCACGGAATGGATTCAAGGCTGATTATCATAGAAACAATTCAAAAAAGGAGCCTACCTATGTAGGAAAATGGAGGAAAAAATGGAAAAGAAGAAGAGTAAGGGGAAACTGATTGCGTTAATTGTTGCAATCGTTGTTGTTGTCGGAGTCGTGACAACCGGAATTGTGCTGGCAGCTACCGGTACACTATTTGGTTCGACAAAGGAGAAGGCATTTGACCTTTTGAAACAGGCGCCGGAAAAGATGACACAGTCAGCAGTGAGCAAGCAGCTTGGTCTTGATGAATTGTCAAAGGCTATGTTAGAAAAAGGAATGGATATCAACTACAAAATAAAAGATATCCAGTCATCAGATTCTTCCGTTGATTTGTCCGGTATGGAAATGGGTGCCGGTTTATCACTGGATGTAAATAACAAAAAAGCATCCGCAAAGATTGCCCTTTCCAAAGACGGAAGCCAGTTATCAGCAGAAGCCTATGGCTCATTAGAGGAAAAGAAAGCAGCATTTTCTCTGCCGGAGCTGATTCCAAACAAAACATTCAGCATTACAGCATCCGATAATGAGAGTCAGGAAGCCCTGAATAGTATTTCAGCTGTTTTAGCAGTGCTTCCGGATTTGCAGGAAACATTTTCTGATTTCTTAGAGGAGCAGGGAGATGCCTTGTATGACAGCACAGAATGTGAAAAGGCAGATAATGGTTATCAGATTAAGATTACAAAAGTTTCACTGGATGAGTTTGTAAATAAATTCCGTGATTATGTAAGCAGCCAGTCAGAGACACTCGGTAAGATTGAAGAAAAACTTGGTATGTCCAAAGGAACGATTGCCAGCGGCGTTGGTATGATTGTTCCACAGATTACGTCTTACACACAGGATATTATTGTGACGGTAGAGGGCACGGACGGTAACTTGACAGGATTTAAAACCTCTGTGACGGTTGCCGGAGTTAAATTAGATATTCATGGTGCATTTGTAGATAACGATGCCCAGAATACAGCAAATGTTGAGTTGTCCTTGGCACAGAATGGTTCTTCTATTGGAACAGTTACGTATAACCTTCAGGGTAAAAAAGGTGATGTATGCGAAGATACAATTAAAATGGTTGTTTCGAGCATGGGGACGGAAATTGCTTCAACAGAAGTAAAAGAATCCCTTGACACGAAGAATAATAATGCACTTACAATGTCTGCTTCCGTAAAATCGTATAATTCCGATGAGGTGAAAATGTCATGCAGCGGAAGTGTGAAAAACTTAGAAAAAGGTAAGAGTATTACCCTTGATTTTAAAGATGTATCGGTTGACCAGAGCGAAACAGGCACGAATACCTTTGGAATGGAATACTCATTTGCTGCTCTTGACGGTGAAGTAAAAATGCCTGCCGGTGAAGAACAGGTTGTGACAGCCGACACCTTACAGTCAACTTTGACTCAGTATCAGAGTGATGTGATGACTAATTTACAGAACATTTTAGGTAAATGGGGAATTAGTGATATCAGTTCCTTGTTCAGTCCATCTTCATCAGATCCATTAGGATTGAGTGATGCGGATACTTCTTTAACTACCGACAGTTATGATGGTAGCGATGATGACGGCTATACCGATAGCTATGATGACAGTTATACAGACAGTTATGAGGATGAAAATGACACTTTGTAATTCATACAAAATATGTTATCTTAAGAAAATGGCAAAGAGGACCGTTATGGTCCTCCCTGTCATTTTCTTGTCTATGGCGGTTCTTTTGACTGTATTTTTTGTTTGTTTGTCTGCAATTTCGGAAAACAGTAAAATACATATTGGAGTTGTTGTGCCGGAAAAAGGGTTTATGGAGCGAGGGTTACTTGAGTATGTCAGCAATATGGCAGACACGAAAGCTTTATGTGTGTTCTGGGAGCTGAGTGAGACAGAGGCAAAAGAGCAGTTGGATGAAGGAAAGGTGGCGGCTTATGTTACGCTGCCGGAAAATTTATTGGAGAAAATATATCGGAACGAAAAAACCTCCGTCCATATAACAACGGCTAAAACACCCACAATTGAAAGTGCATTGATGGAGGAACTGGTGGATTCGGCAGTTTCTTTTGTGTTGACAGCAAAAGCCGGTGACTATGCAGCATATCAGTTATACGCAAAGTATGGCAGACAGGGAAGTATGAAGACTGTGGCGATGGATATGAACCGCAATTATATTCGTTTTGTGCTGCGGCAGGAAACTTTGTTTCACGAGAAAACAATAAAATCAGCTTCCGGAATGAATGATACTACGCGTATTTTTCTTGGAATTATGGTGACACTTTTGACTCTTATGGGGGCGATTTTGATTTCTCTGCGGGAGCGTCCGACAGCGTTATTGCTTGGCTTATTGAAAGGAAAGAAAATAAACCCGGTGGATACGCTTTTTTTTGATGTTTTGTTAAATGGCGGTGTTTTGTTTATCTGTATGACTGCCGGATTTTACGGATTTGCAGCCCTTTTAGGGGTAAAGG
>ERZ773108.4167-NODE-4167-length-10314-cov-5.419632_pt1 | contig 10314 bp, 7 predicted proteins | sample MGYA00580570_ERZ773108 | MGnify/ENA primary metagenome ERZ773108 (study PRJEB29015, sample SAMEA2737840) | human gut metagenome | biome: human gut; feature: human-associated habitat; material: faeces | place: China | collected 2012 ...
GCGGCCCGGACGGCGAGCTCGGCGCTTCGCTGCGGTATCTGAGCCAGCGCTACTCAATGCCCTACCCCGAGCTCAAGGGCCTGCTGACCGATATCGGTACAGAGGAAGCGTCATGGCCCCCAATTTTGGCGCGGTATTTTTCCAGTCCGTCCAGCACATAGACCCATTTGGCGGGCAGCAGATTGAGCGCCACCTCTACCCTGCCGTCCCGGTACACGGTCATTTGCTGGAGGAGATGCCCGTAAAAGTCGTCGTCCGCCGTGCGCCCGCTGACGATTCCCGTGATGGCGGTGCGAATGTCCGGTTTTAGGGTCTGCGTGTCGGTGTTCAGCGTCTGCCGCTGTTTGATCGCGGCAATTTTCTCCTGCACCCGGTTCATTTCACTTTCACAGCGGGCTTTGGCGCGCTGATAGTCAGCCTTGGTGATGCTCTCGTCGAAAAAGCGGTCATGGATCGTGTCATTGCGGGCTTGCAGCTTTTCAAGCTCCAGCTCCAGCCGCCGCAGCTCCTGCTCGCCGCTGTCCTCACCGGACGCCAGAACGCTTTCCACAATGCGGGCGAGGTTCGATATGATCGCTTTCTTATCCAGCGTCACGTCGTTCACCGAGCGCCGCAGAAGGTCCATGGCGATGTCATCCCGAATCTGCCGCCCGACGCTGCATCCGATGGTATTTCCCGTGCCGTCTGTGCGCCGCAGGCCCTCGTTGGTGGCGGTGAAGCAGCACCAGCGGTAATAGGAGCTTCCGTCCTGCCGCTTTTTGGTGCGGTGAGAGAAGCTTTTGCCGCACTCACCGCAGCGAATTTTGCCGGAAAGCGGATAGCGGTTGCCGTGTCCGCCGCAGCCTGTCGCACGGTTGCGGCGGGACAGCTCCCGCTGCACCGCCTGCCACGTTTCGCGGTCGATGATGGGCTCGTGGTGATCTTTTAGTTCTACCAGCGGTTCCTTGCCGTGGTTGTACTTCTTTTCGTGCGTCAGATAGTCCGGCGTGTAGGTCTTTTTCTGGATCAGGTCACCGCAGTATTTTTCATTCTTTAGGATCTTAGTCACGGTGGCAGACGACCAAAGGCAGTTGCCCTTGCTGCTGAGAATCCCAGCCTCCCGCAGTTCCCGTGCGATGGCGCTGCACCCTTTGCGCTCTTGCAGATACTTATGGAAGATGAGCCGGACAACTTCCGCGCCCTCCGGGTTGACGGTCATCTTGCCGCCGATCACGTCGTAACCCAGCAGTGAGCCGCCAAAAACGACACCCTTCTCCATGCTGCGCATCTGCCCCCATTTGGAGCGTTCAGAGGTCCTTCGGCTTTCGTCCTGTGCGAAGGAACTCATGATCGTCAGCCGCAGCTCCCCATCGTTGGTGCGGGTATCCAGGCTGTCATTGAGAAACAGCACGCCGACGCCGCGTCGCCGCAGCTCGCGGGTGATTTGCAGCGCGTCTACTGTGTTGCGGGTGAAACGGCTGACCTCCTTGGTCACGATCAGGTCGATCTGTCCCAGCTCCGCCGCATGGAGCATTTTATTGAACTCCACGCGCTTGTTGGTCGATGTGCCGGAAAATCCTTCGTCAGCATAGATGCCTTGCAGCTCCCAATCCGGCTGGCGCTGGATGTACTCGCGGAAATACCGCTGCTGCGCTTCAAAGGAATTTGCCTGGTCTTCCTTATCCGTGGATACGCGACAATACGCTGCTACTTGTAACATAAAAACTCCTCCTTTTCGTGGTATCATACGATACAGAATGTGCCTTTGCAATTGTGCGAATACTGAAAGGCACTATTGCTTTACAGCTTATTGATTGCAAAAGGTATTTCACTGTGTTGCTTCGTGAGAACTAAATTGCCAACGTAAAATATTCTTCATTTTCCGAAGTTCTTCCTGCCGAGCGATATTTTCTATAATGAGATGGGTTTGCAGTTGGGAAGTCGGTTCATCGGTGTACTCATCAAGTTCAAGCATATGTTCGTTCCAGTAAAAAATCCGGACACCTTGCTTTTTCATCGCCCGAAGCACCTTCTGTGCGTCCATACAACAGTTTGTAAAATCCGACATCCGCTCGATAATCAGAATGTCAAATTTTCGTTCAGACGCATCCTTCACCATTTTCTGAAGTACGCTGCTGGGCTCGGAAAGATACCACGGCTTCGGAGAATCCATGTAAAACGCATGGAATCCCAACCCAACATCAGCGGCGAATTCCTGCATTTCTGCTCTGATTTCCTCTGGTGGTTCTTGGCACTGTTCTACCTGATAGAATGCTGCTTTTAACATTATTCATTTCCTCCATTCATTCGTGTATATTTCTCCAATTTCTGTACGCAGTCTTTAAACTGCGTTTCATTGAGGATACCTTGCTGTTGTAAGGCGAGCAGGACGGCTCGCTGGTACGCGAGAAGAAAGTCCTGCCCGATCTCGTCTGCCGCCTGATTATGCAGCAGCTCCGGTTTGCTTGCCATCCTGCTCCCCCCTTTCCTTGAAACTATGCGGAGAGACCGGTGAACTTGTTGCCGTTTTCCCGGAAGCGGTTTCCTGCCTGACGGAAACTCAATTTCTGATTCTTGGCACGCTCGCGTCATCAGACGGTCATGGCCTGCTTCCCCGAAAGAGAAACGCTCCGGCGGTCATTCAATTTTGTGGAAGATCGTTTGTGCTGAATTTCAACTTCCACAAAAATGATAGCAAGCGTTGACGGAGATTTCAATATGTGGTAAACTATTCGCGTGACAAATGATTTACCACACACGATGCGGAGCTGTGTCCACGAATGGAGGAAAAGCCTTGAGAGCCTTGTATTGCTTGAGTTTTGGCCCCAAAAAGGAATATGTAGAAACGGATTTCAAGCCCGTGGAATATCGTCTCGGGACAACCCTTATTGCCTTTTTGTCCACAGATTTCGCTTCTTTACGGGCGAAATTACTGGTGCGAACAACGCCCATGATGGAAAATCAAGCCATTACCGAGATCAAAAACGAGCTGAGCACGATCCACCCTTTTGGGGAACGCTTTGTGCAGTCCCTCTTTTTTGAAGAAAAGCTGGCAGACGTGCTTGATGAACGCATGGAAGGTTTTGAGAAACTGCAAAAGGAACTTTCCGCCTTTGCAGATGCCGTGCTCGTGCCGGACAGATCTAAGTTGAGCGCCAAGCAGCGTTTGGCGCTCTATATGAGCCGCGATTTTCAAGCTGCCACAGCGATCGCCGGTTTGGACCTGAAGATGCGCGCAGAACGAAAGCTGTATGTAGATGAGCAGAATTTTGATCCGGTGTTGGCGGCAGACCGCATTTCGACGCCACCAAAGTCCGTCCGGTTTGCCCGCATCGAGGGCTCGGACGATTTGGGCGCGACGCTGCTGACAGAACTGCTGGAGATGGTCGAGCAAGGAATTGAATTGAAAAAGTGTGAATATTGTCATCGTTACTTTATCCCGTTCTCTTCCAAAGCTCTTTATTGTGATCGGTCAGTCGGTGATACCGGAAAAAGCTGCAAAGAACTCGCAGTCAAAGAGAAGCATGAAAAGAAAATCGCTGCCGATGATGGCTTAAAGCTCATCCGGCAGCGGATCAAAACCTATGATATGCGTGTTCGCCGTACTCCGGCTATTTACACAGATGCCGCATTTCAAATCTGGAAAGCACAAGCGGAGAATGCACGAAACCGCTATGTGAACGGTGAATTGACCTATGAAGAATTAGATGCGCTTACACAGCTCCCAAAGAAGAAAGGCGAAAAATAAGCGAAGAAAATACGAAATATATGCGTAGTTTTCTTGTGTTTTGCGTATACTGTGATATAATAAAGGCGAGGTGATGAGTGTGACCTTAAAAGAATTGCGTATTTCAAAAGGGTTGAATCAGGCCCAATGTGCGGAATACCTCGGTATGTCCACGCGCAACTATCAGAATTACGAAAACGATGCCGCAAAAGCAAATACAGCCAGATACCATGCGATTTATCAAAAGCTGGAAAGCTATGGTCAGCCTGTTGTCTCGGTTTCCTTACCCTCGCAAACAACAGAGTTTCATACGAATGTTGTCACGGGTACAGGCTTGCAGGCGTTGGCAAACAGCGTGGCAAAGTACGGCAAGCGTGACTGCTTCAGCACCTTGCAGAAGTTTGTGGCCGGCTCCTACGATGGGAAGATCTGTATTTTATACGGTCTCCGTCGAACCGGAAAGACAACACTTCTGTTCCAAATGCTTTCCGATCTGCCCATAGAAAAAACGGCCTACATCAAGGTGCAGACCACCGATGATATGTCACGGCTGACAAAGGACTTGAAAGTTCTGTTTGAACTGGGCTATCGGTATGTGTTTATTGATGAAATTACGCTCCTGAGCGACTTCATCGACACCGCTGCCGTGCTTTCCGATGTGTTCAGCATGATGGGCATGAAAATCGTTGTTTCCGGTACGGACTCTCTTGGCTTCGCTATGGCAAACCGCGATGAACTGTACGACAGAAGCGTGACGATCCACACCTCTTTTATTCCCTTTCGGGAGTATGCGCGGCTCCTGAACATCTGTTCTGTCGATTCTTATATTGAATACGGCGGAACGCTGAAAATGGAAAATATGAGCTTTGACGATCCGGATGCCGCCTTTGACGAGGTCGCGTTTCGGGACGATGAAAGTACCCGGAAGTATATTGATACCGCCATCAGCCGCAACATTCAGCACACGCTGAAAAATGACCATTACGGTGAATATTTCAATCAACTGCGGGAACTTTACGAAAAAGGTGAGCTGACCAATGTTATCAACCGCATTGTGCAGCACATGAACCACCGCTTTGTGCTGCGCGTGGTAGAGGACGAATTTAAGTCCCATGATTTTGGCTCCGCAAAGGAACTGCTTTTACATGATCTCCCTGCGGAACGGGCAACCGTTCTCTATGATGTCAATGAAAAGCAAATATTGGAGCGATTAAAGGCCATCATTGAGGTCAAGGAAAAGAGTGAAACAACCGTCCCGATCACGCAGGAGCATATCGACAAAGTGAAGAAGTATCTGCTTATGCTGGATCTGATCGTCAACTGTCCGGAACGGTACGAAAGCGGTAAGCAGGCGGAGCATATCGTCTTTTCCCAGCCCGGTATGCGCTATGCCATCGCAAAGGCTTTAGTCTACTCCTTGATGCAGGATGCCTATTTCGCATCGATTTCCGAAGCAGATAAGGCATATATCACAGGAAAGATTCTGGACGATGTAAAGGGCCGGATGCTGGAGGACATTGTTCTGCTGGAAGTCCGCAAAACCGCGCCCAGTACGATGGAAGCGTTCAAATTCAAGTTCGATGCCGGCGGCGAGTTTGACATGGTGATTTACGATAAAGCAGGTCAAAATTGCCGCATCTATGAAATCAAGCACAGCACCGAGGCCAACGAAAAGCAGACACTTCATCTGCGTGATGCAGAGAAATGCCAAATCGTTGAAAAACGCTTTGGCCCGATCAGCGGTAAATTCGTTCTTTATCGCGGAAAAGATACGTTTGCTGAGGGTGTTCAGTATTTGAATGTAGAAAATTTTCTGTGTGGTCTGAAGTAACTTTTGAGGAGGATTTATCATGAACTATATTTTAAAGCAGTTCGATGAACCGCTCGTTAAATTCTCCGCAACGACCGATACCAGTGAGCCGGAGATCCAAATTCTTTGGACAAATGAAGAAAAAGCGGCATTGCTGCCGCTTGATCTGACGCTGACACCGGATGGATTGAGCCGTTGGCTGCGCCGCCGCACGATCCCGAAGAATCGCGCCTATGTCCATAGCCTTTTGGCAAAATGCGGCTTAAACCTCAACCGTCCGCTCGGTATTATCAGCGTTTGTAAAGGACTATCCCTTAACGATTGCTATTGGGTCGTCGAGGACGGTGACACCGCTTCTTTTGACAAAGTAAATCTCTACGACAACCCATTCAGCAATGTTCTGGCCGAGCTTGCCTTTACCGGCTATGGCAGCAGCGTCCGCACTTCCCTGCTCTCCAGCCCGGAGTTTACCACCAACGGAATGCTCCGCAAATGCTGGCGGCGCATCGGCGGTAAGGTGTATCTCTATAAGGGCGGCACGGAGGGCGCGGCCAATACCGGCAACGAACCATACTCTGAGTTTTACGCCGCACAGATCGCCGCCGCCATGGGCGTTCACGCGATCCCCTACGGCTTATCCCGTTGGAAAGGCGTTCTCTGCTCCACCTGCGAGCTTTTTACCGACAAGGCGTATGCCTACCTCCCTATCGGACATCTCGTTTCTAAGGGCGGCATGGGGGCTGTCAGGGCGTATTATGAAAAGATGGGAGATAAGTTTGTCAACGCGCTGAACGAAATGCTGGTGTTTGATGCGGTGATCTGCAATGTGGATCGGCATTTCGGGAACTTCGGCGTGATGGTCGATAACCGGACGAATACCATCGTCTCCCCCGCTCCCCTGTTCGACCATGGCAATTCCCTCTTTAACTTTGCAGGCGCGGACGCCTGGGCGGACGAGGCTGCGCTGGAGGCATATATCGAAACGCTGTACCCCAGCGTGTACGATGATTTTCTCGGCACAGCCAAGGCCGTGCTGACGCCGGAGCTGCGCGAGAAGCTGCGGCATCTGCTGAACTTCAAGTTCAAGAAGCACTCGCGCTATAACCTGCCCGAAAAAAGATTGAGGATGATGGAACGGCAGGTGCAGCGAAGAGCGCAAAAACTATTAGGAATATGAAACAAGCACGGTTACTGCTAAAATGCCTGTAACCGTGCTCTATTTTATTGTAACTTTAATTTTGGCAAAAAGCTCTGGAATCTGCTCTCGCAATCGCATTGAGAATGCGCAATAGGTCATCCCTTTTTTGACACACTCCATGAAAACTTTATAGTAATCTTCAATCTCGGGATTTATAATAATTTCTTTCACGCACGGATTCAGTGAAACCAAAACATAGCAAGCACGATATCCCTCATCCAGTAATCGTGATATTTCCTTTAGTTGCTTTACAGCTCTTTCAGAATACACCGTTGGAAAAGCAGCTTTTTTAGAAAATGACAATGTACTTTTTATCTCGATGAGTGTTTTCGTATCGTGAATAAAAAGATCTGTCTTATAACTATCTATCTTATATTCACGAGAAACATTTTTCCTCGTGCCCAAAAATGAAAAATACCGTCTTTTCATTTGCACTTCAATTACACGATTAGCTTGCGCCAAATTAAGTAAAATAAAGCTTCTGCGATATTTAACGGCATATACTGCAAAAGAGGTTCTTGCGTTTGGAGTTTCTATCGGCTTGAGCAAAACCGTTCTACCTGTCATATCAATAAAATTGCTGAGCCTACAAGATGATGGGATGTAGCAGGTTTCATCCTTTCCATCAATATTTACGCTACATAGGAAGCGGTTCTTTATTTCCGCTCTAAAGGTTCCATATATATAGTCCATTGATTTCTTCTCCGGCACCTGCTACACCTCCATTCTTAAATTCTTCCGTGGATTACATCGTCTACGATTTTATCTAATTCCTCAATTTCTATCAGATAGCCTTGAGCACGCTCGATAGCATCACCATTACGATAAATCATGTCTCCATGCTTCTGAAGGTACTGAGCGTCTGGTTCTTCGATTATCATTCTCGAAGAAATTCCATCATTCACGCGTAATGCCACACGTCCATTTAACTGTGCCTTTGTTGTCGACGGAACGAGTTTTGCTTCAGGTCTCTGGGTACAAATGACAAGATGGATTCCTCTGCTTCTTCCTGCCTGTGCAATTCGTTGTACAGGTTTATAAAAAGCATTTTTTTCTTTTGTGGTTTCCAACTGGTCAGCCAAATCAGCAAACTCATCAATAACTACAACGATTGGCGCAAGTTTCTCAGTAGCCTTTTTATTATACTCGACAATATTGGCAACTCTTGCCTCGGCGAGAAGCCTACCTCTACGCTCTGACTCCTCGAAGATAACTTCTTTGATTACCCTCGTCGCTTCTGCTGCATCGGAAATAATCTTACCAGAATACAGGTGGGGGAGACCTTCAAAGTGAATAAAGTCCTCCAATTTTGAGGATGATAGAATTAATTGCATATCCTCTTTCTTGGGATGAGTCATCAGCATTGCTGCTAGCATGGTGAATAAGAATACCGATTTGCCGGAGCCTGTACTACCGCCAACAAGCATATGAGGCAGTTGGCTCAAATCCTCAATCAAATCCTTTCCGTTTGGTGTTCTGCCAAGTGGGAAGAACAATTGCTCCGGTGATGTTACCGCGGGAATGGAACTGATGACATCCTTGAAGAGCACCTTCTCCCTCTGGAGTCTTGGAACGTCTAACAGTAATTCGTCTGAGTTTGGAACCTGCTGAATAATAACGCCAGTTCGCTTCATTTCACGTCCGATATCCTCAAGGTGGCTTTCCAAGCCCTGTAATGCTTGGCCGCGCCCAAGTTTAAACTTGAGACGAATGACACTAGGTCCGACTACAGTCGACTTTGCGTCACACTCACGAAGGCTTACGTGATAATCGCCACAGGAGCGCTTGAAGTCCTTTACCAGTTGTTCAATTTCTTCAGTTGAAACCCCATTTAATTCTTCTATTTTCTCCGGAGTCCCCACCTCGACCGGCTCCGTCTGAACTTCCGCCACTTCAGCAACTGCTTCTTTGGGGGTAGTTCCATATTTAGTCTGTGGTTCCGCCACCATAGAATAGACGGGATTTCCAAATTCATAGATGACTGTTCCTTCTTCATTTGATTCAGGAACCTCATCAGAATCATAATCCGCTACAAGTGTTTCTTTCAGAACAGTGCCCTCTCCAAGCACCTCCTGTTGTATTTCCTTTGCGCTTAATAACCTATATTCAATTGGACAATCCCTATATTCAATAGAACCTTCATCCGAATCTGCATAGACACACTGGACAACCTTACCACCTGAAACCTCGCTCAGTTTAATATGTATGAGCAAGCCAGAGACTTGAATATTGATGTTTCCGCTCGTTCCGTTTCCAAAAGCCTTTTTTAGAATTGCACACCATCTTTTCTGCCACTCAGAATCATGAACATTTCTGAAGCATTCGGATACAATCTGGTATTTAAGAATTTCACGCCTTGCAGCGATAAACATATCGGAAGAGTTTTCATCAACGGAGAAAACATCCTTGAGCATTCCCACGATTGACGCAATTTGTCCAGCAGCATGACCGGAAATCAACTGTCTCCCATCATCGCTCTTCGTAATAGTGGCATCCGGTGATTCGTCTCTTGTTTTAACCTCTATCGGCTGGATTAGCAGAGTGTTGGTTTCCGCAATATACTTCAGTCCAACAAGATCAGCGCGTTCATTTCCAAAACGGCTATCCTGAAGCCACAAACGAGCCTTGTCATCATCGAGCGAGGCTACCAACGAATCCTGATTATTTCTCGTATACCACGATGCAGCAAATAACGTCCCAATGAGGCCTTTTTTCTTGTTGTCTATGGCTTGTGCATCGGCACCGAATTTTGGAATGCTGATGAGACCATTAGATGCAATATGCCCGAAGTTCTTCAAAATGTCAATGAGCGTCTCTGGCTTCGGATACAGATTGTAGGCACGAAGCATAGTTAAATACTGTGTAATAATCCTGGAGTCACTAGATGCCCATACATTTACCATACGACGGTCATACTGCATTTCTCCAATTGGAATGGCACCGTCTGGGTCATAATTGTTCGTATCCCTATCAGCAGCAACCAACCACTGGACCATGCCCTCCTGAATGGTAGAAACCACCGCTGTCATATCCGCGCTTCCGTTATATGTTGTACGCGGATTCATGTTGTTACTAATAACATCCGCAGACTTCATAAGTTTATGATAGTCTCCAATTAAACCAGAATCCATTTCAGACGAAGGAAAAATGCTTCCTCTATGCTGAATCTCATCAAAATCATAATCATAAGTGACAACGAGTGGGTTAATATACAGGTTTTTATTGTTTGGTCCAAACTCAATTGCATATGCAGACTGGTCAAAATAGAATGCGACATGAACAGGCTTTTCGGAAAGCGCCGCCTTTACTTCACTTGCGGATTCTACATTACGAATGCTGATGGCAATTTTATTCTGTCGTATAAATTCGCCAATTTCATAATCATTACCAGAGTAATCCAACTTTGAAAGCTCGGTGTTTCCATTCTGCTTTCTTGTCAAATAGACGTCATAAACCACTCTTTCACAGCCGTTTTTATCCATAAAGGACTTAATTGCACGAATATTCGCAATTAGGTCTGGAGCATCGACAGAACAAATTCTAATTTCATTTTTAGTGTAAGGAGCGAAGCCAATCCATCGTGTCAAAATCTCGCCAATC
>ERZ773108.4174-NODE-4174-length-10302-cov-2.509808_pt1 | contig 10302 bp, 11 predicted proteins | sample MGYA00580570_ERZ773108 | MGnify/ENA primary metagenome ERZ773108 (study PRJEB29015, sample SAMEA2737840) | human gut metagenome | biome: human gut; feature: human-associated habitat; material: faeces | place: China | collected 2012 ...
CACATATTCATTTGCGCCAAGCATAATATAAACCTTTTCGAACCCGCCCTGCTGAATCCGGTCCATAATGGTGCCGCCGCCGGGAGCCTGCCGGGTGTTTAAAGCGTCAATGGTCATAGACGTGCCGCAGAGAAACTCCGCGTCAGGCAGATTGGCATAATCTTTCAACCCGTCGGTCAGCGAATCGCCGATAAATGCGGTGTTTTTAAAATATCCGTCACCAACCGGCTTCGTGCGGAACACCATACCAACGCCCTGGTTTAAATAAACGGAATTTTCCGCATAGGCCGCCGTTTTCTGAATGGTTTCGTCCGACATGAAAGAAGACGCACTATATAAAAACAAAACGTCTTTCACGTCGTTGTCGCCCATGTATTTAATAATATCATCGTTATAATAGCGAAGGTCAATCATGTGAATTGTTTCAAAATGGTTTGCTAAAAACGGAACGATGCTGTGGGCATAAGAATCTTTCAGCACCACCAGGTTCTTCCCGTTTTTGTTGGGACTTTCAATTACGGTTAAGGCGTGGTTTCCGTCCAAAAAATAGGAGTATTTGTCCTTTTCTTTCAAATGGGCAGGAAAATACATAGAGTCCGCCTCTGTGCCCTCATAGGGAAACTTCACCTTAAACCGCGGCGTTTCCAAGGGACGGTAGTCACAAATAACGTCCGGCGTAGTCTTTTTTAAGGATTTTGAATAGGTTGTGCCCAGAAACTCTCGTGACACGTCTGAAATTTTAAAATCGTCGCCGCTCAGTGGTGTGTATCCCAGCGTCTTAGCCAAATTATGATACACCACATAGGAACCGTTGGAGGTTAAATGGTGGTCTGTACGGTAGTATAAATAGTCATCCTTATGCTTTCTTAACAGCTCCGTGGGGTCGGCATAAACAATACCCGTGCCTGCAAATGCGTCGTTTAGTTTTGCGTTCAGCTTTAAAATGGTGTCGCGGTAAACGTTTTTAGGCAGATCGTCTTTTAAAATTTCATAGGCCGGGGGCACCACCGAAACTGTTACATTATACCGGTCTGTGTTATAAAGGGTTTTCACCGCACTGATGTTTTGTTCAATCAGCCTGTCGTTCAACGTTTTGGGTTTTTCCATCAGATAGCCGTTTTTACATACATAAACGCCGTTGTTCTCTTTTTTTCCCATAAGATATTCCATTTTCGACTTAAACACAACAAAAAAATTGCGAAAGGCAAAATGGTCGCTTACATAAGCTTCCATGTCTTTCATATATTGTCCGCTTAAAACGCTGTTTGCGCTTAATTCCGGAAATTTTTGCAAATAACGGTTTTCCAGCTGGGAATATTCCTCTTTGGGCTGGAGAATGTTAAACAGCACCAGCACTAAAAAACTGAACACAAAAATACTGTTAAACCGCCTGCAGGCGTTTCTTCGTTCATGCTTATTCAAATTTCTCCCTCCCCTGCTTTAAAATCTGAAATATAAAAACGGGTTATAGCCTGCGTCCACCAAGTAAGCCGTACACAAAATCAGCGCAACAGCAACGGGAATTACGGCGGCTGCCGGGCTTTTTTGAACAAAGCGCCTGCCAATTTTTGCCCCAAACGGCAACGACGCTGCCGCGGCGATTACTAGCAGCACCATGTTGGACAAAACGTCGTAAAAGAACATTGGCGAAACCGCGCCTGCGCCGGAAAAGCCAAACATTAACTTTAAATATCCAATGCTTTCCGTTAAGCTGTCAGACGCAAACAGCACCCAGCCAATGAGCACGAAAAAGAGTGTGTAAACCGTTCCCACCGCCTTGGGTAGCTTGTTCAGCAGTTTTGCCAAAACATCCTTCTCCAGCATTAATAAAAGGGCGTAATAAAGCCCCCATGCCAAAAAATTAAAGCTTGCACCGTGCCAGAAGCCTGTTAACACCCAAACAATTAAAATGTTTAAGTGCGCACGGCCTCTGCCTGCCCGGTTTCCGCCCAGCGGAATATAGACATATTCTTTAAACCACGTGCTTAAGGAGATGTGCCATCTGCGCCAGAAATCTGTAATGGATTTTGAAATGTAGGGATAGTTAAAATTCTGCTCAAACTCAAACCCGAACATGCGGCCTAAGCCAATTGCCATGTCGGAATAACCGGAAAAGTCAAAATAGATCTGAAACGCAAAGGCGATGATGCCCAGCCACGCCGAAAGCGCCGAAAGCTCAGGCAATGCCGTTGCATGAACAGAGTCCCACAAAAGACCGATATTGTTGGCAATCAGCACCTTTTTGGCAAGCCCCGCAGCAAAGCACATAAGCCCCGACGAAAACCCTTCTATGGTTTCGCGCCTGCTGGTGAGCTGCTTTTCAATTGTGCTGTAGCGCACAATCGGCCCGGCAATGAGCTGGGGAAACAGGGTAACATAGGTGCCGAAATTGATAAAATTCTTCTGCGCCGCAACCTTGCCGCGGTACACGTCGATTACATATGACATGGTTTGGAACGTGTAGAACGAAATCCCAATGGGAAGTGCAAGGTTTAGGTAGGGAATATCCCAGGGCAACGCGGCATTTATAAGTCCCAAAAAGAAGTTGGTATATTTAAAAAACACCAAAATTGCCAGGTTCACCACAACAGAAATGGTTAACACCCGCTTTTTTTGTACCTGCTGTTCCGTTCGTCCTATTTTTCTGCCTGCAAAATAATTAAACGCGGTGGAAAACAGCATGAGCGCCACATACACCGGCTCGCCCCAGGCATAAAAAATCAGGCTGCCCAAAAACAGCACAAGATTTCTGTGACGTTTGGGCGCCAAAAAATATACTGCCAAAATGGCAGGCAGAAAATAAAATATAAAGAAAATACTGGAAAATACCATATGTAACCTCAAACCAAAATTTTTGTCCTATATATTTTACCATATAATCTGATAAAGTACAACCTTTTTCGGCAAGAAAATGTGCTTAATCCCAGCTTAAACGCCGGCAGGCAGACGGCGTTGTGCCTGTGACATGAAAAAACACCTTTCTAAAATAGGAGGAGTTGCAAAAGCCGCACTTGGCGCTGACCTCCTCAATGGTGACCGCAGGATTTTCAATAAGATACTGCATAGAACGGCGCACCGCAATTTTATTTTTATATTCCATAGGAGGCATTCCCATGTTATGTTTAAACAGATAATAAAACCGGGATTCGCTGAAGTTACAGAGTTTTGCCAGCATGCCCACGGTAATGGGGCGGTTAAAATTTTGCTCAATATAGGTTACCGCCGCTCTTACGGATTCGTCAATGGGGCGCGCCATTTCAAAATCTGCAGCGGTAAACACAGCGTGGCACAGGGCATAAAACTTCGCAATGGCATCAAAAACTTCAAACCCATTTTTTGTGCAGTGTTGAATAATCCCGCTGTAAAGGTCTTTAATATTTTCCTTACACGTGCTCCGGCAGTCAATCTGCTGCAACGGATAGGTACGAAACCTGAGCGGGTCGTTTTGAGGCGCAAAAGTAAAATGGATGCTGGAAAACACCGCGCCTGGGTTGCCGCGCCACTGGGCCACATAGGTTTCTCCCATTGGCAGAAGAAACATGTCTCCGCTCTTCAGTCTCAGCGTTCCGGTTTTTCCGTCCATAAAAAGCGTTCCGTCATGAATACGGCAAATGGTGTAAAACGGCCGCGGAAGCTTTGAAAAATCGTCAATTTCCAGTTTGCTTTGGCGGTGGTATTTCTCCGCTTTAAAATAAAGGGGAACGGGAATATTGTGCATATCCATAAATAGCCCTCCGCAGTAGAATTATGTTGCTTTCTGATATTATACTATCTTTTTTTCTGTTTGTCAATTTCATATAATGAAGAAAAAGGAGGCGTGTAACATGCAATTTCAAAACAAGACTGTGCTGATTTCCGGCGGTGCTTCCGGCATGGGTCTGCTGTGCGGACAGTGCTTTGCCCGCCAAGGGGCTAACGTGGTGTTGGCAGACATAAACGAGCAGGCGCTGAAAGAAAAAACCGCTGAAATTACGGCTTTCGGCGGCAAGGCGGCATTTGCCGTGTGCGATGTACGGGACTACGCGCAGGTAACGGCCGCCTGCGAAACCGCGGTGAGCGTCTTTGGCGCTGTCGACATTTTAATCAACTGCGCCGGCGGCGCGGAAACAAGGGTGTTAAACCACCACGAGGAGTTTAAAGATATGCCCATTTCTGTTTATGACTGGGGCATCGACGTGAATTTAAAAGGCCAATTCTATTTTGACCACGCTGCAATGAAACAAATGGCAAAGCAAAAGCAGGGTGTTATCATAAACATTGGCTCCATCACGGGAGAGGAGGGGTGCTCGGCCAACGTGGCCTATTCCACCGCCAAAAGCGGCGTGATGAACGGGCTTACAAAGTCGCTGGCACGGTATGGAGCGCAATATAATGTGCGGGTTGTTTGCGTGTCTCCCGGCCCGGTCCTCACCCGCCCGGGCATGGCATCTATGAAAACACTTCAGGGCCGGGCAGCGCAGCCCCAGGAGGTGGTAGACTTTATTTTATACCTTGCCTCCGACAAGGCGGCGTTCATAACAGGCACAAATCATTTTATTGACGGCGGAAGATATGCCATGGAAAGGGGATAAAAAACATGAAACCATCATTTTTAGGCCACAGCAGACCTCTGCTGACCTGCATGCTTCAAGTAGAAACGCCGGAATGCGCCATTGCGCAAATTCGAAACGCCGTGTTTGACGGGGCCGACGCTTTTGGTTTTCAAATTGAAAAGCTAAAGCCGGAGTTTCGAAACGCTGAAACCTATCAAACCGTGTTTTCCTATATGGAAGACAAACCGGTTTACATCACCAACTACCGCCACAGCCACAGTGAAAACGTAACGGATGATGCACGGGCAGCAGAGCTTATAACGGCACTCGACGCCGGCGCGTCGCTGGTAGACGTGATGGGCGATTTTTATGACCCCACGCCTTTTGAGCTTACAAAAAATAAAAGCGCAATTGAAAAGCAGAAAAAACTGATTGACGCCATTCATCAAAGACAAGGCGAGGTGTTAATGTCTTCCCATGTGCTTGAATTCCGAAAAGCAGAACAGGTGCTTGAAATCGCAAAAGAACACGAAAGGCGCGGTGCGGATATTTCAAAAATTGTAACAGCGTCCAATACAGAAGAAGAAATGCTGGAAAATTTGGCCGCTACCGCCGCTTTAAAAAAAGAATTAACCATTCCGTTTTTATTTCTGTCTGGCGGAAGATTCTGCAAAATGCACCGCATGATTGGCCCCATGCTGGGCTGTGTGATGTATTTATGCGTGCAGGCCCACGATGGGCTTTCCACCAAAGAACAGCCTGTTTTAAAAAGCGTGAAAGCGGTTGTGGATAATTTTGACTGGAAGCCATACCGTAAAATGACATAAAAATAAGCGGCGCTAAAAAAGCGCCGCTTATAGTTTTTTAATTATGCCTTGTTTACAGAGCCGAACAGTTCCATTTTTTCTTTCACTGTGGCTTTAATTGCCTCTGTTCCGGGGGCCAACAGCTTTCTTGGATCAAATCCCTTGCCCTCTAAATCCTTGCCGGCTTCCACATATTTTCTGGTGGCTTCTGCAAAGCTTAACTGACATTCTGTGTTCACGTTGATTTTAGAAACTCCCAGCGAAATTGCTTTTTGAATCATGTCCGCCGGAATACCTGTGCCGCCGTGCAGAACTAACGGCATGGGAGAAGTTTCCTCGCTGATTTTTTCCAGCACGTCGAACCGGAGTCCCGTCCAGTTTTCGGGATATTTCCCGTGGATGTTGCCAATGCCGGCAGCCAGCATATCAACGCCCAAATCGGCAATCATTTTGCACTCGGCAACGTCTGCAACCTCGCCGCCGCCGACAACGCCGTCTTCCTCGCCGCCGATGGAGCCAACCTCAGCTTCCACAGAAAGACCTTTTTCGTGCGCCAGGCGGATGACCTCTTTGGTCTTTTCAATGTTTTCTTCAATGGAATAGTGGGAACCGTCGAACATAACAGACGAAAAGCCCGCTTCAATGACCTTTAATGCGTGCTCAAAGCTTCCATGATCTAAATGGAGCGCAACGGGAACGGTAATCCCCAGCTCTTCAATCATGCCCTTTACCATACCTACAACGGTTTTGTATCCGCACATATATTTTCCCGCGCCTTCCGACACGCCTAAGATAACCGGCGAATTACATTCCTGCGCCGTTAATAAAACTGCCTTCGTCCACTCTAAATTATTAATGTTAAACTGGCCCACTGCATATTTTTCTTTTTTTGCCTTTAAAAGCATTTCCTTTGCGCTAACTAACATTTTGTTTCCTCCTATTGCACATCATAATTTTATGATTTCTATTCTATGGAATATTATACATATTTTAATAGAATTTGTCAAGAAAAACACAATCAATAGTGTCGACGGATAAAATCCACAACCGGCGAAATGTCCGGCAGACCATGGGGATGGTGGTCGCCTCCCCTTTTCATGTAAACTTCAATTTCCCCGCCGTTTTCTTTATAATATTTTTCTAAAAGCGCGCCGTTTTCGCAGTATGGCACAGTTTTGTCGCTGTCGCCTGAAACCAAAATAATCGGGATTTTATGCTGAAGCAAAATGTGGGCCATGTCGATTGGGTGGTCCCGGCGGCAAATCAGATCCGAGCGGGAAATGCCTTTTGCCGCGTAAAATTCGTTCCAAAAGCTCTCACCCGCCTCCTTTGACGACGGCGGCAGCCCCATATAGGCCGGGCAGCTGAGCAAATTCATCACTGGCGCGTCTAAATACATTACCGAAACCATTTCGGGGTGTGCGGCAGCAAGATATACCGAATGCAGCCCGCCGCAGCTCATGCCCACCGCTGCACAGGAAGCGCAAAAACCAAACTCGCGTGTTAAAAATTTTGATAGCGCAAACTTTTTTTCATAGTCGTCACTGTGCCCCCACCGTGTGGTATTTTTTAAATATACCAAATTGTAGCCCTGGCGCATAAGCGCAAGTTCCGTTTCGGGAAACGCGTCGAAATATTCGGCTTTTAACAGCCATTTGTCCGTTCTGTTTTCCTCTTCTGCAAAAACAACAGTTGTTTCTCTGCCCTCAAAGTCAAAGTCGAATCGTTTAAATCCGTTCCATTCACTTTGTTTCATGCCTGAGTTCCCTCCTTATTTCTCATTTCTTTCAGCTTTTCGCAAAGCAGGCAATAGGCGGTTTCCGCGTCGTCTGTTTCAAGCACGGTTTCCTCCATGGGGCACATGCCGTCGCCCCGCCGGTTTACAATGTAGGGCACCAGTTTGCCGTAGGAGTAGTTTACGCCGTGTGCGTCGAACACCTTTTTTGCGTGCTCGCTCATCACCTGGCCGTAAACGCGCCTGGCGCCCATCTTTAAAAACAGCAGCGCCGCAGATTTGCCCACAACCTTGTCCGCTGCCTCCCGGGCCTTGTCTTGGCTTTTTATGATAAAATCCATCAGGGGTGCAATCCCGCTTTTTTTGCTTTGAAACACCGTTCCGTCTTCCGACAAAATCACGCAGGAATACCCTTCCTGCTGCAGTAATTGTTTCACATGAAATTCCATTTTATCCTCCCGCTATTATCGTTTTGTCAGCGGTCTGCGCTCCATCAGCTCCTGTGCGTTCTGCACAAAATCCTCAGGAGTGAGCCTGCCCATTTTCAGCTCATACATCAGCGGACCGTTGTAGCCCGCTTTGTCCAATGCGTCCATCAATTCCGGCCAGTTGATGCTGCCCCGCCCCGGAAGCCAATGCCGCTCGTCGATAAAATCATAGTCGGAAACATGAGTCGTAATGATTTTTCCGCCAACGCGTTCGACAAACGCCGAAATATCCTCCCCCAGCAAATGGTTGGTGTCGAAGCACACATATAAATTCTCGTGGGCGGAAATCAGCTCTAAAATTTCGTCCGAGTTTTTTCCCAAACAGGTTCTGGGCAAATCTTCCACCGCAATACGCACCCCCATTTTCCGGGCAAAGCCTGCCAGCTCCGCCAGGCTCTTTTTGGCGTTTTTCATGGCAGCAGGCCTGTCCCCATCTAAAATTTGCTCGGAACTTGCGTGAATTACATAAACACCCGCCCCCGTAACAGACGATTTTGCCATAATATTTTTAAAATTTTTCACTGCCGCCTGCCGCACCGATTCGTCTAACTGGGCAGGATTTGATTCCATGGAGAACGGCAGATGAACGGAAAACAATTCAACCCCCGCGCTGTCTGCCCCGCGTTTTAAGGCCGCCCAGTCAATGCCGCTATAAGCATGGCAGGGAAACGACAGTTCCATTTTGCAAACGCCTGCTTTGGCGTATTTTAAAAAGTCCTCCGGGCAAATCAATTCTCCGCAGGTGGACATGCCGATTGCATATTGTTTCATGTCTTAACCCCCTTCTGCATTATAAAATAATATTTGTATCCGTTTGTTCAAGTGTCCCCAGCATTTCGTCCAAATTCTCAAACTCTAACCTGAGTACAATCACTTCTCCTGCCAGCTTGTTCACCGGAATTTCCATTACATGAAGATATTCCGCTTCTGCTCCGCCGGCAAAAAAATAAAAGGGCATGTAGGCAAGCTCACAGTTTAATTCCTGCCCATTGTTCAGCACCACCGCACTTTTGGGAAGAACGCTGATGGGCTTTAGCGCAAGCCCGTCCGACTCGGCCGGCGCAGGCAGATGAATATACAAAAAGTTATCTTTTTTCGTCACTGTAACATCGTTAATCGCCTGGTTAATCCCAACGTCAACCAGCTTCGCTCCGAAATAGCTTTCCGAAACACGGCGAAACCAGCTTCCCACCTGTTTGAGGGTTTCTTCCGTTTGTTTTGGCAAATAACCCCGTGCATCAGGGCCAACGTTTAACAAATAGTTTCCGCCTTTGCACATTACCGCGTCAATGGCGCATTCTAAAAACAGGTGGGACAAATAGTCCTCATTTGTGCGAAAGCCCCAGCTCTCCCTGCCTACGGACTGGCAGGCCTCGGTAAGCCCTGAAAAGGATTTGTTCTTCGGCACTTCCCGCTCCGGCGTGCTGTAGTCCCCGGCTGAATACCCACGGTCGTTAATCAAAATGCCGGGCATAAGCTTTCTTACATACTCGTTCACCGACTCGTCTTGATGAACCGGCGGAATGTCCCAAAACAGTGCGGAAATCTCCCCGTATCTGCCGCCTAACAACTCCGTCATCTGGTCTTTTATGTAATTTTTATAGGCTTCCTCGTCCGGCGTGTCACCCGCATTCGGCTCTGCCAGCTGGTGGTCGCCGCCGTAGTTGACCGAATATGGGCAGTTCCAGTCGGGCACGGAATAATAAACTCCAAGCTTTAACCCATATTTTTTACAGCTTTTTGCTACCTCGGCTAAGATATCTTTCCCATAGGGGGTATGCATCACGTTATAATCCGAAAATTTTGTGTCCCACATACAAAACCCGTCGTGGTGCTTTGCAGTGAACACAACATACTGCATCCCCGCCTCCTTTGCCAAAGACAGCCACTGGTCGGGGCTATAGCCCTCGGGGTTAAATTGGTCTTTATATTTTATATACTCCTGCTTTGAAATTCCCCTTCTCCACTGCTCCTGCTCGTGCCAGCCGCCCACAGAATAAATTCCCCAGTGGACAAAAAGGCCGAACCGCTCATCTTGAAACAGCATGGCGCACTTCCTTTCTGTTTTTTTACGAAACAAGTATATCACAACCGTTCCTTTTTTTCAATAAAAAAAGCGCGGGCTTTTTCGCCGTGTCAAAGTCGCGGACACGGTTGCTCCAGAAATCCTCTGCCAAGGCGGTCTCTTCCAGGCAGACGGTGATGATGTTTTCCGGCGTCAAAAATACGCCGAGCGGGATTGTTTCATATGAAAAGCCATCGTTTGTGGGGACGATGTGTGGGATGTCCACGATGATCGTGTTGACACCGTCCTCATAGTCGATGCGGGCGGATTCCTCTTCGTCGAGCGGCGCCCGCAAAAGCTCCGCATCGATGCCGAGCTCGGCCGATACCGCGTCGATCTCCGTCCCCGAAGGGTCGCCCAGATGGATCCACGCACCCGGCTCAATCTTGGAAAGTCCCCGCATGGTTCCCGTTGTTGTCGAAAGAATTTTGATCAAGCTACACCCGCTTTCTCAAAGCGGGCGGTCTTGTCACAGTCCGCTTTGCGTTGTCAAATTTGCCAAAAGAGAATCGTTTGCTTTACACAAAGGGTCTGTATCCAAATCTTCTACCTCATCCATACAAACTTTGCTCCCGGGGAGCATCCATAAAAATTATAAACTTTTTGTGATGGAAAAGCAACCCACCGCCGCCCTGTTTGCAGGGAGGGGAATCTGGTGTATAATCAATAAAAAAGG
>ERZ773108.4175-NODE-4175-length-10301-cov-3.524400_pt1 | contig 10301 bp, 9 predicted proteins | sample MGYA00580570_ERZ773108 | MGnify/ENA primary metagenome ERZ773108 (study PRJEB29015, sample SAMEA2737840) | human gut metagenome | biome: human gut; feature: human-associated habitat; material: faeces | place: China | collected 2012 ...
AATGCGGTGGATGCAGCAGTGATTATTGCCACGCCTGACTTACCATGCCTGCGAGATGGACGCGCGGTATCTGACCGGCTGGACGAACGGCCTCAAATTCGTCAGTGGCTGGTAATTAACCGGTTGGATACAAAACAATTTTGCCGCCGCCGGCCGATTCCGCATTTGGATTTTGCCATTGATACGGTAGGCGCACAGCTTTTGGGGATTGTGCCGGAGGATCAGGAGCTACCTTATCGTTTAGGAGCAGGAATGGTTCTGCCGCAGCAAAGCAGCGCACGGGCCGCCTGCCGCAATATTGCCCTGCGGCTTTTGGGGCAAACGGTAGAGTTGGGTGTATAAGAAATAGAGAAAGGATGATCTACATGACAATCGCGCTGACGGCGCATGATGCAAAAAAAGAACTGATGGTCCAATTTTGCATTGCTTACTGCGGAATTTTAAGCCATCATTCTTTGTGCGGAACTGGTACGACCTGTAAAATGGTAGCAGAGGCCACGGGATTGGAGATCATCCGTTTTTTAAGCGGAGAGCAGGGCGGCGATCAGCAGATTGCAGCCAGGATTGCCTGCAATGAGATTGACCTGCTTTTGTTTTTCCGGGACCCTCTGACCCAGAAAGAAGCGGAGAGTGACCACGCGCAGCTGCTGCGCTTATGTGACGTGCATAATATCCCGGTGGCAACCAATATCGCTACGGCGGAGGCATTGATCCACGCATTGGAACGCGGCGACCTGGATTGGCGAAATATTGTCCATGCAGGATAAGCATGGGGAAAAAGCGGAATTTTCTGATTTTCCCTTGCAAAAAAGGAAAAATCGTATTATAATTTTAAATCAATCCGGTAACAAAAGCTTGCCGGTTTAGACGAAAAATGTGGATTCGACGGGAGATTTCGGTCAGGCTCGGTACAGAGAAGCGCTTCTTAGGCTGGAAAGGCGCTGCCGGCGGCATGGCGAAACAGACACCCGTGCGGCAGGTAGAGGGAACGCCCAATTTGGATGGGCTGGTAGTTCTGCCCGTGTAGCTGGCGTTAACGGCCGAAAGCGGGGGGCATGAAACAGGCCCTCAAACAAGGGTGGCACCGCGGATATGCTCCGTCCCTTCCGGCGCGGAAGGAACGGGGCTTTTTATTTTGGAGCTGCCGAAAGTACTTTAGATAACCGCCTTTGGCGGACGGCAAAGATAGGAGGAACAAAGATGGCGATTTTAACCAAAGGACCCAGAGGAACCCAGGATGTGCTGCCGGCCCAGAGCTATAAATGGCAGTACCTGGAGAAAAAAGTCATGGAAATCGCGGGGCTGTACGGTTTCCGGGAGATTCGTGTCCCCACCTTTGAGCATACCGAGCTGTTTAACCGGTCGGTGGGAGATACCACTGATGTGGTGCAGAAAGAAATGTATACCTTTGAGGATAAGGGCGGCCGTTCCATTACCCTGCGGCCGGAGGGTACGGCTGGAACGCTGCGCAGCGCCATCGAGCATGGACTTTTAGGCGATGCGCTGCCGGTAAAAGCGGCATATCTGCTGGCTGCGTTCCGCTACGAAAAACCCCAGGCGGGCCGTCTGCGAGAATTTCACCAGTTTGGCGTAGAGATGCTCGGCTCTCCCGCTGCGGCCAGCGATGCGGAAGTGATCTCCATGGTGTTCCACATGTTCCGGGAGCTGGGGATTGAGGCACAGCTGGAGCTAAACTCCATTGGATGTCCCACCTGCCGCGCCAAATACCAAAAGGCGCTGCATGACCATTTTGCCGCTCGCCGCGAGGAACTGTGCGATACCTGTAAAGATCGTCTGGAGCGCAATCCCATGCGGCTTTTGGACTGCAAAAGTCCCATTTGCCAGGAAATCGGCAAGGGCGCGCCCATGATGCTGGACTTTTTGTGCGAGGAATGTACCGATCACTTTGAGCAGGTCAAGGCCCGGTTGAACGCCATGGACATCCCCTATGTGATTAACCCTAAGATCGTTCGCGGCTTGGATTATTACACCAAAACCGTGTTTGAATTTGTCACCGATAAAATTGGCGCGCAGAGCACCATCTGTGCAGGCGGCCGGTACGACGGGCTCATTGAGCAGCTGGGCGGCCCGGCACTGCCAGGTATTGGTTTCGCCATGGGTTTAGAGCGAATCCTCATGACCATGGAAGCCTGCGGCAGCGCATTTCCCCAACAGCCGGAATGCGCTGCGTTTATCGGCAGCATGGGCGATAAAGCCGGCGCCAAGGCGGCGCAGCTGGTGACGCAGCTGCGGGATGAAGGATTCTGGGCTGAGTGCGACACCATGGGCCGGTCGGTCAAGGCACAGATGAAGTTTGCCAATAAGCTGGGCGCGCGATTTTCGGCCATTATCGGCGACAGCGAGCTGGAAGCTGGAACGGTGAAACTCAAAAAGATGGATGATGGGTCGGTTACCGAAATCCGGCTGGACGCAAAACCCTCGGATCCGGACAGTTTGGTGCAGGTAGTTTACGCAAGCCATCTGGAAGAAATTGCCGGCGCACTGAAGAATCAGTAACAAAAATGAAAGCGACGGTTTCGAAATATCTAGAAATTTTGATAGAGTCGGTCAATTACATTATCATCAATTATGCTCTTTCCAATATGGCGTTGCTGTTTCGGAGCAATCCGCTTTTTATCTTGTTTTTTGCATCTGAAATATGGATGTTTGGAAATTATTGGAAAAAGATGGACCGGCTGACCGCAAACAAAGCCATTTCTTCCTTTTTGCTCATTGTCTGCTTTTTCATTCACATCGGTGCGATATACTGGATCGGCCGAGTTTCGGGCGATGTTATTCCTTTTTGGGAATGACCGCGCAATAAGGCAATAAAAAATTTAAGTTTTTTGCTGCTGTTAACAGAAAAAATATGCCGGGTTTCCGGCAAACAACAGGAATTGATAGGAGTTGGATCAATACCATGATGCAGTCAAGAACCCATACCTGCGGCCAGTTGCGGCTGGAACAGGTTGGCCAGACCGTGACGCTGGCAGGATTTATGGAAAATGTTCGTGAGGTGGGCGGAAGCCTGGCTTTCGTTGTCCTGCGCGATTTTTACGGCACCACCCAGCTGGTAGTGGAGGACGCCGAGCTGTTGGCGCTGGTCAAGAGCCTTAACAAGGAAACGACTTTACAGGTCATCGGCGTTGTGCGGGAGCGCTCCAGCAAAAACCCGAAGCAGCCTACCGGAGACATTGAAGTGGTGCCGTCCCAGATCAAGGTGCTGGGCCGCTGCCGCCACAACGAGCTTCCGTTTGAGATCAACCGCAGCCGAGAGGCGGACGAGACCCAGCGGCTGCGCTACCGCTATCTGGATCTGCGCAACCCGGCGATCAAACAGAACATCGTGCTGCGCTGCAACGTGGTAGCCGCTTTGCGCAAAGCCATGATGGAACACGATTTTCTGGAGATCACCACCCCGATTCTGACCGCTTCCTCCCCCGAAGGTGCACGGGACTATTTGGTGCCGGCCCGCAAGCATCCGGGGATGTTTTACGCGCTGCCCCAGGCGCCGCAGCAGTTTAAGCAGCTTTTGATGACCTCCGGCTTTGACCGCTATTTTCAGATCGCCCCCTGTTTTCGAGACGAAGATGCCCGCGGCGACCGCTCTCCCGGCGAATTTTATCAGCTGGATATGGAGATGGCTTTCGCCACCCAGGAGGATGTGTTCTCGGTCATCGAGGATGTGTTCCCACCGATTTTCGCCCAGTACGGAACCTATCATACCGCTTCCAAAGCACCGTTCCGGCGCATTTCGTTTAACGACGCCATGGAGACCTACGGCTCCGACAAACCGGATCTGCGCATTGATTTGACCGTGCAGGACGCGACGAAGCTGCTGTCCGGCTGCGGTTTTGGCCCCTTTGAGGGCAATGTGGTCAAGGCCATTGTGGTCACCGATTTTGCCGGTACCCGCAAGCAGATCGACGGACTGTGCGCCGAGGTGGAGGTGCAGTCCGGCAACAAGGGATACTGGTTCCGCTATGACGAAAACGGCGAAATCGTGGGCGGCATTGCCAAATTTGTGGCGCCCATCAAAGATGAGGCCGTAAAGGCGTTGGGTCTTGTTCCCGGCTGCTTTGTGGGCCTGACCGCCGGCAAAAAGCTGGCAGCGCAGAAAACTGCCGGCGTGTTCCGCAACAAGCTGGGCGCGTTCTGCCCCAACCATATGGATAAGGAAAAATACAAGTTCTGCTGGATCGTGGACTTCCCCATGTACGAAATTGGAGAAGAAAGCGGAGAACTGGAATTCTGCCACAACCCGTTCTCCATGCCCTCCGGCGGACTGGAGATTCTGGAAAAAGCGCACAACGGCGAAATCGATCCTTTGACCATTACGGCGGATCAGTACGATTTGGTGGTCAACGGCGTGGAGCTTTCCTCCGGCGCGGTGCGCAACCACGATCCGGAAATCATGATCCGGGCCTTTGAGCTGGTGGGTCTGGGCGAAGAGGATGTAAAATCCAAATTCCCGGCCATGTATAACGCCTTTACCTACGGCGCGCCGCCCCATGCGGGCATCGCCCCCGGTGTGGACCGGATTGTGATGCTTTTAGCAGGCGAAGAGTCCATCCGGGAGATTATTCCGTTCCCGATGAACAAAAACGCCCAGGATGTCATGATGGGCGCACCTGGAAAAGTAAGCGAAAAACAGCTGGAAGAGCTGCATATCAAACTGGATATCGAGGAAGAGTAGCATCTGTCAGAAAAAGCCGCCCTGTCTCCTTTTTAGGAAACGGGACGGCTTTTTTATCTGTCAGCGTCTTCATAGGAAATGATTTCGGCAAACAAGAAGCTGCTTGATCGCAGCAAAAAAAGGATTCAGGGCTGGCGGAAAAAACGGAACCTTAAGCCGGCGGTCTTTTTCTCTCATCAAAGAAAAAAAGCTGCAAAGAAAGCACCACGGCCTGGAACAGAACAATTCCCAGACTGACAGCGGTAAAGCTGGCGAACAGCATCCAGGATGCTGCATTGGCCAGAATACTCAGCCCAAGGCAGGTCAAAATAGCAGGACGAACCCTAGGGGCAAAAAGTAAAAATGCCGCGCCGATGGCGCTCAAAAGGATGGAAGCCGCGGGAAACAGGTTTCCATAGCCTAACGGTATCCTGCTGAAAAAAGGGTAAAAACATTTGATTGTCTCTCCTGGACCGGAGGCAAAAGTCATGGCGACCCCTTCCGGCAGGAGCATCAAGATCAGGGAAATCAAAATGCCGACCAGACAGATCCATCTTTTCATTTTCATCCCTCTTTCTTCTGCCTTTTTGTTTTTATCATACCATACTTGCGTTGGCCCGGCAAGAAAGAGTGCGTAGCGTTTTCTTTCCTTGACATTTTGGGAAAAGTTGTGTTAGAATAACTCTCGTTCATCAAAGGCAGATCATTCCCAGGAAATGACGAGCCGGATAAGATGGCGGCCTGAGATGTCCGCTGCTTATCCGGTTTTTTTGAGGAAAGACAGGAAAAGGGAGATGCAAAAATGGAAAATACCAATCATTTTACGAGGGGAAAGGTTCTTTCCCCTCTGATCCGGTTTGCATTGCCGATTCTATTTGCCATTTTTTTGCAGACAATGTACGGCGCAGTAGATATGCTGATCGTTGGACAATTCAGCCACGCCGGGGAAGTTTCAGCCGTATCCACTGGGAGCTGGATTATGCAGACAGTCACCTCTTTTATTACCGGGCTGGCTATGGGAACCACTGTTTTGCTGGGAAACCGTATCGGTGCGGGAAAAGCACAGGAGGGCGGACGAGTAGTAGGCGCCAGCATCCTGCTGTTTTTGGCGATCGGTGCGGTATTGACTGTGGCTTTGGAGCTGTTTGCCGTTCCCTTTGCCCGGATGATGCAGGCGCCGCCGGAAGCTTTTGATAGTACCGTGCAGTATGTGCGAATCTGCGGCGCGGGAACTCTTTTTATCATTGCTTTTAACGTGCTGGGCGGTGTGTTTCGGGGAATCGGCAACGCAAAGCTGCCGCTGATTTCGGTAGCCATTGCCTGTGTGACCAATATTGTGGGGGATTTGCTGCTCGTCGGCGGATTGGGCTGGGGCGCGGCCGGTGCGGCAGCTGCTACTGTATTTGCTCAGGCAGTGAGCGTGGTGATATCGATCCTGATTATCCGCCGGATGGAGTTGCCTTTTTCTTTTTCCCGCCAGGAATTTCGCTGGGAGAAACACACCGTGGGACAGGTGGTGCGGCTGGGGCTGCCCATTGCAACCCAGGATATTCTGGTCTGCATTTCCTTTTTGGCGGTTACAGCCATTGTCAATGCCCTGGGGGTTACCCCATCAGCCGGTGTTGGAGTGGCAGAGAAAATTTGCGGTTTTGTTTTGATGGTTCCATCGGCCTATATGCAGGCGATGAGTGCCTTTGTGGCGCAGAATATGGGTGCTGGGCGGCCTGACCGGGCGAAAAAAGCACTGATTGGCGCCATCAGCACTTCTTTGGCCGTCGGCGTGATTTTGTCGTATTTCTCGTTTTTTCACGGCGGATTGCTGGCGCAGCTGTTTGCCCGGGACGCAACGGTTATCGCGGCTGCGGCGGAATACCTCAAAGCTTATGCGGTCGACTGTTTGCTCGTGTCTTTTCTATTTTGCATCATGGGCTACTTTAACGGCTGCGGTCGAACTGCTTTTGTCATGATTCAGGGGATTGCAGGCGCATTTCTTGTGCGGATTCCGGTTTCCTGGATGATGAGCCGGGTGCAGCCAGTCTCTTTGTTCGGCGTAGGGTTGGCAACGCCGGCTTCTACTGTTGTGCAGCTTTTACTGTGTGCAGGCTATTTTGTATGGATGCATCATCGGGAAAAAAAGATGCCGGCAGTGCCGTTTGTGGTAGAATAACACCTTTTGAAAAGAAATGCCCGGATGAATCATCCGGGCATTTCTTTTATTTGATTGCCTTAAGGCTTAGGTATCCCCAGCCGGTCTGGGGGTGGATGATTCCCTTTTGAGAAAAAACGATCAGGAGAAGCAGGGCAATGCAGGCCCAGTCATATAGATCCGATTTGGCGTGGCGCTGGCTGTGTACCGCCATTTCATCTTTTTTCTCTACTCCCCGTTTCTTTTCCAATACAATCATCCATAAAAACAGGAGAATTGCTGTACAGACTGCCGCGATGCCTATCCAGTCAAGCCAGCCGGGACGAGGGTCTCCCCATAAATCCAGAAAGCCAAAGAGCAAAAACAGGCCGCTTCCCAAAAACTTATTGACGATAAACTGACATTGAAACGAGAGCACAGAGATTCCTCCGATAGTGATATATTTATCTCTTTTATGAGAAATATATCATATCTAAAAAAGAAATCAAGAAAAGGTGGACCGAAAAAAGCGGATGCTGTCACACCCGCTTTTTTGAAATATCAAAGAGTTGTCAAAAACCTTTCCAGCCGGTCCAGACACTGTCGCAGCTCATCGTCTGCATAGCAGTAAGACAGGCGTATATATCCGTCCGCCCCAAAACAGGAGCCGGGTACTGCCGCCAGTTTGGCCTCTTGAATCATCCGCAGACAGAACGTTTCGGAATCCATGCTGTATTTTTGAATGGATGGGAACAGATAAAAAGCGCCCTGTGGCTTCTGCACTTCCATCCCTATCTCAACCAGACGGCCATACACATAGTCCCTGCGGCGGCGGTAGGTCTCAACCATCGGGGAGGGATCATAGTCCAGCGCGGCCGCACAGCCTTTTTGCAAAAAAGAGACCGCAGAAACCACGGTATAAGAATGCAGTTTTGCCAACTGCTCGATCACCGGGCGGTCTGCGCATAAATATCCCATGCGCCAGCCAGTCATGGCGTATGGCTTGGAAAAACTCTGGATGAGGATGATTTTTTCCCGGATGTCCTGATACCGGGAAAAACTTTGATAAGGCCCATAGACCAGCTGTGCGTACACGTCGTCACAAAGGACAAAGAGATTTTTCTCCTTCGCTACCTGATAGACCGCGTCCAGCGACTCGGGGGTATAGACCGCGCCGGTAGGATTGTTGGGCGAATTGAGGAGGATTGCTTTGCTTTTTGCGGTGATATGCTGCGCCAGATTTTGCGGGGTGATCTGGAAATGATCTGCGCAGGTATCCATAGGGACATATACGCCGCTGGATAAGGCAACCAGCGGCTCGTACAAACCAAAAGCGGGAGTGGGAACGATGACCTCATCACCGGGATTTAAAATTCCGCGCAGCGCAAGATAGAGCCCTTCAGTGGCTCCATCGACAACAAGAATTTCTTCCGGAGAATAGGACACGCCGTTTTGCTCCTGCTCAAACCGGGAGATTCTCTCCCGCAGATACAGCTCCCCCGCTCCGGGCGGATAATGGGTCAAATTTTGATCCAATGCGGTTTTGGTGGCCTCTTTAATTGGCTCCGGCGTGGAAAAATCTGGCTCGCCGATGGTAAGAAACAGGCAGCCCGGTTCTGCTTTTGCCAGAGCGGTAAACCGGCGGATACCACTGGGCTGGCAGCCCAGCAAAGCGGCGTTCATGCTTTCCACCATGAAGATCCCCTCCTTTTGAAAAAGCCCGCCGTTTTCCACGGCAGGTAAAAAATTGGTGGAAAATCAAAGCTGTAAAAGTGTTTGATATAAAGCTACGCCCTGTTCCAGTACGCTTTCGTCAAAGCAAAACCGGTCGGAATGAAGCGGTTGATCGGAACCGGTGCCGAGGAAAAAGAACAGGCCGGGAAGCTCCTGCTGGTAAAAAGAAAAATCTTCGGCAATAAGGGCAGGCTCTTTGAGCGGCACCAATCGGTCCGGGGCCAGTAGGGCGGCTGCCTGTTCGTACAGTGCAGGATCGTTGTAAACCGGCGGATACCCTTGACTGAAGCGTACCGAGATTTGGCAGCCTGTCTCTTTTTGCACATCTTGGCCGATTTCAGCGGCCCGGCGGGTTATGTGATCAAACACCTCGTCCTGGAAGGTGCGAAGGGTTCCCTCCAGTACGGTATAGGCGCTGACCGCGTTGCGCACCGTTCCACTTTGCATGTGGCCGAATTTAAATACCCGGAACTGGTCCGGCGGCAGTTCCGAATCGGCCATGCTATAGGACCGGCGAACAAATTCCACCCCTGCTGCCAGCGCATCGGCCCCCTCCCGCCATCTGGCGATGTGGGCACTTTTGCCGTTGATTTCTACCGTCATCTCGCTGGAACGGGCCATCATCGGCCCGCTGCGGGTGCTGACAGTTCCGGCAGGCAGATCCGGCCAAAGATGGATCCCGAAGATATGGCGAACGTTTAACTGGCGAAAAATACCGGTTTGACAGATGCTTTGGGCGCCGCCTGTGGTCTCCTCCGCCGGCTGAAAGACCAGCAGCACGTTGCGGGCCAGCTGATCCAAATGTCCGCTGATCCATTGGGCCAGACATAAAAGCATGGCCATATGCCCGTCGTGACCGCAGGCGTGCATCCGCCCGGGATGCGCCGAACAGAAAGAGACGCCGCTTTTCTCTTCTATGGGCAACGCATCCATATCACTGCGAAAAGCGGCGGTATCCGGTTTGCCCGCGTCAAAATAGGCCAACACGGCACAGCGGCCCGGCGTAATGATCCGGCAGCGCAGCGGCGACAGCCGATCCAGCAGATAGGCCTGAGTTTCCGGCAGCTGGTCGTCCAGCTCCGGAATCCGGTGCAGAGCCCGTCGGTGGATGGTGAGTTGTTCCAGCATGAAAAAGATCCCTCCCCGGTTTTTAGGGTTATTATACGCCGGCAAGACGGGGGATGCAAATATTTTTTGCTGTGCAGGGCAGCGATTTTTTACTGGGTGCAACCGGGGTTTGGAAGTTATTTGGCATATTTCCTGCAACTTAAATGAAATCAAAAAGAAAATCATGGGATTCTTTGTATAAAACCTCTTTTTGCAGAAAAAGGTTGCCTTTTTGGAAAAACCGTGTTATTATGCACCTTAAATTGATAGAGGCGCAAAAACGACAATCCGTTTCGGAGCCGGCAGGCGATGAGGAGACGGAAAAGCAATTTTGCCGAACTGGTCTAAGGCAGGCATGTCGGGCCGGTGGGCTTGCGGAAAACATCCGTAAGACTGTCTGCAATCCAATGCAGGAGTGCTATCTTTACGTCTTATACAAAAAAGGCCGTTTTTCTCTTTTCCGGGGGAAAATCAGCCTGCTGTATCAGGTCGGTAAGGGGCGCTCCCCTGACCGGCCTTTTTGTTTTGCCGAAAGACAGGATGATTTTGCCTTATCGACGCATACAATGACAAAAAGACCGGCGAAATTTTGAATGGGGAGAGACTTTATGAACAGAATCGACTTCCTCTTTGCGCAGGGGGTGATGGCGGCGGGCAGTA
>ERZ773108.4177-NODE-4177-length-10298-cov-3.538709_pt1 | contig 10298 bp, 9 predicted proteins | sample MGYA00580570_ERZ773108 | MGnify/ENA primary metagenome ERZ773108 (study PRJEB29015, sample SAMEA2737840) | human gut metagenome | biome: human gut; feature: human-associated habitat; material: faeces | place: China | collected 2012 ...
TCGTGCCTCTGCCGTGATCTCACCACCCACGGCTCTCTTGAAGCTTTGCGACCGGGTACTCTTCCCGCTCATCGGTTTGTTGAGATGAATTATAGAACCGACGCCATGGTTTGTCAAGCACTTTTTCAAACTTTTTTGCAGGCAGCTCTTTGGAGCGCTGCATTTTGAGAGAAAAGGGCTTTGGGGTGCGCTTGAACGGGGCGTGTTTCCGCGAAAGGTTACAGGCTCTCCTGAAGCGCCTTGCGCGCGGAGAGGATGTATTTGGCGGTGTCCAGCGGGTCGATGCCGCGGCGTTCGCAGGTGCGGCCGAGGGTCAGATCCACCGGCTCATAGGCCTTGGCGGCTTGCTGCGCCCCCTGGCTGTCGTTGGGCAGCAGACCCTGAATCAGCATTTCCTTGGTGAAGTTTGTCACCGGGCCGTCCAGGGTAATCACGCCGTCCCGCATAATGGCAACGTGGGTGGCAATCTCAAACACCTCGGTAAGCCGGTGGGTGATGTAGATGATGGCGATGCCCTTTTTCTTCAAATCCTCCACGGTTTTGAACAGGGACTGCACCTCGTTGAAGGTCAGGGAGCTGGTAGGCTCGTCCAGAATCAGTACCTTACAGTTGGCGGAAACGGCCTTGGCGATCTCCACCATGATCCGCTCCATGGTAGTAAGCCTTTCCACCCTTTTATTCAGATCCAGATCCATGGAAAGCTGTTTTAAGACTCTGTCTGCCTGTTCTCTTAAAACCCATTCATTGATCACCTGTTTCTTAAATCCTGGGCGCATAACAAACAGGTTATCCGTTATAGACAGATCATTGATCAGAGAGCTTTTCTGGTCGATCTGGTAAATACGGTTAGATGTTTCCTCCTGATTTAAATAACTGTTTACCAGTTTGCCACCCATATACACTCTTCCTGCATCAATAGGATGGTTCTTTGCCATCAGTTCGATCAGTTCTTTGATCCCCCGGTCATTGACAGAAAGCAACCCTACGATCTCACCTGCAGTCATATAAAAACTGAAATTATCCAAATAAACAGCCCCGTCTTTTTTGCAGGTCACATTTTCAAAACGAAGTATTTCCTGTTTCATAGCTGCCTCCTGTTTATCAGCATGTTCGTTACATCAATTCCTTACAACCGGAAGTGTGATCTCCACATCCGTTCCCACATCCGGCTGGCTGTAGATATAAATGCCATATTCTTCCCCAAACAAAAGCTTAATACGGTTATTTACATTTTTAACTGCAATTCCGCCTTTTTTACCGGTTTCCCCGTTGTTTTCCTCCTCCAGTCTCAGGGCTCTCAGCTGTTCATTCATAACCTTCACCTGACCTTTTTCAATGCCTACACCATCATCTGAGATCATAATGATCAGATGGCTGTCTGTCACAGTGACCTTAATATCCAGATGACCTGTTCCAATCTTGCGCTCCAGTCCATGATAAATGGAATTTTCCACGATCGGCTGCAAAGTCAGCTTGGGAAGCTGGCACATAAGCGCTTCCTCTTCATCCTCACAGTCATAGCGGATCCTCAGATCCAGCTTGCTGCCAAAACGAAACTGCTGGATATAATAATAATTTTCCACATTTGCCAGTTCTTCTTCCAATGTGACCAGGTTATTTACCTGGGAAATGGTATAGCGGAAGTAAGTTGCCAGTGCCTCCGTCATCTCCGCAATAGAATCCACCCCTGCGATCAGCGCCTCTGCCCGGATGCCTTCCAGAGTATTATAAAGAAAATGGGGATTGATCTGATTCTGTAATGCCAGATATTCCGATTTTTTCTTAGATACAGTGATCAGCTCGCTTTTGTCTAACAGGGCATAAAAACGACGCAGCATATTCTGCTCTTCCTCATTTAAAAGATAAGGCATATGGTAAATATCCTCATAACTGTCCCCTCTGGCAAAAGCCGCCTTTATCCGGCTGTTCACTTTTAAAGGCCGGTAGATCAGCTGATAAGCGGCATAAAGCAGGATAACATAAAGCACTCCTAAAAACAAAATAAACCACTTCATTTTCTCCGTCTTCCAATCCTGAAGGAACAGGATAAACAACAGACTGATATGAAAAATCAAAAAAATCGCTGCGCCCCAACGTATACGGTCAAAAAGATAACTTTCTTTATTCATGAATAGATCTTCCTGTACTCTCCCGGCTTCAGTCCGGTATATTTTATAAAACATTTCGTGAAATATTTCACATCTGCATAGCCTACCTTTTCGCAGATCACATTCATTCCCTCATTTCCGGAAACCAGCAGTTTTTTCGCTGCATCCATACGCACTGACTGCAAAAATTCCAGAAAAGTTACCCCTGTTTCTTTCTTAAAAAGCGTGCTGAAATATCCAGGAGCAAAGCCAGCCATCTCACTTACTTCTTCTAAGGTAAGCGAACGGCTGTAATTTTCTTCTATGTACTGCTTTGCCTGCCGTATGGGCCGGTTATCTTCTGCCTTCTTCGCTTCAGAAGCTTTTTGCAGAGATCTTCCTATCGTCCCACCTAAAAGGCGGAACAGTTCTTCTATATCTGCACATTCCCCTGCGTCTTTACTGAATTCTTCCACAAATTTAGCTTCACTGTCCACACGGATCCCCCTGCTCTTCATGCAAAACAAATAATGATTGCAGGCCTCCTTAGTCATCTGCAGGATCTCATAACCGGTGATCCCCGGATAGTTCTTTAATACATCCCGCAAACCTTCAATAGTCCGCCTTGTCTCTACTACGTTTAAAGCTTCGACTGCCCGTTCCATTTCCCTGTTAAAACGGTAAAATGCCTCACTGTTTATAAAATCAGAGTTTTTTCTCTGTTGTGCTTCATCCATTTCCAGCATCCGCCCGGTTCCTAAAAGAAGCCTCTGCTTTATCATAAATACAGCGTCCAGAAAAGACTTCCTGATACTGCCCGCTGTGTTTACCATGCTTCCCATTCCTATGGTAACACTCATTCCATTTAAGATACTTTCCTGGGCTTTCAGTTCATCCAGCATCTGGCGCACATTTTTCCGCACATTTTTGCTCTCTTCTTCCCCGAAATTCAACAGAAGATAAAAGGTAGAGAACTCTGCATAAACCTCATGGTCAAAACATACCGGTTCCAGATACTGTAACGCCAAGCCTGCTGCCTTGTCTGCTAGGAAGGAAATACAGCTGTCATTGTGGTTTACATGGTCAAATTTGATGGCTGCAACCTGGAACACTCCCTCACGGAAATGGAAATGATACTGATTGTTCAGTTCTTTCAGGCTGATAATATTTTCCCGCTCCCGGTCTCCGTAGATCATACGGGAAATAAAACTGGTACGCAGCTTTCCTGCATCATTTTTTAAGGCAAGGCGGACTCTTTCTTCAAAATTTAACTGTTCATTTTTCTCCCTGTAAATATCTGCGATCTTTTGTAAGGTATCCCGTAATTCCTCTTTTTTAATAGGCTTTAAGAGATAATTTCTCACACCATAACGGATCGCCGTCTGGGCGTATTCAAAATGCCTGTATCCACTGATTATGATGATCTCTGTATCCGGCAGTTTTTCTTTTACTTTCCTGATCAGTTCCATCCCATCAATTCCAGGCATCCGTATGTCTGTGATCAGAATCTCCGGTTTACAGATTTTTGCCTGCTCTAATGCCTCAATACCATTAGAAGCAGTTGCCGCTATTTTTAACCCCATTTCTTCCCAGTTGATCAGCTTTATGATCAGCTGACAGATCTTTTCTTCATCATCTGCGATCAATACTTTCAGCATGTTCCCCCTCCTCATTGGACAAAACATCTTCTGGTATATCAGTGTACCATCTCCAACAGATTTACGCCAGATGCAGCGGCAAAAAACTAACACAAAAAACGCGCCCCACAAAGGGACGCGTTCCATACTTATCTTATTCCGGATATACCAAAATTACACTGGATAAGCCTTATTCTCTTTATCAGCTACAGTAGCATCTACTTTCTTCTGCTGAGCTTCTCTGTACTGGAAGAACTCCTTGGCAACATTTGGGAACAGGGCGTAGCTTAATACGTCCTCATCCTGCTGCTTCCACTGAGCACATTCCTTCTCAAACTGAGGCATCTGAGGTGCAATTAAATCTGCTGGTCTGCAGGTAATTGGAGTCTCATCACCGATGATCTTTTTCTGTACTTCTGGATTAAATGGCTTAACAGTCTGGCCAAATTCACCAAGCATGATCTTCTTGGATTCCTTTGGAACCATCTTGTAGCGCTCACCCATTAATACGTTAAGAACTGCCTGGGTACCAACGATCTGGGAAGAAGGTGTAACCAGAGGCGGCTCACCAAAGTCTTTACGTACTCTCGGGATCTCCTCCAGAACCTGCTGGTACTTGTCCTCCTGTCCAGCTTCCTTTAACTGGCTAACCAGGTTGGAAAGCATACCGCCAGGTACCTGATACTGCAGAGTCTTGATATTTACGCCTAATACCTTTGGATTTAACAGTCCGGTCTTTAATGCTTCCTCGCGGATCGGCTGGAAGTGAGCAGCGATCTCGCCTAAAAGCTTCTGATCGTATCCTGTATCGTATGGAGTACCGCGGAAGGTCTCTACCATAACTTCAGTTGCTGGCTGGCTGGTACCAAGTGCCAGTGGAGACATTGCACAGTCAATGATATCACAACCTGCTTCTACAGCCTTCATATAGGTCATGGAAGCAACACCGGAAGTATAGTGGGTGTGCAGGTCGATCGGAAGTGTGGTTCCTTCCTTCAGGGCCTTAACTAACTCAGTAGCCTTGTATGGAGTCAACAGACCTGCCATATCCTTGATACACAGGGAATCAGCTCCCATGTCTTCAATTCTCTTAGCAATGTCTCTCCAGTAATCCAGAGTATAAGCATCACCTAAGGTGTAGCACAGTGCGATCTGAGCATGTCCTTTTTCCTTCTTTGTTGCCTTTACAGCAGTCTCCAGGTTACGGATATCGTTTAAGCAGTCGAAAATACGAATGATATCAATACCATTTGCAATAGACTTCTGCACGAAATACTCAACTACATCATCTGCGTAGTGGTTGTATCCCAGAATATTCTGTCCACGGAACAGCATCTGCAGCTTTGTATTCTTAAAGCCGTCTCTTAATTTTCTTAAACGCTCCCATGGATCTTCTTTTAAGAAACGCAGGCAGGCATCAAATGTAGCGCCTCCCCAGCACTCTACTGCGTGGTAGCCAACTTTGTCCATCTTGTCTACGATCGGCAGCATCTGCTCTGTAGTCATTCTGGTAGCAAGTAAAGACTGATGAGCGTCACGAAGGACGGTTTCCACGATCTTTACTGGCTTCTTCTCTATCTCTGCCATAGTTTAAATCCTCCTTATAGGCACCCGGTCTGCAAACAGCACCGGGTGCAGTAAATGTTGGTTTTTATACACCGAAAATTGCCATAAAGGTACCGGCTGCTACTGCAGTACCGATAACACCTGCAACGTTTGGTCCCATTGCATGCATCAGCAGGAAGTTGGTAGGATCATATTCAGCGCCAACCTTCTGGGATACACGGGCTGCCATAGGAACTGCGGATACACCTGCAGAACCGATCAGTGGGTTGATCTTTCCGCCAGTTACCTTGCATAAGATCTTTCCTAAGAGAACGCCTCCGATGGTTCCCACACAGAATGCTACCAGACCTAAAATAACGATCTTGATAGTAGTTGCATTTAAGAATGCCTCTGCACTGGTGGTTGCACCTACAGAAGTACCAAGCAGGATAACAACGATGTACATCATTGCATTAGAAGCAGTCTCCTGAAGCTGTTTTACAACACCGCACTCACGGAACAGGTTACCTAACATCAGCATACCTACTAACGGAGCAGTAGATGGCAGGATCAGGCACACAACGATAGTAACGATGATCGGGAATAAGATCTTCTCCAGCTTGGATACAGAACGAAGCTGGGACATTTTGATCTTACGCTCCTTATCAGTAGTAAGAAGCTTCATAAATGGCGGCTGGATGATCGGAACCAGAGCCATATAAGAATAAGCTGCAACAGCGATCGGTCCCATGATCTGGGTCTGTCCTAACTTACTGCAAAGGAACAGGGAAGTAGGGCCGTCTGCACCACCGATAATGGAGATACAAGCTGCTTCTTTTCCTGAAAATCCTAATAAGATTGCAAAGAAATATGCAGAGTAAATACCTAACTGAGCTGCTGCACCCATCAGGAAGCTGATCGGGTTTGCGATCAGCGGACCGAAGTCTGTCATCGCACCTACGCCCATGAAGATCAGGGACGGAAGGATACTCCACTCATCCAGAGTGAAGAAGTAATACAGCAGACCGCCTACGCCGTTTGAAGTCTGTTCCGGAGAATACATGATGTCCGGATAGATATTTACAAGCAGCATACCAAATGCGATCGGAATTAACAGCAGCGGCTCAAATCCCTTAGCAATAGCCAGGTATAAGAAGACCAGCGCTACACCGATCATAATGTAGTTTCCTGCTGACAGATGGAAAAACGCCATCTGGCCAAGCAGGTTTGATACCAAATTGCCAAAATCCATAATGTTACCTCCATAATGGAATCCTTAAATTAAGGGATCCATCTTGTTGACTAGTTCAGAGTAGCTAAAACAGCGCCGGACTCAACTGCATCGCCGTTTGCTACATTAATGCTGGCAATTGTACCATCTTCTGGAGCAACGATATCGTTCTCCATCTTCATAGCTTCCAGAACCAGGACAACTTCGCCCTTCTTTACTGCCTGTCCTACAGAAGCCTTAACTGCTACTACCTTACCTGGCATTGGAGCGGTAACCTGAACGGAACCTGCTGCGCCTGCTGGTGCTGCTGCCGGAGCTGGAGCTGCTGCTGGTGCAGGTGCTGCTGGAGCTGCAACTGGAGCTGCTGCTACTGGTGCGCCAGCTGCTGCTGCGCCCTCTTCAACGGTTACTGCATATGCTTTTCCATTTACTGTAATGGTATATGTCTTCATAGTTTGTTTCCTCCTACTTGTTGTATAAGCACACTGGTTTTCTAACCTGAATGTGCAGTGATTATCTTCCCAGACCTACACGGCGGATAGAACGTACTACCAGACCGTTAGATGTAGCGCTGCCTTCATATGCTGCAATAGCAGCAGTCATAACAGCTACTAATTCTGCATCATCAGAAAGATCAGGACCGGTTACTGCCGGTGCTGCTGCTACTGGCTTAACAGCAGGTGCTGCTGCCTTTGGTGTAGGAGCAGGTGCTGCTGCTTTCTTCTTGCTTTCTTCCCATGCATGGATGTATTTGAAGCATGAGATCAGGATACTGATGAAAATTAAAACAAGGAATACAGTGCCGATACCAATAATGGTGTATACAGTAGCTGTCTTTAACAGAGCACCCATAGAAGTATCTTCTACAACGCCTGCGGACATATCTGTAAACTCAGCCTGGATCTGCTGGGTAGCCATATTGATGTTCATCACATATTTCTTGGTTCCCTCTGTAAAGTCAACCGGGATCACAACCGTATAGCTGCCATCTGCCAGAAGAACAACAGAACCTTCATCCATGTTTACATTCTTTAATTCGCCCATATCCTCGCGAACTTCCAGCTGAGCCTCATAAATAGCTGCTGTAGTCGTATCGCCTGTTGACTCTGCCAGAGTTTTCTGAACGATCAGCTGATCCTTTGGTACGCCTAAAGTCTGTGCTGCAGACAGCATAATGGACTGAGCCATTGAATCATCTACAGGAGTTCCGTCCATGCTGATGGTGGAATCAGTCTCTGCTGTATCCTGGTTAGAGGAGCAGCCAGAAAGGCTTACCAGGCAGGCGGACAGAAGAACTGCTGCTGCCATTCTCTTTACAAATCGTCTCATATACATGTCACCTCTCTTTAAACCGTGCCATGCTTCTTGGAAGGACGGTCCTCACTTTTTGTGTACAGCATCTCAAAAGCGGCGATCACTCTCTGACGGGTCTCTTCTGCCTTGATGATGTCATCTACATAACCTCTCTTTGCAGCAGCAACAGCGCCGGACTGCATAGCGGTATATTCAGCGGTTTTCTCTTTGATCATTGCAACTGCGTCATCTGCAGCTTCGATCTCTTTTGCATACATGATCTTAACAGCTTCTGCCGGATCCATAGTTCCGATCACTGCATTTGGCCAAGCATAAACAACGTCTGCGCCCAGGCTCTTGCTGCCCATGGTAAGACCTGCACTTCCCAGTGCATTCTTAACAACGACAGTTACCTTCGGTACAGTTGCATCAGCGTATGCGTAGGTCAGCTTAGCTGCTAATTTAGCGATCTTTCTTTCGCTGCACATAGTTGCACGGTAGCCGTTTACATTTACTAAAGTCAGAACAGGAATGCTGAATGCATCACAGAAATTGATGAAATCAGTTGCCTTCTCACAGCCTTTTCCGCAAAGAGCTGCCTCTAAGGTCTGTACCTTCTCACCGTTTTCGTAAACTTCGCTGCGGTTAGCTACACATCCTACTGTGCTTCCGTTTAAGCGGATAAATCCGGTTACCATAGAAGCGCCGTAGTTCTTCTTAACTTCCATAAAGAAGTTATTATCAGAGATCATCTGTAAAGCTGCAGCAGTATCTCCGGTATATCCTTCGATACCAGCACACATACGGTTTAAATCGTCTGTGCAGTCAACTTCAGACAGATCTTCTTCATTGTTAGAAGGCAGGATAGATACCAGTGTACGGATCTGTGATAATACAGATGCTTCATCACCTGTGAAATCAACCAGACCAGACTCTTCTGCCTGGAACTTAGCGGAAGAAGTATCACATTTTGCCTTGTAATTGCCCTCCAGGGCATTTGGGGAGTTAACAAACAGTTTTGCAGAAGTATCTTCCATGAAGGTGAAATCTGCCATACCTGCAGATACAGCCATACCGCCGCCGCAGGTACCGAAAATTGCCATAATCTGAGGAATTACTCCAGATGCCATTGTCTGGCTTAAATACAGCTTTCCAAAACCATCCAGTGCGTCAGTTGCTTCCTGAAGACGCAGTCCTGCACAGTCTACCAGACCAATAACAGGTGCTCCCATCTTCATTGCCATAGAGTAGATGTTGCAGATCTTCTTTGCATGCATCTCACCCATGGAACCGCCCAGTACAGCAGCATCCTGGCTGTATACATATACCAGGCATCCGCCGATGGTACCGTAACCGGTAACTACACCGTCAGCCGGTGTTTCCTGCTCAGTCATGTTAAAGTCAGTATTTCTAGCCGCAATATAGGCTCCAACTTCAACAAAACTGTTCTCATCAAGCAGGGCTGCAATACGGCTGCTTGCTGAAGTTTGTGCTGAATTACTCATTTTCCAGTCCTCCATCATTCTTAAGTTTACAGTATTTAGCGGAAAGCACATAAAAATAGCGCTTTCTTATAAAATACAGAAATATTGCCGTTTATATTATAGTGATATTTTTGTCAAATGGCAAGTGTTTCCTTTTATTAAAAATGGTTTATTAACAAATTTTAAGGCAAAAAATGCCACCGCTCCTGCCGCGAGTCGTTTTCACTACGCCGCAGGAGAGATGGCAGGTTTTTATTGCGCACTCATTACATTACTTGATAAAGCTTACATGCTTGCAGATCTCTTCGTAAACTTTTTCTTTCCGTTCATTAAATACAACCTTATTTTCCTCAAACAGGTTTCTTCCCTCTGTATCAATGGATACGATCAGTGGTCCGAATTCCTTAACACGGCAGTTCCATAAGGTCTCAGGCATTCCCAGGTCACGCCACTCTGCACGGACGATCTCTTCTACTTCAGTTGCTGCTACTACTGCGTTTCCGGCAGGGAATACACAGTGGATGGCTTTAAAGTTCTTGCATGCGTACTCGGTGTTTGGTCCCATACCGCCTTTTCCTACGATCACTTTTACGCCGGTCTGCTCTACGAATTCCTTCTCAAACTTTTCCATACGCATACTGGTAGTCGGTCCTACGGAAACCATTTCAAACTTGTCATCTCCTAAAGGACGGATGATAGGGCCTGCGTGGAAAATGGCATTGTTTCTTACATCTACAGGCAGTGGTCTGTGTTCTTCTACCAGACGGCGGTGAGCTACGTCACGGCAGGTTGTTAAGTTACCATTTAAGTAAATAATGTCACCGATATGGATATCTTTTAAATCTTCGTCACTGATTGGTGTTGTTAAAATTTTCTTTCCATCTTTGATCTCTAACATTATAAAGTCACCCCCGAATGAGTTGTAATTGTATAGTTAAGGTCCTTATCGAAAATAATGTGGCCGCGGCGATGGGACCAGCATCCTACGTTTACTGCTACGCCAATGGTAGATGGATGTCTT
>ERZ773108.4183-NODE-4183-length-10282-cov-7.457417_pt1 | contig 10282 bp, 6 predicted proteins | sample MGYA00580570_ERZ773108 | MGnify/ENA primary metagenome ERZ773108 (study PRJEB29015, sample SAMEA2737840) | human gut metagenome | biome: human gut; feature: human-associated habitat; material: faeces | place: China | collected 2012 ...
AAAAGACGCCCACGCGAATCTTCATACCCAATCCTCTCCGTTTCCATCGCAGATAAATAGTTCACTATTTGTTTTAAAAGCAATTATTATCGCAAACAGTTTTCATTTTTCCTGATTACTGCCCTAAAGATCATACCACAAATCTCTCCGGAAAAAAAGGGCACGGCTTAATAGTTGTCCGGCAGGTCGTTTTCCAACAGCACAAACCGGGGCTCGCCGGGCTGACCGCAGCTTTGAGCAAAGGCCAGAGCCTGCTGCAAGGTATCGGCCACCAGCATCTTTTCCTCGGGGAACTCGGCTGCCAACAGACCCTGACGGATGGGCTCGGCCTGACGGGGATTGACCAGGGCCACATAATCGCAGCAAGCCGCCGCCTGTTTGCCAAACTGGAAGTTGAGGTCAAACTCCCGCTCTCCCAGCTCCACCATGCCGGGGGTCACCAGAATCCGCAGTCCCTGGCACATAGAAAGAGTGCGCAGCGCAGCCTGGGCTCCCTTGGGGTTGGAGTTATAGGCATCGTCGATGACGGTATAGTTGCTTCCGCCCCGGATCAACTGCATCCGATGGGGCACCGGTTCCAGACGGCGCACGGCCGGCTGGAGTTCCTCCAGGGAAATGCCCAGCTTATGACATACGGCGATGGCGGCGGTGATATTCTGCACATTGTGCTCACCCAGCAGCCGGGTCTTATAGCGGAAACTCTCTCCGTCGGGAGCGGAGACGGTAAACTCGGTACCACTCGGGGTGACGGTGATATCGCTGGCTTTGTAGTCCCTCTCCCCTTCCAGGCCGTAGCGGACCACATTGCTTCCCACTTTCCGGGTGGCGATATATTCGTTGTCCTCATTCAAAAAGCACAGTCCATCGGCTGGAATGGCATCATACAGCTCAAACTTGGTGTCGATGATGGTGTCCACCTTGTAGAACCGTTCGAAGATTTTGTCCAGCTCGCCGGCCGGAATGCCGATGCCCGTGTCGCGGACATAGAGACTCAGCCGGTCCCGTTTGCGTTCGAATCCTACCGTTACGGAGCCTTTTGTTGTGAATTTCAGTGCGTTGCGGATGAAATTGGCCAATATCTGCATCACTCCCTGCCGGTATTCGCAGACCGTGCAGGAGGGCAGTCTCTTTTCGACGCGCAGCACGACCCCCTCCGGAGCCTGCAGGCGGAACGTTTCGACGGCCTCGCGGCAGAGCGTCCGCAGGTCGAAACGGCTCTTGACCGGATCGATGCGTCCCGATTCGATGCGCGAGAGGTCCAGCACGTCGGATATGATCTGCAGCAGCAGTCCGTTGTTGAGCGACACGATGTCGTTGTACTCTTTGCGCACTTCGGGGTCCTCCTCGGTGGTCAGCAGCTGCGAAAAACCTACGATGGCGTTGAGCGGCGTACGGATTTCGTGGCTCATGTTGGCGAGGAACGCCGTCTTGAGCTTGTTGGACTCCTCGGCCCGCTCCTTGGCGGCGATCAGCTCCTGCTCGGTCTGCTTGAGCGCCGTGATGTCGTAATTGATCCCCAGCATGTCGATGACCTGCTCCTGCGGCCGGTAGTCGCGGCAGATGAGGTGGATTTTGATCCATGTCGTCCGGCCGTCGTCGTGCAGGACGCGGCAGGAGACCGATGCCGACTGTATCTCCCCGGACTCGAACTGCGCCAGCCGGTTCAGCAGCACCGTGCGGTCGTCGGGGTGGATATGACGGTATTTGCCGATGACGTCGCCGATGGCGGCCGTGTCGGCTTCGCCGTAGTTGCGCAGCCAGACGCTCTGCGCATAACCCTCTTTGTTGCAGAGGTTGTAGTTGGTGTATCCCACCTGCGCGTATTCGGAGATAAGGCGGAACAGCGCTTCGAATTCCGTGAGCCGGTCCTGCGTCTGGCGGAGTTCCGTGTTGTCGATGTTGATGAGCAGGTAGTGGGTGATTTCGCCCGTGTCGTTGTAGAGACACCGGATGCGGGCCGTCCAGTCGATGTAGCCGCTCCGGCTGGTGTCGTAATAGCTTCGGGCTTTCGAAAAATCGTAGCGTGTGGTGAAGTCCGTACCCCGGCCTTCGCGGATGCAGTCCTTGATCTCGGCCGAGAAGTTGGGGTTGTCGAAAATGCTGAGTCCCCGGATGCCTGCTGGATCGGTTACGCCGAACATTTCCAGATCGCGGGCGTTGATGTCCACCAGATGCCCTGTGCGGTCGTATATCTCGATGCCGATCGGGGCGTTCTGAATGACGTTGCGCAGCAGTTTCTCCTTTTCGTCGAGCGCCTGATGCGCCGTGACGACGTCCGTGATGTCGAGGATCAGGATCACGATCTCCGTCGCGTCGTTGGGGGTGTTGTAGAGGAAGCTGCGGCAGTAGCGGCCGGTTTTGGAGGCATGCCACTGGTCCATCTTGTAATCCCCCAGCCTGATGGCCGCCAGCTCGTCGATGTGCCGGTCTACGGGGATGTCTATTTCGCGGGCGGTCTTGTCGAGGTAATCGGCGGCGTCTACGCCCAGAATCTGCTGCGCCGTCTGGTTGACCGAGAGGAAAAGGTAGTCGGTCGCCCGGCCGTCGTCGTCGTAGAGCAGCCGGATGCGGAAGTAGCCGATCGGCAGGTGGTCGAGCAGCTCGTCCATGTGTTTGTTCTCCTTCAGCACCGCGTAATAGTTGCTTTCGAGCGTGAGGACGTCCGCCTCTTTCCGGCCGGCGACCGGAACGCGCTGGAGGTAGCCGAAGAGTTTGATGCCCTGCTGCGGGTCCGATTGTTTGCGGACGAGCTGCGTATGGATCCATATTTCGCCTTCCGGCAGTACGACGGGGAACGTTTCGTCGAAATGGTTTCCGACCTTGAGCGACAGGAATTCGTTGTGTATCCGTGTCCGGTAATCTTCGCGCGTCAGCGGCATCAGTTCCCCGACTGCGGCCCGGTTGCTGCCGAGTCCCAGCAGATCGACGATGTAGTCGGAGAAGAACAGTTCGCCCGTGCGGAAATCCGCCTTCCACCACCCCATTTGGGCCGCGTCGAGCAGCTGCATCAACGATTGAAGATCGGGAGCGCCGGAGGTAAACATAACGGAGTCGCAGTTAAGTGTGTGAAAGCGTGCGGGTGACGCGGGCCGGATTGCCGACGGCAACCGAATTCGCGGGAATGTCGCGCGTAACTACCGAACCCGCTCCAATTATCGCGCCGTTGCCGATCCGGACGCCCGGACAGACGATGACGCCGCCGCCCAGCCAGCAGTTGTCGCCGATGGTGATGGGCTTGCCGGCTTCGCGGCCTGTCGCGCGCAGGTCGGGGTCCAGCGGGTGGTGCGGGGTGAGCAGCTGTACCTTGGGCCCTATCAGCGTATTGCGCCCGATACGGATCGGAGCCAGATCGAGGAAGACGCAGTCGAAATTGACGAAAGAGCCTTCGCCGATATGGATGTTGTAGCCGTAATCGCAGTAAAAGGGCGCGCGGATGAATCCGGCTGCATTGGGACAGAGCTCGCGCAGAGCGGCGCGGTATGCTGCGTCGTGGCCGGGACATTCGGCGTTGAGACGGTGCATCAGCAGCGTGGCGCGGTCGCGGTCGGCCGTCAGCTCCTCGTTGCGCGGGTCGAACCATTCGCCCGCCAGCATCTTCTCTTTCTCGCTTTTCATACGAGCGGGATATTCGTTTTATTCGAACGACTGCAGTTCGATCAGTTTGGCGTAGATTCCTCCGCGGGCCATCAGTTCGGCGTGCGTGCCCTGCTCGGCGATGCGTCCGTGATCGACGACGATGATCTTGTCGGCGTTGTGGATCGTGCTCAGCCGGTGTGCGATGACTACCGAAGTGCGGCCCTCCAGCAATTTGTTGAGGGCGTCCTGCACGAGTTTTTCGCTCTCGGTGTCGAGAGCCGAAGTCGCTTCGTCGAGAATCAGGATGTCGGGGTTTTTCAACACGGCGCGGGCGATGGAGAGACGCTGCCGCTGGCCGCCCGAAAGTTTCACGCCGCGGTCGCCGATATTGGTCCGGTAGCCTTCGGGCGCTTCGGTGATGAAGCAGTCGGCATTGGCGATTCGGGCCGCCTCGACGATCTCCTCGTGCGAAGCTCCGGCCTTGCCCATGGCGATGTTGCCCTCGATGGTGTCGTTGAAAAGCACGGTGTCCTGCGATACGACGCTCATGTGGGCGCGCACGCTCTCCTGCGTGTAGTCGCGGATCGAAACGCCGTCGATGAGGATGTCGCCCGCCGTAACGTCGTAGAAACGCGGGACAAGCTCGCTGAGCGTCGATTTGCCGCCGCCCGACGGTCCCACGAGCGCCACGGTCTCCCCGCGTTTGATGTCGAACGAAATGCCGTCGATCACCTCGCGGCTGCCGTCGTAGGAGAAGTGTATGTCGCGGAATTCGATCTTGTCTTTCAGGCCGTTCAGCTCCAGCGCGCCGGGCTTGTCCTGAATTTCGCTCTGGGCGTCGATGATCGAGAAGATGCGCTCTCCGGCCGCGATGCCCTGATTGATGTTGGCGAACTGGTCGATGAAGGTGCGCACGGGGCGCGTGATCTGCGAGAACATGGCGACGAAGGCGATGAAGCCTTCGGGGCTGAGCGACCCCTTGAATACGAGCGAACCGCCGAATACGAGGATGACGCCCACGGCCGAGATGCCGAGGAATTCGCTCATCGGCGAAGCCAGCTGCTGGCGGCGCGCCATCGAGAGGGTCAGCCGGGCCAGATCGGCGTTCAGGTCGTAGAACTTCTGCTTGATATAATCCACGGCGTTGTAGCTCTTGATGACCTTGATGCCCGAAAGGGACTCGTCGAGCGTCGATACCAGCTCGCCCATGCGCTGCTGGCTCGTGCGGGCCGGGTGGCGCAGGCGTTTGACGATGCTGCCGATGATGAGGGCCACCACGGGCAGAAACAGCACCGAGAAGAGGGCCAGCTCCCACGATATGGCGACCATCATCACCGTGTAGCCGATGATGAGGAACGGCTCGCGGAAAGCCACCTGCAGGGTGTTGGTGATGCAGAACTGCACCACGCCGACGTCGGAGGTGATTTTCGAAATGATGTCGCCCTTGCGCTGGTCGCTGAAAAAGCCGACGTGCATGTCCACCACCTTCGAGAACATCTCGTTGCGCATGCGCTGCAGGGTGCGGGTGCGCATGTTCTCCACCGTCCACGAACCCAGATAGCGGAACAGGTTGCTCAGCAGGCTCACGAAAATGGTCACCACGGCGAGCATGAGCAGTACGTTTTCGGGGTTGTATTCGTTGAACAGATGCGAGTAGGTGAAGTTGAACAAGGCTGTCAGGTATTCCTGATTGAAGGCCAGCGGGGGAAGTTTCTCTACATATACGAACGTGTAGTCGGCGTCGAACATCGTCTTGAGGATCGGCATGATCAGCAGGAACGTGAGCGAGTTGAACAGCGCGTAGAGCAGCGAGTAGAAGAAATAGGGAATTGCGTACTTCTGGATGGGTCGGGCGAAACCCAAGAGCCTCATGTATATTTTAAGCATTACGGGCGGATTATTTGCAGGTTATGTGATAATCGGGACAAAGATAGGAATAATAATGATAAAATCGGACCCTGCGGGTCAAAAGTGCGAAGTTTAGGAGAAATAAGGGCCGAAAAAGGAAAAGAGGCGGGCGTTGCCGCTCACCTCCCTTCCGGTTCATAACCAGTGTCTTCCGATAAATGCGCCTTGTCGTTGGCGGCGGCCACGGCCAGTTGGTCGCAGCGGTTGTTCTCGACCGTATCGGCATGCCCCTTGACCCATACGAACCGCACGTTGTGGCGTCGGTATATGCGCAGGAAACGCATCCACAGGTCGGGATTCTTCTTGCCGGCGAACCGTTTCTTCTCCCAGCCGAACACCCAGCCTTTCGTCACGGCGTCCACGACGTATTTCGAGTCGGAATAGACCGTGACGTCCGACCCCTCGAACTTGAGCGCTTCGAGCGCCGCGCAGACGGCCGTCAGCTCCATGCGGTTGTTGGTCGTCAGGCGGAATCCCTGCGAAAGCTCCTTGCGGTGAGGGCCCGAAAGCAGCACCGCGCCGTAACCGCCCGGTCCGGGATTCCCCAAGGCCGAGCCGTCGGTGTATATGGTGATTTGTGCCACGCCGGATTATTTCAGCGCCGCCAGCTGCTCCCTGATGGCCGCGATTTTCGCTTCTGCGTCCGCCTGCTTGGCGCGCTCGTTCATGACCACCTTTTCAGGCGCCGACTGCACGAAGCGCTCGTTCGAGAGCTTCTTCATGACGCTTGCGAGGAATCCCTCGTAGTAGGCGAGACTCTCCGTCAGTTTCCCGATTTCGGCTTCGACGTCGATCTTGCCCGCCATCGGCACGAAATACTGGGTCGTCTTGACGATGAACGCCGCTGCCGCGGGGTCTTTCTCCGTCACGGTTTCGACGGCCGTCAGGTTGGCCATCTTCCGCATCACGGGAGCGTATTCGGCGGGGTAGTTCTCGTCGGCGATCACCTTGAGCGTCAGCGCTTCCTTCTGCGGCAGGTTCTTCTGGTTGCGTATGTTGCGCACCGAGGAGATCGCCTCCTTGGCCAGCTCGAACCGGGCCAGCAGGCGCTCGTCGGCTTCGACCGGCTGCGGCATGGGGGCCGTGCAGATCGACTCGCCCTCTTTGCGGGGCGCGAGGTCCTGCCAGATCTCCTCCGTCACGAACGGCATGAAGGGGTGCAGCACGCGCATCAGTTCGTCGAAGAATCCGCACGTCGCGGCGAACGTCTCCGCATCGACGGGCTGTCCGTAGGCGGGTTTCACCATTTCGAGGTAGAGACCGCTGAAGTCGTCCCAGAAGAGCTTGTAGGCCGTCATGAACGCCTCCGAAATGCGGTACGACCTGAAGTCCTCGTCGATCTGGCGCAGTGCGCGGCCCAGCGTCTGGCGGAACCATTCGACCGCCAGCCGGTTGTTGTCGTCCTGCGCGGCCTTGTCGTCCGCCGACCAGCCGTTCACCAGCCTGTAGGCGTTCCATATCTTGTTGCCGAAGTTGCGGCCCTGCTCGCAGAGCGCTTCGTCGAACATCACGTCGTTGCCGGCCGACGACGAAATCAGCATCGCCATGCGCATGCCGTCGGCGCCGTATTTGGCGATCAGGTCCAGCGGATCGGGCGAGTTGCCCAGCTGCTTGGACATCTTGCGGCCGATCTTGTCGCGGACGATGCCCGTGAAGTATACGTTGCCGAAAGGCTTTTCGCCGCGTAGCGAAAAAACTTCATATAAAACTTTTTTCTGCCATCTGAGGTTTCCCTTGAGCAGCACTTGTTTTTAGTGGAATGGAAACAGTTATAGATTCGGCACAGCGTCAGGACAACCAATTGCCAGTTATCAGGATGTCGTTTCAAGCCGACAAGACAATATTTATTTTTAGGCGGAAAAAGAAAACGGTATCTGCGCAGCCCTTTTACGGCATCTGTTCTCCGCTTTGAGAATTTTTTCATGTTTTCTCCGAAAAAGAAGGAGGCCATGGTTTTTACACGGCCTGAATACAACGAAAAAAAATTAAGTCCTAGTGCTATTTCCGTTGTCCGTAAAGGATCAATCGGGTTATTCCGTTTCCGTCCGGTGGTAAGTCGGAGGCCGGGATAGCGTCGGCAAGCAAAGGCCGTGGTTAAGAATGCGAAGTCCACATCAATGGGTAAAAATTAATTCGCACCAACCGAGTTATGCAGGCATATGAACGGACATATGCGGAGAACCTGCATATAAATTTAGATGGTTAACGGCGCAATTATATAGTGAGTGGCGGTAATTAAAGGAGGGACTGATGGAATTTAACCCCTGATTACACTTTTGGGATGGTATCGGCGAGCTGAAGTTTTGCGTTTCTAGATCTTCATTATTTTAAAAATCCTCAATAAAACATAAGGTTAATGTTGAAATCGAGGATTTTTTGTGCTAAACTAGATCATTATATATGGAGATCTATCAATGACAAATCCGAAGCTTCCTCCGATTCTGATCAATAAGGCAGGTTCCGTTTATTACGTTTACACGTATAAAAACGTTTGGGATAGAGAACTCAAGCGGAGCAAAAGAGGTGAATCCAAAAAGATTGGGACAATCCTTGGCGGCCAAAAGGACGGAAAAATTCGTTTTGATGAGGCTTTCCTTCAGGAACATCCTGAATTTCGGAACTATCAGGTTGAGAGAAAAGGAAAAGATTATGTCTTTACGCAGATCTCCGAAGAAGGCATCACTCTTGAACAGGCTCGCAACATAAAGAAGCTTCACGCCGGTGCTACTTGGGCTTTAGATCAGATCGTTGCCGATTCCCCCGTCGGAGAGTTCTTAAAGGAGTGCTTTCCAAGGAACAAAGACTATAAAAAAATCCTTTCCTTGGCGTACTTTTTAATTCTTAATCAGAACAACAACGTTAATTTCTATGAAACCTTTGCAGAGACGACAAGACTGCCGTATCCGCGGCCGCTGAGCCCTTCGGCGATAACTCGCCTCTTCCAGAGGATAGAGCTGCGCGATGCCCAGCGTTATTTCTTGCTGATGCGCAGTTATCTTCAAGAAGACGAAGACAACAAGATCATTCTTGCCCTGGATTCGACCTCAATCTCTTCTTACTCTACGCGCTTAACTCATATTGAATACGGTAAAAACAAAGACGATGATGCGCTGCCGCAGCTAAACGTTCTCTTCTTGGTAGATCAGAAGTCCGGACTTCCGATTTTTTATCGCTTTTATGACGGAAATGTTCCTGATGTCAGCACCATTCGTCATACGATTGCCGATCAGGCACTTCTAAACATGAAGAACGTCGTTCTGGTTGCTGACAAAGGCTACAACAGCGTAAAGAACATCAACGACTGTCTGATCAATAAAGTTGAGTTCATCTTTAATGTCCGTCTGGGGACTAAAGGCTGTCTGGCTAGAGAGCTTATCGATGAACACAGGAAAGAGTTTGCAGACCTCAACAGCGGCGATCCTTACATCAGGAAGAACATCGCCACAGCAAAAGTGAATTGGAAATACGATCCGCGGCCGGTAGATGGAAAACCGGCATCAAACACCGCATCAGCAGAGCTTTATTACCACATGTTCTACGACCCGGTTATCTATCAGGAAGCGGCCAATAAGCTCACGGAATCGCTTCTCACGATTAAAAAGAAACTCATCGAAGAGGAAGCTCTCACCGAACAAGAAGAAGAGCTGAAAGAAAAATTCTTCCGGAACGATAAAGAAAAAGGCTTGGTTATTGTTAACCGACGGGTAGACGAATACTTGAAGTACAAGGGATTTAGAGTCTTAGTCACAGACTCGGAGAAAGATCCGGTTAAGGCCTGGACGGCTTATGCGGACCGCTGGCGCGTAGAGGATGCCTTTGCAACGCTCAAGGACCGACTCGGCTGTAATCGAATCAGGTGCTCTGACAACAAGGCACTGCAGGGGAAAACCTTCGTACAGTTCATTGCGACTGGCTTGTCGCTGATGGTTCGTTCGAGAATCCGCAGCTATATGAAGGAAAACAAGAAAGCAGGAAAACTGAACCTGGTCTACGAGAGCGACTCAAAGATCCTTCAGGTTCTAAATAACGTCATGCAAACTCGCTTTAACCACGGCTACTACTTCGACGAAGTTGCCGGTAAAAAGATTAAATACTTTGAAGCGTTAGGTGTTGGAGTTCCGGGAGCCGGGCCCGAGACGCCGGAAGATGTTCAGGAAGAACCAGAAGTCGAACCGTTATTAGGTACGGATATTGAAATTTAACGAGGATGCCGGAGCCGAACTCCGGCTAGATCACTGAAAAACGCAAAATCTCAGGGCGAGGTTTTGGAATACAAAAAGCAGACATGAAAAAAGCAGCTCCACAGCTGCCTTTGACATCACCAATTCAAAAATAGAATTGGTAGCGGAGACAGGATTTGAACCTGTGACCTTCGGGTTATGAGCCCGACGAGCTACCAGACTGCTCCACCCCGCAATCAATGTGAAACATCTCGTGTAACGAGGAATGTAACTATATCACTCTTGTTCAAGTCATGCAAATTCTCGATGGCAGTAAAAACCTATTTTGAGATTCAAAACATGAATCAGGTAGCCAAGGAAACTTGTAAATAAATTATAACTAATTGAATTTATTGAAATATGAAAATATCACGTTACGAAAAATAATTTTGTATTTCGAAAAGTTAAAAGCAATATTTTTTGGCGCTAAATTATTTATCACGTTGATCGGTGATCCCGAAAAACGGTTAAACGCAGCTAAAAGCTGCAATCCACGATTCGAATCGCTTTTACCCAAAGACGTTCGAACGTCTATAAGAAATTTTGTCTTAACACTAGAAAATTAAAATGGCGTTCCT
>ERZ773108.4184-NODE-4184-length-10280-cov-25.656137_pt1 | contig 10280 bp, 7 predicted proteins | sample MGYA00580570_ERZ773108 | MGnify/ENA primary metagenome ERZ773108 (study PRJEB29015, sample SAMEA2737840) | human gut metagenome | biome: human gut; feature: human-associated habitat; material: faeces | place: China | collected 2012 ...
CCTGCCCGGCGGAGTCCGCGCGGGCCAAGGCGGAGGACGCCCGCGCTGAGGCCGAGGCTGCTGTCCCCGGGCTGCGCCACGCCGAAGAAGAGGTGCGGGTGCGGGGCATCCGCTGCGCACTGGCCGGTGCGGCGGGCAAGGACCGCACCGATGCCGCTGCGGCCCTCACCGATGCCCGTAAAAAGCTGGCCGACCTGCTGGCCTCCAGCGGCCGTCCCGCCGACGCACTGGAGCCGCACTTCACCTGCAGGCTCTGCGAAGACACCGGCATTGTGGACGGCCACACCTGCAGCTGCGTCCACAAGGTGATGCAGCAGCTCCGCCGGTCGGAGATCGAGGCTCTGTCCAGCCTCTCCATTTCCAGCTTCGATACCATGGAGCTGCGCTACTACCCCGCCCGGATGGACGCCTCCCTCGGCGAGCCGGTGCGGAGTTATATGTCCACCCTTCTGGACGACCTGCGCGGCTACGCCGACGAATTCGATACCACCAGCGAGAGCCTGATGCTCCTCGGCAACGCCGGTCTGGGCAAGACCCATGCCGCTCTGGCCATCGCCGGAGAGGTTCTGGAAAAGGGCTTCGACGTCATCTATGTGTCCAGCCCCGACTTCTTCTCGAAGCTCGAGGCCCTGCACTTCGGCTCCGACCCCGCCGGGGAGGAAGAGATGCTCCTGCGCACCGCCGCCGGGGCCGACCTGCTCATCCTCGACGACCTGGGTTCCGAGTTCAACTCCAGCTTCCTCATCAGCACCCTTTACAGCCTGCTGAACAACCGTCTGGGCGCGAAACTGCCCACCATCGTCACCACCAACATCACCGACGGCGCTCTGCTGGAAAAGCTCTACACCGAAAAGATCTCCAGCCGCCTCTCCTCTTTTGTTCCCTTCCTCTTTATGGGCGACGATATTCGGGCGCAAAAGGCAGAAGAAGCGTAAACAGGATAGAAGTCAACGAGAGTTCTTATTCAGGAAAGGAATTTCAACTATGGGAATCGTAGTCATCGGCGCAGTTTTCGTGGACATCAAGGGCTATCCCTTCTCCACCTACATCCCCGGCGGACGGAACGCCGGCCGCATTGAACAGGTGCATGGCGGTGTGAGCCGGAATGTGGCAGAGGACATCGCCAATGTGGAGCTGCGCCCCACCTTCGTGGGTCTGGTGGACGACACCGGCATGGGTCAGGACGTCATCGACAAGCTGGACAACCACAAGGTCAACACCAGGTACATCCAGAAGGTCCCCGATGGCATGGGTACCTGGCTGGCCATCTTTGACAACGACGGCGACGTCCACGCCGCCATCTCCAAGCGCCCTGACACCACCCCGCTGACCACCCTGCTGAAGGAGAAGGGCGACGAGATCTTCAAGGACTGCGACGCCATCGCCATCGAGCTGGACCTCGAGAAAGACACGGTCAAGCAGGTGCTCCGCTATGCCAGGAAATACAACAAGAAGGTCTTTGCCGCAGTCTCCAACATGAGCATCGCCATGGAGCGCCGCGACTATCTGCAGCAGATCGACTGCTTCGTCTGCAACCAGCAGGAGGCCGGTCTGCTCTTCTCGGACGACTACGAGCATCTCACCCCCAGCCAGATGGCTCAGGTACTGGCCCGGAACGTCCACAGCGCCAACATGCCCAGCATGGTGGTGACCATGGGCGGTCAGGGTGCTGTCTACGCCCAGCATGACGGTGCCTGCGGCGTTGTACCCGCCAAGAAGGTGGACGTCATCGACACCACCGGCGCAGGCGACGCCTTCTTTGCCGGCACGGTCATCGGCCTGACCTACGGCAAGAATCTGGCCCAGTCCTGTGAGATCGGCAGCCGCCTGGCCGCGTCGGTCATCTGCATCACGGAGAATGTCTGCCCCCGCTTCCGCCCGCTGGAATTCGGGCTGGATGTGCCGGTGGTGGATTGACGCTGCTCCCTCTGAGCACAGGAGCTTCTGCTTCTTATCGAAAAATCGGTTGAATCCCCTCCCCGGCTGTGATACACTGGGGATATTGAATTTGTGAAAAGAGGAAAATCCAATGAATCAAAAACAGCACAAGCGGAGCGCCTTTTCGGGCAAGATCGGCTTCGTTCTCTCCGCAGCAGGCGCGTCGGTGGGCCTCGGCAACATCTGGCGCTTCCCCTATCTTGCGGCCAAGTACGGCGGCGGCATCTTCCTGCTCATCTACATCATCCTCGCCTTCACCTTCGGCTACACCATGATCGTTGCCGAGACGGCGCTGGGCCGGATGACCAGGAAAAGCCCGGTGGGCGCATTCGCCGCCGTCCGCAAGGGCAGGCGCTCCTTCGGCGGCTGGATCAATGCCATCATCCCCATTCTCATCGTGCCTTATTACTCGGTCATCGGCGGCTGGGTCATCCGGTATCTGGCCGACTACGTCAGCGGCCACGGCAGTGAGCTGGCCACAGACGGCTACTTCTCGGCCTTCATTTCCAGCGGCGCTTCGGCGGAGATCTGCTTTGTCATCTTTACCATCTTCACCCTCGCCATCATCTTTGCAGGCGTGCGCAACGGCGTGGAGCGGGTCTCCAAGGTGATGATGCCCATCCTCGTGGTGCTGTCCGTCATCATCGCGGGCTACTCCGTCACCCGCCCGGGCGCGCTGGAGGGCGTGAAGTATTTCCTCGTGCCGAATCTCTCCAACTTCTCCTGGATGACCGTCGTGACCGCCATGGGGCAGATGTTCTACTCCCTCTCCATCGCAATGGGCATCCTCGTCACCTTCGGCTCCTACATGAAGAAGGATGTCTCCATCGAGGAGTCCACCGAGAACGTGGAGATCTTCGACACGGCCATTGCCATCATGGCGGGCCTGATGATCATTCCGGCGGTCTTCTCCTTCTCGGGCGGCGACCCGGACACCCTGCAGGCCGGCCCGGCCCTCATGTTCATCACCATCCCGAAGGTCTTTGAGAGCATGGGCCTCGGCACCGTGGTGGGCATCCTCTTCTTTACGCTGGTACTGTTTGCCGCCGTCACCAGTTCCATCGCCCTGACGGAAAGCGCTGTCTCCACCTTCGAGGACGAGCTGGGCTGGGACCGTAAGCAGGCCACCGTCCTCATCGGCATCATCATGCTGGTGCTGGGCAGTCTGTCGGCTCTGGGCTACGGCCCGCTGGCCCAGTTCACGGTCTTCGGGATGCAGTTCCTTGACTTCTTCGATTTCCTTACCAACTCGGTCATGATGCCCATTGCGGCCATCACCATCTGCCTGCTGGTCTCCCGGGTCATCGGTGTGGAGAAGATCGAGGAAGAGGTCACGCTGGAAGGCAAGCCCTTCCGCCGCAAGCGCATCTTCAACTTTATGATAAAGTACCTCTGCCCCATCTTCGCGGCCGTCATCCTCATCAGCTCGGTGGCAAACGCGCTGGGCGTCATCTCCATGTAAGCAGACAACAAAAAGCGCTGGAAGCCTTTACACCGCTTCCAGCGCTTTTTTATGCCCGTTTCAGGATGCTCTTTATCTCGTCCAGATTCTTTACAAAATAAATGCCGCTCTGCCGCTCGGGGCTGGACAGCCCCATCTCGACCATGTGGGCCAGCAGAGCTTTCAGGCCGGCGTAGTAGCCATCGAGGTCATAGAGGATGCAGGGCGCGTCCAGATGGCCCAGCGAGACCTTGGACATCACCTCCGTGATCTCTTCCAGCGTGCCGGTGCCGCCGGGAAATGCGATAAAGGCGTCGCCCAGCTCGATCATCCTGGTCTTGCGCTCGGTCATGTCCTGGGTGACGATGAGCCTGGTCAGGCCGTCATACTGCACCTCGGAGTCGATGAAAAACTGCGGCTCTACGCCGGTCACTTCGCCGCCCGCCGTCAGGACGCTGTGGGCCAGACGGCCCATCAGGCCGCTGCGGGAGCCGCCGTAGACCAGAGCGTTCCCGCTCTCGCCGATCCAGCGGCCCAGCTCCTCCACCGCCTGTTTCAGGGCCGGGTCGCTGCCCTCATTGGCCCCCAGATAGACCGTAATATTCATCGGTATTCCCTCCGTTATCTTGCCCATGTCATTTCCTGATTCGGGCCTGTATAATCAAACTTACCGTCGTTCTTCTCTTCCAGCGCTTTTATCATGTGATACGCAAACTCATTGTAGGGCGTCGGGATGCCCAGCTCTTTGCCCATCCGGATGAGCGCACCCGAGAACATATCGATCTCGGTATGGCGTCCGGCGTCGAGGTCTTGCAGCGTCGAGTAGCGGGCCGAGGGCTTGACGGCGCAGCCCTTGCCGGACACGGCATCCACCTTCTGCATATCGATGCCTTTGGCTGCGGCAATGACTTCCAGCTCACGGCGGAGACCGTCGCTGATGGCCTTCATATGGACGCTGTCACGGTAGCAGCCTACGCCTGCGCCGAGGATGGCCTGGGGCAGATTGTTGCAGACGTTGAGGCGGAACTTGCTCCACATCTCTTCCCGGATGCAGTCGGTGGCCCGGAAGTGCAGCTCTGTACCGCCGAACAAAGCCTCCACGGCCTTGACGCGGGGGCTGTCGCAGGGCGGCTCCTTCTCCCCGAAGATGATGCCAACGGTGGTCGCCGGGTCGAAATGGAAGCCGTCAGCCTCCTTGTGGGACGCCACTTTGATGAGGGAGTAAAGCAGATGCTCCCCACCCACGGCAGAGGCGATGATGTCCTCGCTGTCCACGCCGTTCATCAGGCTCATGATGGTGGTGCGGGGGCCGGTGACGGCTTTGATGCTGTCCAGTGCGCCGGGCAGCGCACCGTATTTCAGGCAGACGATGAGAAGGTCGGCGTCATGGGCCTGCCCGGGCGTCCAGACTGCCGGACGGTAGACTTTACCGTTGATGGCACAGCCATCTTTTGCCAGACGCTCGCCGCGCGGGCCATCGGCCACCACGCCAAGCTCAATGTCCCTGCGGGCCGAAAGCCCCCAGATGACATAGGAGCCGACCGCACCGGCTCCCAGAACTGCAACTTTTCTGATGTCCATGACCTTCTACCTCACTGTCGTTTTCCAGCCTTTATCATGAAGCTATTATACCATGCTTTCCTCTTCCGGAAAAGCCCGGAGTGTTTCATTTTTGGACGTCAAAAATCTTTGACTTTTATCGAAAAGTTATAATAAAAGTGTAGAATCTCTCTGGCAAATAGAATCTTTGCCAAAAAAGGGCTTGATTTTTTTCGAAAACGGACTAGAATATCTTTTTGCAGAAGGGTCTTGCCTGTACGGCCCTCCAGCAAAACTATTTTCAAATATGAGGAGATTTTCGATATGAAACTCAAGAATGTTGCTGTTACCGTTGCTGCTCTGGTCCTGGCTGTCAGCATGACTGCCTGCGGCAGCTCTTCTTCTACCGCTGCTTCCACCTCTGAGGCTGCTTCTGCTGCCGCTCAGTCTGAGGCTGCTTCCACCTCTGCCGTGGCCGAGGAGAACAGCGCTTCCTCCGAGGCTGCAAGCGAGGCTGCATCTTCTGAGGCTGCTTCTGAGGTCTCCAGCGAGGCTGCTTCTTCTGAGGCTGCTTCCTCCGAGGTCGCTTCTTCCACTGCCGCCTGAGATCGTCTGGCAGCACCCCCCAAAGCATGAGCAAAGGCTCCGGCCTCGCCCCCACCGGGCAGGCCGGGGCCTTTTTTGCCCTGCGGCGCAAAGAGACCCCCGGCACCATGCGGAAGTGCCGGGGGCTTTTGCAATAAGGAGGCAAGCGGAGCTTTGCGGTAAACTCCGCCTCCGGGGATGGTTAGTCTTTCACCAGATCGCTGTGGTCTGCCTCCACCAGCAGCAGGGTGGGCTCTTCGGCCCCACGGTGGGTGAGGTAGAACACCTCGCTGCCGCTGCCCTGTGCCAGCAGGTCGTTGATGGCAAAGCTGCTGGTCTGGCCATTGGTGACGAACTGGATGGTCTGTGCGCCGTGCTCCTGCAGGTAGCGCAGGGTATCCAGGTCGCCGGTAAGGGTGGCAGTGTCGTAGGCACCGGTGTAGGTGCGCAGGGTGCCGTTCTGGCTCACCGTAAAGGGCTGGTCCATGCCCTCAGCGTCCACCACCCGCAGCTCAAGGGCGCTGTTGGTGTTGACAGGCTGGCCCTCGGTGGCACCGCAGTTGGTGCAGGTGTGGGTGCCGTCTCCCTTGTCCACCCAGTGGTGGCCGGTGGCGGGGATCTCCTGCGTCTCGACGTGGCCGCACTCCGTGCAGGTACGCTTCTTTTGGCCTGCAGTGGTGCAGGTGGCCGGGGTATCGACGACCCACTCGCCGTAGCTATGGGCCTTGGTCGTCACATTGTCTCTGTCACAGATATGGGTGCTGTCGCTGCCGTTGTCCACCCAGTGGTGGCCCAGAGCAGGAACCTTATCTGTCCAAGTGCGGTTACAACTGGGGTGGGCTGCTCCGTTCGTATGCTCATAGTCGCAAGTACAATCTGCAGAGCCCGATTCAGTGCAGGTGGGTTCTTTGGTAATGTTCTGTTTTGGACTTTTTTTGCAGAGGTTCTTGCCATGGACGATCTTCTGCAGTTCATCACCGTTGTTGATATACCACAGCTCTGTATTATCGCCAATTACAAGTCCCCCTGCACCGGGATTATCTCTTGTGCCTACCTCAGCCTCGGCACCGTTCACATTGATATACTTAGCATCCGTCGACCATCCCGATTGTAGCATTTTAAGCAGCACATTGTCACCGATGTTGACCTTGGTGCCGGAAATTGCACCATAGATGCTTCCTAATATTGCATGGTTCTCACCGATCTTAACTTTTCCGTGTTTTCCGCCGTCAATGTTCACTACAACTTCTCTGCCCGGAAGATTCCCGCCGCCGATATCGCAGCCTCCTGCGATATCGGAGGAGATTCCTGCACTCGGAGCTGGATCGATGGAGGCATTGTCCTTTATATTGACCTCCACATTTCCTCTGCTACTTCCAATCACTGAATTACTATCGTCGCTTGCTGTCTGGATGGTCACATGGCCCTGAATGGTGACCTTGGTATCTTTTGCGCCATTGCCAATGGCAGAGCCGTAGTGCCCGATTGCCGTGACATGGACATCTTCCGTCTCTGCTGTAGCCCCGGGCGTTCCAATGGTCACCTCTGCGCTGGCATCTTTTCCATTTCCGGCAGCGCCAATGGCGGCTCCGCTGCCATCGTTCTTTGCATTGACTATTGCGTGGCCACGGATCACAATATTTTTGGCCACGCCACTCTTCTCTTGATCACCCCACACACTATACTGCGCACTGCCGCTTCCGATGGCCGCGCCATCATAAGCTGTAGCAGTTACTTTGGCATAGTCCTGAATGATGATGTTCTCCGCATCTCCTCCGCCATCATTACCTTGGGATCCGCCGCCGATACCGGCTCCGGACCATCCGCCGTTTGCCGTAACATTGGCATGGCCCTGAATGGTGATATTGCTGCCTTTTGCGCCATTGCCGCCACCGATGCCGGCTCCATTGTGCCCCAATGTGTTTGCTTTTACCGTTGCATATCCTTCGATGGTGATATTATCCGTGGCTTGGCCGCTGTTTCCGCCAATAGCAGCAGCTCTACCGACCTCTCCTCCCTCTGCCCTCAGGCTTCCGGAGGTGTCTGTTTCATCCTTTGCGGTAATGGTCTCGCCCGTGTCGCTGGTCTCATCTGTGATGGTCAGGTTTCCGTTGCCCTTTTTGTTCAGACCCGCCCAAAACACGGATGTAGTAGGGCTGCTCCGTACATCGCTGTCCAGAACATTCTGGCCGTCCAGCTCAATTTTGGTATTTCCGGTACCCTTCACCTGTGCTGCTGATACTCCATAATAGTAGTTCCATTCGTCGAAATAAAAATCCCTTCCTCCACTCGCATAGCGACTGGTGTTATCCACCTTAATATTCACATTACTGAGCCGGATCTTGAGTTCCTTGGCCGCATCGCCCACCCAGTTATTGATGACCCGGATGACGTTTTTGGTGGGGTTTTCGGCGCTGCCCTCTGCCGGAGTGGTCGGAGCAGGATCAGCCGCAGGGGCGTTGGCCTGAGTGGCCTCCCGGGTCTCTGCCGTAGGGGCGGCAGAGGTGCTGAGGGTGGGTTTGGTGGCCTGCTGCTCCGGATTCGGGTCTGCCGCCGGGGCGTACTCGTACACCACATCCTTCTTGGGGGGCTCCGTGGGGTCGTCCGTAGGATTCTCCGTGGGTTTCTCTGTGGGGTTCTCCGTGGGATTGTCCGTGGGGTCCTTGCCCTCCTCAGAGTCCTCCTCTGCTTCGCTCAGGGTAAAAGCATCGTCCGGGTCAAGCTGGCTCTCCCCGGCAGCAGGCCCGGCTGCGTCCGCAGTACCGGCTGCTTCCAGCTCCTGCGTGGCGGCACCGGCGGCAGGGGCTACCGCAGGCTTTGCCTGGGTACCCTCAGCACGGGCAGCCTCCTTCAGGGTGGCATCCTTTTCGCTGGTGCCGTCCTTGATCACGATCTCTTTGCTGGTGTCGGTGTAGGTTTTTCCGCCCTGAGTCACCTGTACATACTGGCCGTTCTCATCCGTCATGGTCTTTACGTCGATGCTGCCGTTGCCGATATAGTAAATATCCGCAAAGGCCGGGGCTGCAATGGACGTAACAATAGACATAATTGCTGCCGTAGACAGCACCCGCAAAGCTAAATCTTTTCGCTGCATACAAAATCCTCCCTGTTGTACATTCAAAGCCTGTCCCGCAGCAAAAAGGATACCTCGTTCGCCTCCGCATGGCGGGCATCCCGGGGTGTCGTTCCCGCTTTTTGCACCAATTCGGCGCAGGTCTTTTCACCATTTTACCCCCCCCCCTATACCTTTTTCAATAGCAATAATCTACAAAGTTTTGCTATTTTATTTGTTTACTTTTCGCCGGGCCGGAAATGCAAAAACACCCTTCCCCTGCCGGTCAAGGCAAAGAAAGGGTGTTTTTATGCCCGGCAACAGGCCCGGCGGGGCAGCCTCTCAGACAAAATCCTCCCGCATGGGGGTGAAGATGTCCAGCAGGATGCCGGCCTCGGTGCAGACGCAGCCGTGCTCCACGCCGTCCTCTTTCAGGATGGTATCCCCTGCCCTCACGGTGTGGGTCACGCCGTCCACCGTGAACTCGAACGCACCCGACACCACATAGGTGATCTGGGTGTGGGGATGATGGTGGAGTGCGCCCACAGCCCCCTTTTCAAAGGTGTTCTCCACGCACATCAGGCCGTCGGTGTAGGCCAGCACCCGGCGGGTGACGCCCTCGCCTGCCGCCTGCGGCAGAGCCTCTGCATGATAGACCCAGCGCTGTTTCTTCTCGGGAAGCTTCATATCCATTCCTCGTTTTCCGCCGCCAGACTGCGGCTTTTTCTTCTATTATAGCGGCCTTGGGGCTGGATTACAAGCTTGATTTGAGCGGGTGGCGCAGGATGGTCTTCCGCTTTTCTGGCGCGGTGCGGTTGGGGTCGGAGAGATAGAGCTCGTGATGGAAGCGCATCTCAGAGAAGTCCACCGCATAGCCCTGCTCTGCCGCAAAGGCATCCATCCGGGCCAGCGTCTCAGGCTCGTCGTCGTAAGAGCCGAGGTGCATACACTGGACACAGAGGCCCTCATCGTAGGTGAAGAACTCGACCTTGGAGAAATCCTTTTTCTTTTTGGTCGCTGCTTCCCGGACAGCCCAGTCGAACTCTTCCCGGGTCACGAACTCCGGCAGGCGGAGCATGGATGTCCAGTGGAAGCTTTCCTTCCCGGTCCCCGTCTGTTCCCACAGCCCTTCCAGCGGAGGCACTACGAAGTCAAAGTAACCGTCCACCCGGTGACTGCCCTTCTTGCTCATCTTGATGGTGTAGAGCAGGCCATACAGCAGCTCGATGGCTGCTTTGTACTCGCCTGTAGGGTCGTTGGGGTCGCCCTGCCCCCGCACTGCGGCAAAGGTCATGGCTGGCACGGTGACAAACTGCGGCTCACGAGGTGGTTGGTAGAGTGCCTTATATTCCTTCTTATAATCAAACGCCATCGTCGCTGACCTCCTCTGCCTGTCCAGCAGCTCCTTCGTCAGTGTGTCCGACAGCTCACGTCGGTCCAAACCAAGTTCCAGTGCTGCTTGTTCTTTCATCGCCAGTATACCACGACAACCAATCTTTGTAAACCATAAAGTTGTGCTATGCGCCGCAAAAAAATCCTCTGTCTGGAAAGGCAGAGGATGCAAACAAAAAAGACCTTCCCACTCTCCGGAATGGGAAGGTCTTTATAAGTGCTTAGTTCGCCTTAAAACTGACGTTCAAGGACATGATCACTCAATGATCTTGCCGACGACGCCGGAACCAACGGTACGGCCACCCTCACGGATAGCGAAACGCAGGCCCTCTT
>ERZ773108.4195-NODE-4195-length-10256-cov-4.232526_pt1 | contig 10256 bp, 10 predicted proteins | sample MGYA00580570_ERZ773108 | MGnify/ENA primary metagenome ERZ773108 (study PRJEB29015, sample SAMEA2737840) | human gut metagenome | biome: human gut; feature: human-associated habitat; material: faeces | place: China | collected 2012 ...
GAAAAGGAGGAGCGGACGCATCCGCTCCCCCTAGGTGCCCTCCGCAGAGTAACACCGCGATCCTCTAAATATGCTTTTTTGCAACACTTTTGAAAAACGTCTTCTTGAGTTCCTGTGGTTTATAGAAGAACTTTTCTTCAGACTTACTTAAGCGATGTTCTGCCTGCTTGATTTTCAGTAGCTCAACAGTACAAATAAAATCAGCGGCCTGCAGCAGTCGATATCTTTGTGGCTCTGCCTTTCTGAACTCAACGTTTGAAAACAACACTGAAAAAACAGCATTCAAAATCGAACTGAGTTCATTTTGACCATTATCATAATACACAAGAATACGATCGAACGAATTAAAATAGTCGATGTGTTCTAACATTGCTATGTTAATCGCACGCGCTAGCCTGCCTGAAAGAGTTACCTTGTCCTGCGCCTGCCTCCTATCAATACAGACGGTAAGGTGGGAAATTGGACTTGCAACAACAAAATTGAGCATTTTATAAATCAGTTTTCTACGCTCGTCAATCGTATATGAGTCGAAAATTTCTTCTCGGCGAATAACCGGTCCCGTATGGATATAATCAAGTTGGAAACCAGAATTAGACACACTTTCTTCAAGATGTTGAATATTGGTAGTAATATCTTGCCTTTGATCATGGAAAACAAATGTGACAAGATAATACGCGGGCTGTATGCTGTACTCCCCAAAATCGCCGGATTCATCAATAAAAACGCTAAGTTCACTCATTACGCTCTGTTCTCCAGCTATAAAAAATGGCGGGAAATTCTTCCCGCCTGCGGTGGCCCAAAGAGCTTACGCCCAAGCCAAAATCGTAACTAGTTACAATCTAGTGTATGCATATTTTATCATAAGGATTCCAGAAACGCAATAACAAAAGACAAAATAAAAATGAAATATTTGTTACAACGTGACATATTAGCGTGAAAAGTACGTTTTAGCTTTAAGGAGGTTGTTTGATTGAAAAAGAACCGCAAGAACAAAAACGCCCCGCCGCCCGGCTTGCCGCCGGAGGAGAAGCCGCCAGTCAAGGAGCAGCCGAAGAAGCAGCCGTTTCTCAAGCGCCTGCTGTTCGGCGAAGAAACGCCGGATCTGAGCGAGCTGGAGGCTGGCTCAACAACGATCTTGGATATTCTCTCGCCTACGAGCGTGGACACCAAAAGCCGGGACTACATTGTAGTGGACGGCATTTTTCATGCCTATCTTTACATCACGGGCTACGGATATTCCACGACCGTCGGCGCGAGCTGGCTGGCACCGCTGGTCGAGGCCGGCGAAGGCATCAGCATTTCGTTCCACTTTGACAAGCAATCCAAGGAGAAGATTCTGGCGAAGATCTCGCAGCAGACCATGATGAACCGCAGCCGGATGCGCGACGTTGCAGACACCCGGCAAGACTTCGAGGAGCTGGACAGTGCTATTGCGTCCGGTATGTACCTTAAGGACGTGATGAACCGGCAGGGCGAGGATTTTTATTATATGCACACGCTCATCGAGGTCACAGCCGGTGACCCTGAAACGCTGGAGCATCGCGTCACGGCGGTCGAAAAGCTCTGCGTCTCCGTGGACATGATCGCCCGCCGCTGCGAGTACAAGCAGGAGCAGGCGTTTTTGTCCATGCTCCCCATCCTCTATCTTGACCCGGACATTGAACGCAAGTCGCGCCGCAATGCGCTTACCAGCGGCGTGGCGGCAGCGTTTCCGTTTGCGTCCTATGAGCTGTCTGACCGCAACGGCATCTTTCTTGGACTTAATATGTACAACCGTTCGCCGGTCTTTCTGAACCCCTATGACGACTATAAATATACGAACGGCAACATCTGGATCGGCGGCTCGTCCGGCGCGGGCAAGACGTTCACGCTCCAATGTGTTGGCGGGCGTTTACGGCAGCAGGGCAAGCGCGTCATTTACATTATCCCGAAGAAAGGTCACGAGTTCCGTCCGCGCTGCGAACAGCTCGGCGGTCTGTATCTGCGGATGTCACCATCCTCGCCGGACTGCCCCAATATTATGGCCATCCGCAGAAAATCGCTCGACACCTACGCGGGCCTCAAGGGGCTTGCCTCCCGTGACGATTCCGTGCTGGCGGATAAAATTTCGCGGCTCATTATCTGGTACAGCCTGCAAAAGCGCGACCTCAGCGATGAAGACCGGAACTATCTGGACACGTCGCTGGTCGAGTGTTACCGGCGGTATGGTATCACATTTGACAACACTTCCGTTCTGAACGAAGACGGGAGTTTTCGCGAAATGCCTGTGCTGGCAGACTGGTACGACGTGCTGCAGGAGCGCGCAGATACGCGGCATCTGGCCGTTGTGCTGGCGCGGTATGTGACCGGCTCGGCCTCCGCGATGGGCAGCCGGAATGAAATTGATCTTGACAACAAATACATCGTCATTGATACATCGGGTATGCCCGATGATCTGCTCCTACCCGGCATCTTCTGGGCGACGGACATCGCGAACGACCTCATTTCTGGCGCAGGTGGACAGCTCTCCGCGCTCATTTCAGACGAACTCTGGTCGCTCGTCGGCGCAAACTCCAACCCGCTGGCGGCTGGGTACATTCAGGAAATGGTCAAGACCATCCGCGGCCTCGGCGGTATTGCCATCACATCTACGCAGGGTATGCAGGATCTGTTTTCGTTGGATAACGGCAAATACGGCAAAGGCATCCTGGATTCCAGCCGTATCAAGATCGTCATGCAGATGGAGGAACAGGAAGCGCGGCTCATTCAGAACGTCTTGAATCTCTCCGAGGAAGAAGTCCATCAGATCACACGGTTCCGCCGCGGCGAGGGACTTTTGTGCATCGGCTATAACCATGTGCCGATTGCGTTCTACGCCACGCAGAAGGAATACGATGCGATCACAACATCGCCGACGGACCTACTGAACAGGAACATAAAAAATGAAACCGTTTGACAAAAATGTCAGACGGTTTCATTCATCAGAAAGAACTTGCAGGCAGTAGGTTTTTAATTCTGGTATGTCATCCTTGATGATCTCCCAGGTGATCTCGGAATCAACCGTGCCATAGCTGTGTGCGACGATATTGCGCATGGCTTTGATCTTCCGCCACGGGATCGTATCGTGACTGTTTCGGAAATCTTCTGTCAGCTTGCCGACCAGCTCGCCAATCTGAAGAATACAGCGCGCAGCCGCGTTGCGGTAAATTGCGTCGGTTTGGAAGGTATCATATCTGTCGCCAAATCGCTCGACGGTCAGCTCGATCTGCTCACAATAGGAAACAATGTGTTCCAGAATACTGGCGTCGCGGTCAAGCCTCATACAGCAGTACCTCGTCTTTCTGAATACTGGACAGGAATCGCTCACTCAGGCTGCCAGTCGGGATCAAATCGACCGGCACACCCAGCGCGTCTTCCAGATCAAGGAGCAAGCCGCCCATCTCAATTCCACGGATACGGCCTTTGTCAATGCGAAGATCAATGTCGCTTGTCGGCGTCACATCCCCGCGGGCGTAAGAGCCAAACAGCCAGATTCGCTGTGCGCCATATTCCCGCCCGAGTCTGGAAACAACAGATTTAATTTCCGGGATACCCATATAAAAGCACCTCATCTTTCGCAATCAGGTCAAGAAAATCACAGGCAGAAGAATCGTTGGTGATAAGATCGACCGGCACCTTCAGCGCATCCTCCATATCCAGCCGCAGACCGCTGAGCTGGAACAGGGACATAGCGCTGCCTTTTTCGATTTTTAAATCCACGTCGCTGTCACGGCGCGCCGTGCCTTTGGAATACGAACCGAACAGGCTGACGCTGCGCAGCCCATGTGCTTGTGCGATTGGTGTGATAATTCTGCGCAGTTCTTCAATCGCGTATGGCATTTGCGTCACCTCCCAGTGCTTTTCTGATTTTAGTATAACAGTCTTTTTCAAAAAATACAACAGAAAGGAATTTGAACGATGAACGAGGAAAGATTTACAGTAGAAACAAAAAAGATTCAGTCCGTCATTGCCAAAGCTTCGCAGAAAGCAGGCGCTCTGTCCGCACTTTCTGACGGCGGCAAAATGAGCCGCGAGAAATTGCAGCTCACGCTGGAAGAAACCGCATATTTCTTTGAGTCCGCGACGCTCTATCTGCGCGCCCTCTGCGAGACGCAGATGCCGGGCGTCGGCGGATACGGGCGGCGCGACGGGCTGGAGTTCCAGCTCCCGTCCGGGCACATCGAGATCGCGGGCGCGGGCTGGGTCCATATGCAGATCGACACGCTCCTGCCGCATTGCCGGTATATGCCCGCGACTTGGCTGACAGACACGGTGCGGCAGCTTCTGACGGCCTATATGCAGCACACGAATTTCCGCCTGTATTTCAAGCAGATGCTTTTGGTGATCGACGAACACAGCGATGTGGACGGGCGGCATGTATTCGATCAGGACAACAAGGGGTGGAAAGCTGTGAGCAATGCGCTCAAAGGACTGGTTATTGATGATGACGACCAGTATCACTTATCCGTCCACATGATGTCCAGCCGCAGCGCGGAGAATGTCTGCCATATCAGCCTGGTGCTGCCGGAATCGGAGGAAGAATTTTTCCGGTTTCATCGAAAAGGGATCGCATACCGGCCTTTGGAGCCATCCGTTGCGCTGTGCCCCTCGACTTCTTTTTGCCTTGTCTGAAGCTCGGAAAAAACCGATGGGTCAAACCGCTTGTAATTCCATGCGTTTTCGTAATTTGAAGCGTCTGGTGGACGGCAAAAACCCGGCATCTACGGCTACCCATCGGTCAAGCAGGCAAAAGTCACGCAGAAGCACCGAAATTGTGGTTGCGCCGGAACCGGCGCAAGCGCAGTTTCGGTGCCTCGCAGGAAAATGGAAACTGCCATGATTTTTACGACCCGCGACCTTGATATCCTGCGCTTTCTCCGCTGGTGCCGCTTTGTGCTGGCGAAAGATCTGACCGGCGTGTTTTCCAAGGGTGAGGTTCAGAACCTTGAAATCCTCCGCCTGATAAAGCTCTATCAGCCCGCGCAAGCCTATACGCTGACCGCCGCCGGGAACCGGCTGCTTGACGCCGCCTTTCCAAAACTCCCCGCAGCGGTTGCCCCAGCTTACAAAGCTGCCGATACGCTGCGCCGCATCCGGCAAGCAAAGCTGATGACCACCGCGTATCAGGCCGGTGTTTCTGTTTTTACGACAGACGTTTCCGCACTATGCGAACAGGCGATGTTTCTTCCCATGATCGCCCGTAATCGCGGCTCCAATCCGTGGGGCAGCACCCGCGTGGCGGCGCTGCTCCATACCGGCGACCTCATGTGCGCGATCCACTGGGTCAGCCCTGGTATCGGCTGCGTTGCGCTGACGGATGAGCTGACCGCCTTTCAGAATCACACGGCAGCGATCTCCGCGAAGCAGCGCACCATGATCTTTGCCGCAAATAGTTACGCGGATATCCTCTCCGAGCTGGATACCGGGCAGGCGAACCAGAACACGCGCCTGCAAACCTACCGCGAGGTCTACGACTGCCTGAAGCTGCCGCTGTTTCTGCTGCCCTGCAACGAAACAGGCTGCTTGCAGCTCCGTATCATGGGTGTTCCAAATTACCGTGAACTTCTGGCGAGAATCATCCTGAAGTCGCACTACGTTCCGCCGCCTGCGAATCGAGCGATGTATGACGCGCTATATCAGGGTGTGCCATTCGTCATGGCGGCGGATATGAACCTGCGGCGCATCGACGCAGCGCTGGACGCTGCCCGGTCAAGCGGTATTCCTCAAATCGCGCTGGCCGCGCTGCCGGAACAGGTGGAAACCGTTCTGAACCGCCGCTACCGTGAGACCGGAAAGGCGCGTGTTTTTACCATCACGGAATCGGCGCTGCGGGAGCTGCTCGGAAGCACCGCGCCATACGCGCCGCCTGACCTGCCATTTTACACATTGGAAGGAAGTGTTCTGGATGTTCCGCCTCTCAAAGCTCCTTGAAAAGCTGGAGGACAAAATAGACGCGAGATTCAAAAGCTGGTTTGCCCGAAACAAAGCCAAGCTGCCCATGCGTGTGCCAGCCGTGATCGTCGGCTGGTATTTTTATGGGATGTTTCTCAATTCCCTGCGGCTTGGAATCGCATCGACCTTTCATCAAACGGATGAAGAAATCCAAAGCATCTGGGTGCTGAACCCGTTCAAAAACTGGGGCGCGGTATTCACGGGCTTTGGGATCGTGACGACGCTGGTAATCGTGCTGATCATCTGCCTCATCACGAAGAAGGGCTACATCTGGTTCTCCGGTTACAAATACACGCACGACCCGCGCGGCTTTGACATTCTCCCGGACGGCACGCATGGCACGTCTGGTTTTCTGACGGAGAAAGAGATGCGCGAGTTTCTGGAGCTGTCGCCCGCAGGCAAGACGGAGGGTATGATCCTCGGCAAAGTCAAAAAGCATCCGGACGATCCGGACGCTTACGCGCTCTATGCCGCGCACCGGATGGTCGCCGGAGACAATAATAACTTACTCTGCATCGGCGCGCCGGGCAGCGGCAAATCCAGAGGCTTTATCATCCCGTTCCTCATGGGCTGCGCGAAGCGCGGCGAGTCCGCATTCATCACCGATGCCAAGGGCGAACTTTTTGAACGTCTTTCCCCATATTTCCGGCAGCATGGCTTCTATGTGAAAGCTGTGAACTTTCTGGACATGGAACACTCGGACGGTTGGAACTGTCTGTATGGCCTTGACACACAGCCGCAGCTCGTGCAGACGGTAGCGAACACGATCGTGCAGAACACGTCAGGACCGAAAGAAGCAAATGACTTCTGGAGCCGGGCGGAGTTGAATTTACTCATGGCGCTCATCCACTACGTCGTCAATCTGCGCGATGCAAACGGGAATTTGCTCCCCATTGAGCAGCGTGGGCTCGGCGATGTGTACCGCATGATCGCGACGGAGAGCATTGAGGAAATCAACCGCAGGCTAGCTGCTCTCCCGCCGGAGCATCCGGCCAAATACCCGCACGGTCTGTTCCTCAAGGCAAAGGAAAACCTCTGGGGCAACATCGTCATTGGTCTAGGCAACCGGCTGGCGGTCTTCCAGAGCCGTTTGGTAGATAAGATCACGCGCAACCATGATGTAGACCTCCTGCTCCCCGGCAAGCGGCCGTGTGTGTACTTTGTCATCATTTCCGCGCAGGACAGCGCGTACCGCTTTTTGTCCTCGCTGTTCTTCTCGCTGGCGCTGCCGCAGCTGTCCAACTTCGCACGTCTGCAATGCGCGGGCGGACGGCTGCCGGTGCTGACAAATTTTTGCCTCGACGAATACTGCAACATTGGTTATCTGGATGGCGTGGCGGACAGTCTGAACAGCATTCGCGGCTTCAATATGTCCGCGCAGATCGTCGTACAGAGCCTTTCTCAGTGGCAGGAAAAGTATCCGGGCAAGGAGTGGGAAAATCAGCTTGCAACGTTCGACCAGACGCTCTACATGGGCTGCAACGATCTGACGTCTGCAAAATATATTTCGGAGAAATGCGGCAAGGTGACGATCTCCGTCCTCAATAACCAGATGCCGATGATGCCGCTGTTCTCGCCGGTGTATTCGTCCACGCGCCCGTACTCGCAGACGCGAAGCAACACACAGCGCGATCTGATGAACCCCGATGAAGTCTTACGCTTGGAAAACCGGAAGTGTCTGGCGCTGTTCAAGGGACACAAGCCCGCGCTCCTCTACAAAATGACACCGGAGGAGCTGCCGGACTACGCCGGCCTCACCACCTGCCGTGTCATTGATTATATCCCGGAATGGCGAAGAAAAGAAGCCGAGACAGCGCCGCAAAAGCAGCCTCAAGCCCCAGCACAAAAAGAACCGTCAAACATCCCCAAACCGCCCGACAACGAAAAACAGCCAGACCGCAGCGAGCAGCCGCCCGCCTACGATCTGGCTGAGGATGATGAGATTGGAATGGTAGAACTGACACCGGACACGATTTGTGAAGAATAGAAACAGGAGGAATCCCCATGAAAGCAGCCAAGCTGACCGAGCATCCAAGTTTCCGCCTTATGCGGCAGACGGACGTACAGAACGTCTGGCATATGCAGATGCCGCGATGGTTATTTTCCGACCCGCGATATGCGGATATGAGTCTGGACGCGAAAGTGACGTATACATTTCTTCTCAACCGCTTTCAGCTTTCACGGCGCAACGGCTGGGTGAATGATGCCGGTGAGGTGTTCGTGATCTTTCCGCGAAAGGCGCTGGCGAAGGAGCTTCGCATCTGTGAGCAGCGCGTCACGGCGGCGTTCCGCAAGCTGGCGGAGCTTCAGCTCATCTGGGAAAAGCGCTGCGGCCGCGGCGACGCCAATCAGATCTATCTGGCCAGCGTCACGCCCATCGATGATCCCAACTACGAATGTGCACCGTTTTCATCAAGGGAGTATGAATCCTGCGGTTTCAGACCCGCGGATTCTACGTTTCTTGATACGGAAGAACCGCAGGATACGCGGCCCCAGAACCCCGGAATCCCTGCTTTTAGAACCGCAGATTCTGATGTTCCAGAACCGCAGGATTTGGGCGCAAGTAATACTGATTTTAGTCAACCTGATATAGCTTTCTCAGATGTCAGTCCATCCGTAGCTTCGGAGGACGGACCGGCGGACGATGAAAAAGAGCTCACGGGCATTCTGGATGCTTGTGAGCTTTCGTATTTCGAGCCGGAGGTGGCGCGTGTTTTTGAGAACGCCATTGAGCGGCTGTTTTACTCGGACAACCTGCGCATCGGGCAGGCCGTTCTGCCAAGAAGCCGGGTACGTTCGCGGCTGCATCTGCTGAACTATTTCGTCCTGCAAGAAGCGGAGAGCAAGCTGCACGCCAACCGGAACACACCCATCCGGGATTCTACAAAGTATGTTATGTCAACCATATACAACTGCATAACGGAAACGGAGAGTGACCTGCTGGTCGATCCGTACCTCAATTCGCTGCGTTCGCCGCCGGGAAAGGGGCGAGGCTGATGCTGCTGACGAAACAGCAAAAATATCTGCTGGCGGTCTTGGAAAAGCTCGGCTGCGCGGAGCAGCGGCAGCTTGCCGCGCTGCTGCAAAAGACGTTTGCCTTTTCATCGATTGACGACGCCGTGCGTGTGACCAATGCCTGTGTGCGGCAGATGCAGATGGGCGGACTGCTGCAAATTTCCGACAACATCGTCAGTCAATGCGAAGAATGGGTAATTCCACAGCGGATTGAAGCCATTGACGTGATGCTGGAGCTGTCCGCGGCGCAGCCGGAGAGTTTTTATGCCGTAGACAGACATATCCTGCTCCGCTTTTCGCTTGGAGAACCCAGCTTCAAGCAATTTGTCATCGTGTCCGGCAGTGATCCGCCGCCGGAGCATGAGATCCAGCAGGACAAAAAGATCATTGCTCTGCTGCCTGATAGCATCCGACCAGAAGCATTTTCGTACACCAGACCCGTTATTTTTGCAATCCGGCAAGAAAACGGCACACACCGATTCTTTGCCAGAAAATAATTATTACAGGAGGAACTACATATGCCCAGAAAGAAAGCCGAACCCGAAGTGCTGCAGGAAGAAACTGTGCAGCCGGAAATCACCGACATTGAAGAACTCACCCCTGCAGAACGGCCCGGATTGGCGCCGCAAATCGAAGAACCCGTGCAGCCATACGGCGAAGAAGAATCGAGCGCAGCGGAAGAACTGCCAGAACCAAGCGAACCAGAGAAGAAATCCTTCTACGATCTGGACTTCCGTGCGCTCGACCAGGATCTCTCGCCGGAGCAGCGGCAGGAGTGGAACACGATCTATGCTTCCTTCCGCAGCCGAAGCGTCATGCGCGGCACGATCATCGGCGTCGATCCCCATTCCATGACCGTCCGCAGCGCGCAGACCGGTCAAACAGAAACAAAGCGGATGTACTGCGCGGTCATCGTGCCGTTCCGCGCCCGCATTTTGATCCCGGAAACGGAAATGTGGGTGGAAAATGAAGAACGCCCGGCGTTCGTTCTGCGGAATATGCCGGGCGCACAGATCGATTTTGTGATTACCCATGTGGATCGTGAAGCGGGCTTCGCTATCGGCTCCCGCCGTCTGGCGCTGGCGTCACGACGCTATTTCTTCTCCACGCAGCCGCTCCACCAGCCGGGCAGCCGTGTGCCGTGCCATGTGCTGGCCGTCGGCCCGCGCCGGTGTCTGGTCGAGTGTTATGGCTACGATGTGAATCTTTCGCAGCGCGATATGAGCTATGCGGCTATTCCCGACCTGCGGGAACAGTATCATCCGGGCGAC
>ERZ773108.4197-NODE-4197-length-10256-cov-3.299578_pt1 | contig 10256 bp, 10 predicted proteins | sample MGYA00580570_ERZ773108 | MGnify/ENA primary metagenome ERZ773108 (study PRJEB29015, sample SAMEA2737840) | human gut metagenome | biome: human gut; feature: human-associated habitat; material: faeces | place: China | collected 2012 ...
AGTTTGGATACTCATCCATCAGTTTTAATACGGTTGCAAAGCTTCTGCAGGATTTCTGACGCACCTGGTCGATGGTCCACAGCCATGCTACATCGATGTGTGTGTGGCCGATGCACGTTGCCACAACTTCGTCCCAGCCGCCCATTTTTTCATAGATCTCTTCCTGGATGCATTTTTCTGCCTCTTCGATGGAAGCGTAGAACTCTTTACTGTACGGCTTGCGCAGGTCCAGCAGATTGATCGTGTTGGTCAGTGCGGTTTCGAGATCCAGACGCGTTTTATTATCCTCGTCCATACGGTTCAGGCCCTGCATCGGAACGATGAGGTCGTAATAGATCTCCTCGATTTTCGCATCATGCTCCTCAAGGTCTGCCAGCAGACGGAACTCGCTGTGCAGCGTTCCGGTGTAGGACTGCAGGTCAAGCTGGATTTTTTCACCGGCCTTTGCATTTTCTCTTACAAGTACTTCGCGGTGGTTGATATCCATACCCTGGATCACTTCGCCGTTTGCAAACAGCAGGAACTGCGGGTTTCTTCCGTCATCCCATTCGTCCAGTCCTGCATGGACTCTCATCCAGAGATTTTTTCCATCGAAGCTCTCCGGAATGGTGATGGTGGTGCGGAACCAGTAATGTTTGTCCGGTCCGTACCAGCGGTCATTGACCGTATCAAACGATGTCCACGGCTCTTTTGATGCATCGGCCTCTGCCGGTGTGATATAGCATCCATTTTTCACCTGCATATCGGTGATTTTAATTTTCTGTGAAATCGAAAGTCTTGCCAGTTCCTGGCAGATTACGTTCACACGCTCTTTTACAAATTTCATAGTGCCTCCTTATGCTGTCCATGGGGTCATTTTTAAAAAGAAAGTCCGCCGGACCTGCAGGCTTCTTTCACCCGTAAGCCCGGCGGACTTGTCGCTTTTTAAGTTATCTTATAAATCAAAGGCTATTCTCTTTCACATAGTTCAGCAGCTCATCTACGGTTGTGAATGCCATACCGGTTACAGTATCTGCGCATCCGTAGTAGATAGTGATTCTTCCGGTTGCTGCATCGCTTAAGGTTGCGCACGGGAATACTACGTTCGGAACATCACCCATGCACTCGTACTGGGTGATCGGAGCCATAATATAGTCTTTCGTTCTGTATTTTACTTTCCACGGCTCGTCGATATCAAGCAGTGCGCATCCCATACGATATACGTATCCGTTGCAGGTTGTGATAACGCCGTGGTAGATCAGCAGCCATCCCTCATCTGTTTCGATCGGAACCGGGCCGGCACCGATCTTGGTGCACTGCCATGCAGACTCATCGCCGCGGACCGGGCTCATCATGTGACGGTGTCTTCCCCAGAATTCCATATCTTTACTCTGGCTGACAAAGATATCGCCGAACGGTGTATGGCCGTTGTCGCTTGGACGGCTCATCATCATGTAGTAGCCGTTGATCTTTCTCGGGAACAGCACGCCGTTACGGTTGAATGGAAGGAATGCGTTCTCAAGCTGAACGAATTTCTTGAAGTCATAGGTGTAAGCAACACCGATGGTCGGGCCGTGATAGCCGTTGCACCAGGTTACATAGTATTTGTCGTCGATTTTGCAGACACGCGGGTCATAACGGTACTCTCTTGTCAGAATCTCCTCGTCAGCGCCCTCAAATTTGATCGGTTCATCCTCGATCTCCCAGTGGATACCGTCTTTACTTCTTCCAACGAAGATGTCCATGCTGATGGAACGGCTGTCGCAGCGGAATACACCTACGTATCCGTCCTCGAACGGTACGACTGCGCTGTTGAAGATACTGTTGGAACGTTTCTGCTCGTAACGGCCGATGATCGGGTTCTGATCATAGCGCCATACCGGCATGTGCTCTCCTGCTGGTTTTTCCTGCCAAGGCATATCCGGCAGATTGTTTCCGATGATTTTACTCATGATTGTTTCCCTCTGTGAAAATTATTTTTTTCTTTCTCTCTTGTCACGCCATACGGACATTTTTGATCTTTCGATCCGATACTTCTATCTTCGTCCATTTCTGCGCAAAAGTCAAGTGTTTTTGTTCACTTTTATGTAAATTTTCGTTTTCTTTGTTACTTTTATCGTTCATTTATTTTCTATTTGTGTTCATCTTTGTTCACAAATGGATTTTTTCTATTTTTCGTACGGTTTTCTTCCCCGCAGAATGTCGGCATACCAGAATACAATCTCTGAAATGTGGTGCAGATCGCCTTCTTTGCTGATGCTTCTCCAGGACGCTTTATACTTCATAAACCAGGTTTCCAGCCGTCCCGCAAGTGCCGCGCAGGCTGTCTCATCCTTTTCTTTTCCAAGCTCAATGTCACACATTCTCGCGCCCGTCTCATTCCAGATGTCAATCGCTTCCATCGTGAGTTCCAGCACCGGAACCATTGGACGGCAGGATTCTTCCAGAGCACCGGCTGTCTTTTTCAGTTCTTTTTTCAGAGCCGCAATTGTTTCCTTTGCAGCTGCACGCTTCGCCTCATCCTGGATTCTCGCGTCAAACAGCGCATTCCGGTTGTTCGGATGACCGAGCACTTTTTCCTCGTAAACGACGTTGGCATCCCACCAGTCAAAGATGGAGCATTCTGCCGTTTTTGCCATATAGGAAACGAATTTTCCGCTCCGGTCGCCGTAGGCCAGACGGGAAATCTGTTCATTCAGCTCCTCAAAGCTGTCGGTATCGTCTCCCCAGGAGAAGACGGCTCCATAGATCATGCCAGGAAGGGAAAAGTCCGGCTGATTGATGTGGCCGCAGTCACCCCAGTCTGTGTTCAGAACACCTTCCGCATGGTATTTTCTCGCATAGCCGCACATCCGTGCGATATTTTTGTAGCTGTTCTCCACCAGGTTCATCCACTGGTTCCAGCCGCCGACCCCAGGACAGAGATACTGTCTTGCACCAGCTTCCGCCATCACTTTTGCCTCATGCTCTCTCTGCTCGGCTGCATAGCCCCAGGTCAGGCAGACGGTTTCCTCTGGCAGCTCTTTGATCAGCTCCGGCTGTGCGCAGATGATATCGCCCCAGAACATCGGCTTTTTGCCTTTTGCCACGAGAAACTCGCAGAGCTCTTTTACATAGTCGATATACAGGCGGTGAACGCCTTTCTCGTCTGCCAGCGGTTTCGATTTTCCTTTTCCAAGGTCGAACGTTTCGTCCGCGCAGATGTTGAATTTATCCGTGGCAAAAAGCGCCATGTACTCCTCGATCATGGCCTTGATCAGCTCGATCGCTCTGCCGCCGGAGACATCCACCGTGTGATGCTGCATCCGGTTCCAGAAGGAAAACGGCTCTTTCCAGCTGTCTGGGAATTCACAGAGGTCGCCATAGCTCTTTGTGGAGAGCAGCATGTACAGATGGCCGAACGTTGCGATCGACGGCACCAATTCGATATGAAGCTTTGCGCAGTACGCATCCAGCTCGCGGATTTCCTCTGCCGTAAGCGGCGTCTCATCGCGCCACATCTCGGAAAGTCCGGAGAACAGATACGTGTGCTCCACATAGAGCTGCAGCTGGTTCAGCTTGTAGTACGCCATGCGGTCTGCCACCTGTTTTAAATAGGAAAGTGTCAGCACACGGCCTCTCGTCTCATCGAGATAATAGCCGCGCACCGGCAGATCCGGCTCATCCTCGATCCGCACGGCAGGAAGCAGTGCACCGTATTCGTGCATCATCTGGCACAGCGTCTGCACACCGTAGAGCACGCCGGCTCCGTCTCCGCCCTGGATGCGGATTTCCTCCTCTGTCACCTGCAGCACATACTGCTGGCTTTTCCTTGTCTCATCCAGTTCCAGCACAATCGCGCCGGTCTCTTTTCTTCCCGGAACGCCGTATCCGATATCGTACTGCATTCCGGTTTCCTTTTTGATTCCCTTCTGCAGCACTTTCGCATACGTATCCCCATTTCCCAGCAGTCTGCCATCCAGTACAATTCTGCCGTCATAGCAGAGTGCATGTTCCCCCGTCAGGAGTTTTACCTCTTTTGGTTTTGGTAAAAATTTCATTTTCCTTCTCCTCTTGTTTTTTGTTTTCTTTGTAACCATAGAACTTTCACTGAACGTTAAGTAACATTTTGAAACCACTTTTCTCTTCTCCCCCATCCTACCATATTTTTTCCACATATTCCACAATAATTTGTAATTTTCTTCAATTTTTTTCAAAATTTCTTCCTGTTCTGCTCTTTTATATGTAAAGTAACTTTTGTTTCCCATTTTCATTCCGGAACAAAATCTGTTTTTTCGGATGAATGCGATCATCGGCTTTACCGCTCTGGCTGCCGCCCACGTCAATCAGCCGGACCAGGTGCAGGAATACCTGAACAAGATTTCCACCTCCGGCCAGCACCTTTTTCCGCCTGAACCAGATTCTGCTGAATCTGCTGAGCAATGCCACGAAATTCACACAGAACGGCAGCACCATCATTGTCCGTATTATTCAGAAACCGTACTATAAAAAAGGGTATGCGCTCTACGAATTCCACGTCCGCGACAACGGCATCGGCATAAGCCGGGAATTCCAGGAGCACCTCTTTGAATCGTTTACACGCGAGGAGACTTCTACGGTCAGCGGCATTCAGGGTACGGGACTTGGCATGGCGATCAACGTCAGCCATATGGTACAGGAAATCGCGATGGAGCTCCTTTCGAACGCCGGATTTTCCGTCAGCCTTGCAGACGACGGCGATGTTGCCGTTGAGACGCTCCGCACCGCAGCGCCGGATCAGTTCGATCTGGTGCTGATGGATATTCAGATGCCGAAACTCGACGGATACTCTGCAACGCGCCAGATCCGCACGCCGGACGGCGCCATTGCCAAAGTGCTTGGCTGATTCCCCTTTCTTATCTGCCGGAACCGTGAATTTTCTCTTACTCGAAAAAGAGGAGAAAAAGTTCACGGTTCCGGCAGATTTTTTCTTGCATTCTTTCGGGGAAGTGTGCTAGAGTGAAGATATCATATTTTATAAGAGGTGCTTATTTTGGATATTAATTACGAGTTATATAAGGTTTTCTATTACGTTGCCACCACACTCAGTTTTTCCGAGGCCTCCAAGCTGCTTTTTATCTCGCAGTCGGCGGTCAGCCAGTCGATCAAGGTTCTGGAGAAAAAGCTTGGAATCACGCTCTTTATCCGCAGTACAAAGCGCGTGCAGTTAACGCCGGAGGGAGAAACGCTGCTGCGCCACGTAGAGCCTGCGATCAACCTGATTGCGCGCGGTGAAGCACAGATTATGGAAGCGGGAACGCTTGGCGGCGGCCAGCTCCGCATCGGCGCGAGCGACACAATCTGCCGCTATTTCCTTGTTCCGTACCTGAACCGTTTCCACCGCTCCTTTCCGAATGTCCACATCAAGGTGACAAACCAGACTTCGACCCAGTGTGTCGATCTGCTGGAATCCGGCCAGGTGGATTTCATCGTGACCAATTATCCAAACTCGCATCTTTCCAGCCGTCTTCACACGATTCCGATTCATTCGTTCCACGATATCTTCATCGCGAACGGCGAATATTACCCGGAACTGGAAAACAGGCCGGTTCACTTAAAAGAGCTGCTGCAGTACCCGATTCTGATGCTCGACCGCAAGAGTACGACGAGTGAGTTCCTGCACAGCCAGTTTCAGCGGTTCCAGCTCGACCTCGTGCCGGAAATTGAGCTTGGCAGCAACGATCTTCTGATCGACCTGGCGAGTATCGGCCTTGGCATCGCGTTTGTGCCGGACTACTGCCTTGTAAAAGAGACGGCGGCCTTCCAGCTCGACCTCGTGGAGGAGCTTCCGCCGCGCCAGCTTGTCGTTGCCCACAGCTCCCATCTGCCGATCCCGCAGGCGGCAAAAGAGTTCATGAGCATGCTGGAAAAAGGCGCCGAATAACTTTTTCCGATCTATACGTCAAAAGAGGCAGGATCCTCAAGAAATTTTTCTGGATCCCTGCCTCTTTTTCTGTTTTTATGATCCGTTCTGGATTTACTGCTCGCTGCCGTCTTTCTGCACCGGTTCGGATGCTTCCGCTTTTTCCGGGCTTTCTGCATCCGCTGCTGCCTTTCCGGCTTCTGCTTTCAGATACTCTTTGAGCTCTTCCGGGCTGGAGATCTGAATGTTGCGGTTTACTTTTGCATCGTATGTATCGGCTCTCATGATTTCGGAGAGATCGACACCGGTCGCCTCTTTCATCGACTCAAACAGCTTTGCCATCACCACCGGCACATTGCCCGCTACGGAGCCGATGCCGTTGTCTTCGCTTCCGCCGCCGATGATCGTAATCTTGTCGATCTGGCTGAGCGGCTCTGCGATCTTTCCGGCGATCTCCGGCAGAACCTTGATCATCATCTCTGCCATTGCGGCTTTGTTGTAGCGCTGGTAAGCCTCAGCTTTCTTCTCCATACCTTCGGCCTCTGCAAGTGCCTGGGCACGGATGGATGCGGCTTCCGCCTCACCTTTTGCCTTGATACCGAGTGCTTCCTGCTCCATCGCATAGCGCTGGGCTTCTGCCTGGGCTTTCTTTGCCTCCGCCTCGCGGATTTTTTCGAACTGGTCTGCCTCTGCGTCTTTCTGACGGCGGTACAAATCTGCCTCTGCCTGCTGCTGTTTTGCGTAACGCTCGGCCTCGGCTTTCTTCTTGACTTCTGCCTCGAGGGATTTCTCGGTTACTTCTACTTCTCTGGCACGGAGCTCAACCTCACGCTCCTGACGGGCGATGTTCGCATTCGCGGAAGTGATTTCCAGCTCTTTTCTCTGCTGCTCTTCCTGAATCTTGTACGCTGCATCTGCCTCTGCCTTTTTGATATCGGACTCTTTTTTCAGCTCTGCCGACTTGATTGCCAGATCGTTGTTTTTCTTTGCGATCTCAGTCTCGGCAAGAACGCGCTCATCGTTCGCCTCTTTATTTGCACGCGCCTGGGCAATTTTGATTTCTTTCTCGGAATTGGCACGGGCGATCGCCGCGGATTTCTTGATTTTTACGATATTGTCGATACCAAGGTTTTCAATGACCTGATTGGAATCGACGAAATTCTGTACGTTGAAGCTGATGATGTCAAGTCCCATCGCAGCCAGGTCCGGTTCTGCATTTTCTTTGACCAGCTCCGCAAACTTCTGACGGTCGGAAACCATCTCTTCCAGACGCATCTTTCCAACGATCTCACGCATGTTTCCTTCAAGGACTTCTCTTGCAACCTTGGCAATATATTCGCTGTCGCGGTTCAGGAAGTTCTGGGATGCTTTCTGGAGCTTCTGCGGTTCGTCCCCGACTTTGATGTTGACGGCTGCATCCACCTGAATATTGATGTAGTCAGCGGTCGGCACGGCATCGCTCGTCTTCACATCGATCGCTACCAGCTTCAGACTCAGCTTGTCCAGCCGCTCAAAGAATGGGAGCTTGATGCCGGCTTTACCGATCAGGATCCGCTGGCCTTTTTGGAAACCGGAAATAATAAATGCGGTATCCGGCGGCGCCTTCACATAACCGCTCGCCAGAATGGCAAGAATGATCACCACAACAGCGATCACGGCAATCATGGTTGCATGTTCGAATACAAATTCCATCTTGTTTCCTCCCTTTTTTCTGCGGATGCTTTTCGCTCCGCGTTCTGCTTTTGTGTCTGTGTTATTTTCACTATAGCATTTTTTGCGGGATAGATACAACTGCATTATTATTACGATTTTGTAAGATTTCTGTTCGGGCAAAAACAATCCGCTGGAGCAGATTCTGATATACCTTGCAATAAAAAAACGAAGGAGCTTCTTTTTACAGAAACTTCTTCGCCTTTCCTTTTTTTCACTGATCCTGCTCTTATGCTCTTTCGACAATCTTCTCCAGCGCTTTTGTGATCGCTGCTTTCAGCTCCGTCTGATCTGCCGGTGTCTTGACAGCCAGCTGACGGATCAGTGCTGTTACGTGATCGTCTCCAACCTCACCAAGGCTCGTAACGGCCGCGATTTTTACGTCCACATCGTCTACTTCCAGAAGAGAAGTCAGAATATTAACAGAACCATCATTTCTCGAAGCTGCACAGGCTTTTGCAAGCGCTACCTGCGTTGTCTTGTCCGAATCCAGATACTGTTTTCTTAATTTGTCCCATTTTCCTTTTTCCACCATTTTTTTCAGCTTGTCTTCCGATGCCTCTTTTAAACCAAACATTGTAAATCCTTCTTTCTTTTTGCTCTTATTTTTGGTGGATGCAGCAACTGCCGCGGCGAATCAAAAAGGTTCGTAGTGTTTTTGCTGTCGTCCCTGTCATGTCCGTCACATTGTAACCATGCTCTCGTCCATAACAGAGATTATACTCCTTTTCTTCTGGTTTTTGAACAGAAATACTATAAAGTTTTTATAAAAATCGTTACTTTTTCACAAATTTTTCTTGTTGTTCTGCTTTTTATTTCAGATATCCCGTATATTCCGCCGTATGCAGCAGTTTATTGGCGTTTTCCACGCGCTCTTTGGTCGGCGGGTTGATTCCTTCGAGTTTGTATGGAATTCCTAAGGTTTCCCATTTGAATACGCCGAGGGTGTGGTATGGGAGAACCTCTACGCGCTGTACGTTGTGCAGGCTGTGTAAAAACTCATCGAGGCGAATCAGGTATTCGTCGTAGTCGCTGCGTTCCGGGACGAGGACGTGGCGGATCCAGACTGGTTTGCCGATCTCGTCAAGGTAGCGCGCCAGGTCGAGGATGTTCTCGTTGGTGCAGCCGGTCAGCTCTCTGTGCGCCTTGTCGTCAATCAGCTTGATATCGAGCAGCAGCAGGTCGGTATATTTCATCAGCTCATTAAATTTGCTGAAATACGGCTCCTCTCTTGTGAACGGATTTCCACTGGTATCCAGCGTTGTGTGAACGCCGTTCTTTTTTGCCTTGCGGAACAGCTCGATCAGGAAGTCGATCTGCAGCAGCGGTTCTCCGCCGCTCACGGTAATGCCGCCTTTCTCTCCCCAGTAGTTTTTATAGCGGAGCGCTTTTTTCAGCACCTCGTCTGCGGTCTGCCAGTCGGCATCTTTTGTTGTCCAGGTGTCCGGGTTGTGGCAGAACTGGCAGCGCATGTTGCAGCCCTTCACAAAAATCACGTAGCGTACGCCAGGTCCGTCGACGGAACCGAAGCTCTCGATCGAATGGATCGCGCCCTTTACCGGGCCATTGTTGTTCTGATTCATTTCACTCATGTTTTTTCCTCTTCTTTCCAACTAACCATCTTTGCATTTATCTGTATTTTCCGGTATTTTTCCATTTCCTGGATGCCCGGAAAATTCCTGCCGTTTTTCAGGGTTCTGCTTGATTATACGGAAATCCGCGGTTCTTTTCAAGGCATTTCCATGTACAAAATCGAACACATGGCAGGATAAAAATTTGGTTTGCTATATTGTATTATGATATAGTCTGTGTTATGATCTACTCAACAAGGAGGTGTTCATATGAATCCACAACTCAAAAAGGGCGTCCTCGAGCTCTGTGTCCTCTCCCAGCTGACAAAAGAGGACAAATACGGCTATGAGCTGACAGACGCCATTTCCCGCGAAATGTCCATCGCCGCAGGAACGCTCTATATGATTTTAAAACGACTCAAGGAAGCCGGTTACGTGGAAACGTATCTGCAGGAATCCGCATCCGGCCCTGCCCGGAAATATTACCATCTGACTGAAGCAGGAACAGCTTATCAGCAGGAGAAAAAACAGGAATGGCTGGATTTCACCCAGCAGATCAACCGACTGATTTCAGATGAAACGATCTGACGATAGAAAGGAAAATCATGATGAATACAACGTATGAAACTTATATGAATGCATTGAAACAGGGCCTTGCATCCTTTGATTCTGCCGCCGCAGAGGAAATTTTAAACGATTTCGAATCCCATTTCGCCGACGCCCGCAGCCAGGGTCTCTCCGATGAGGAAATCTGTGCGGAACTCGGTAATGTCGACGATGTCCTCGAATTTTTCCGTCAGGAATATGCCACAACGAAGCAACCTGTTGCAATGCAGAGCTGCCCCAAGAGAAATCTTTTTCCATACCACGCTGAATGATGTCGTTCCAATCTTCCCGATGGTTGAAATAGATGTTCTTTGCATAGTTGATGGTATACAGCAAATCATCTGCATTGTAATTGTGGAACGTAAAGCCTGTTCCGCACTTTTCAAATTCGTTGTATGGCTCTACGGTATCTTTCAGACCGCCTGTTTCCCGTACAATCGGAACCGTACCGTAACGGAGCGAAATCAGCTGTGTCAGACCGCATGGTTCAAACCGAGATGGTACTAACA
>ERZ773108.4198-NODE-4198-length-10252-cov-27.796803_pt1 | contig 10252 bp, 9 predicted proteins | sample MGYA00580570_ERZ773108 | MGnify/ENA primary metagenome ERZ773108 (study PRJEB29015, sample SAMEA2737840) | human gut metagenome | biome: human gut; feature: human-associated habitat; material: faeces | place: China | collected 2012 ...
TGTAACATTTCCTCCCTCAGTTCTTCTATCAGTTGCTCATAATTCATACGCTTTTCTCCTCCTGTCACACAATCTTGTGTTTCTTTCTTCTATATAATCTTTCTTCCGCTTATTTCCCTATTACACACTTTTCTATTCCTATTGTTCTGCACTTGTTTCCTAGTTTTGTGCCAACAATAAAACGCCCGGATCATCGGGCATTTTATTCTTACCATAAACTGGCAGGAACAACGTTTCCTATTTGCTTGCTGCCATTCCTGCCGCAGTCTTACTCATATCGAATCTCCTGTTCCATGACAATGCCTGACTGGAACTGTATCAGCAGCTTCTCGCTGGATTCCACTTTGATGGTCGAGATCAGCCGTCTGACAAGGTCATTGTCGAACTCCTGTATCTGGCAGGTGCTTGTGCTTAAGTAATGGTCGATATCTTGGATTCTCTGTTCATAGCTGTCAGCCATCCATTTCTCGTTTCTGGCTGTTTTCTGTGCCTCTTTTAAGGCATTGATTTCCTCTGCTATGGTGCGATAGCGTTCATCAAACTCCGGTGTGTAGGAGCCGGTCTTTGCATTCTCCGCGATCAGTACCACCATCTCTTCCTGCTTTTCTTTTATCTTTTCTTTTATCTTTTCTTCGTATTCCTCAGACTCTTTTGCGGTGCTGTAGTTCCCGATGACATGGATGATGTTCTGCCGGAAGTTTTCCATAAATTCCATATCATCACTCGTGATCCTGTGGATGGCTTCCATCACCGCCCTGTTTAATGCGTTCTCTTCGAGTGTCTCGGATTCCCCGCATTTCTTCACTCCGTTAGTCAATCGGTTGCTGCATCTCCAGACAACTTTCTTTTTCCCGTTTCTCGCCCAGGTGACTCTCCGGTACTCCTGCCCGCATTTTCCGCAGATCAGCATGCCGGTCAGTGCATAGGTGGAGGAATACCTGCTCCTCTGGTTCTTCTTCCGGGTGACAGCCGCCTTGCATAAGGATGCCCTGCGCATCATCTCTTCCTGTACCCTGTAGAACAGCTCCTTCGGTATGATCGCCTCATGGTCATCTTCCACATAATACTGCGGTACGATTCCAGTGTTCTTGACTTTCTTTTTTGTCATGAAATCCACCGTATAGGTTTTCTGCAGTAATGCATCTCCCATGTATTTTTCATTGCGGAGCATTTTGTCTATTACCGTGGAATGCCATTTGTCCTGCCCTGTGGCCGTTTTGACTCCCTGCTCCTCCAGATGCTTTGCAATCTTCCCGGTACTGTAGCCTTCCAGATAAAGCCGGAAGATCAGCTTTACGATCTCTGCCTCTTCGGGTACGATGACCAGGTCACCATCCTCGTTTTTGGTGTATCCCATGAACTTTGTGCAGTTTACGATGACCTTTCCTTTTTCAAATTTCCTCACGACTCCCCAGCGGATGTTCTCACTGATGTTGCGGCTCTCCTCCTGTGCCAGGCTGCTCAAGATGGTGATAAGGATTTCGCCGGTTCCCTCCAGTGTATTGATCCCCTCTTTCTCGAACACCACCGCCACGTTCTTTTCCTTCAGTTTTCGGATGGTCACCAGCGAGTCTACCGTGTTCCTCGCAAACCTGCTGACCGACTTTGTAAGGATCATGTCGATCTTTCCTGCAAGGGCATCCTGTATCATGGCATTAAAGTCTGCCCTCTTTTTGGTGTTTGTTCCACTCTTTCCGTCATCCGCATAGATGCCGGCATTTTTCCAGTTTTCGTTTTCCGATATCTTGCTGGTATAATACTCCACCTGTGCCTCATAGCTACTGTCCTGCTCTTCCAGTTCCGTACTGACACGGCAGTAGGCAGCGACCTTCATTTTCTTCTCTGACAGTTTCACATTCCGGTCATACTGCACCTTGGCAGGTATCATGCTGATCTTTTTTGCTGTTTCTGCCATCTGCTCTCCCTCCTAATCCTTATATCCGGCTGTGACACGGCTCCCATTGATAAACTCCACTTCTGCCATGTTTCCGCCATGCACCCAGATGCGTGCGATTATTTTTCTATATAAATTTTCATCAAACGTTTCCAGTTCCTTTTTTCCTGCAAGGATGTTTTTGACCTCCTCTGTCCGAAACTCCCCATCCCTGACCTCCAGTGTCCGGTAGCGTTCCTCTGCCCTTTCATAGAGCAGTTTCATCAGGTCTGTTTCTGTGCGTTCCTGTTCTTCTTTTATCCGCTGCAGGTTCCGCTCCAGAACCCGGTACTGAGGGCTGACCTTTTCCTCCTGCCTGTGTACCCGGAGCAGGCCTTTGTTTCGTATCACTGCATTGATGGCTTCCACACACACCTGCTTTGCCTGCCCGTCTGTAATAAAACTGTTCCTGCAGTTTTTTGCTCTGCCAGTCACATAACTCTTGCACTTCCACTTGGCAGTGCCGCCACGCTCTTTTTTGTGGCTCGGCTGGATATGGCTACATACTGCCCCGCATTCTGCACACCAGATGACACCTCCGAAGAGGATTCTCTCATCCCTGCCGGGCCTGTGGTCTGCCCTTCCAAGCTCTGCCCTCACCTTTTCCCGTCTGCACTGGACTCTCTCAAACAGTTCCTCTCCTATGAGCTGCGGATAGTAGTCTGTGCCAAGGTAGCTTGGGTTTTCCAGTATCCTGCCGATGGATGCGTGGGTCCAGGACACTTTCCCTTTTGCATTGCATATGTTTCTCCCTTTCAGATTCTGGGCGATCCTGCCTGCCGCCACCCCGCTGTCATAGTCTGTAAATATCTGTTCCACAATTTTTCTCTGCTCTTTACAGATGGTAATTTTTCCATCCACAACCTTATAGCCGATTGGCATGTGCCACTGCATCCTGTCCGCCTCCCCTCTCCGTCAGTTTCAGTCCGTTGTGCAGGCAGAAGGTGATGTCGTGTTCCTTGGAGACCACGATCTTCTCTGCTGTCATTTTAAACAGTTGCTCGTCAAACTCCTCCCTTAATCCGTCCTGTTCTGCAATCAGTTGGATAAGCTGTTCGGTCCGTACAATTTCTTTTGTCCTCCGCAGCTTTCTGGTCAAAAGTGTCTTTTTTCTCCTGCATTCCGTCAGCTGCCAGCCAAGCTTGCTACTGCTCTCCATAAAAAGAGCAGAGTCCATATATCCTTTCCTCATGACTTGATTTAGGATTTGGCTCTGCCCGCTTATATCTTTGATTTCCTTATCCAGTTGTCTGATTTCCTCACTGTCCTGCCTTGCTGCCACAAGTTCCGTCAGCCCTTTTAACAGCGGCTCTAATATCGTTCCCTGATTGGTGTACAGCTTGTTCCACATGTCTGTAAAAGCCCGGTGCAGCACATCCTCCCGGATGGCTTTCATGCAGCAGCTCTCTTTATCCTCCACATGTCCGCTGCACGTCCAGATGATTTTTTCATATGGTTTCCCGATGTAGATTTTCTGCCGCCGGAAGGTTCTTCCGCACTCTCCGCAGATGATTCTGCCGGAAAACAGGTATCTTTTGGTGTAGTCACTCTTGTTCATGTGCAGTACATCCACCCGGTATGCCATCAGGTTGCGTACCGCTTCTGCCTCCTCATGTGTGACGATTGGCGGATGGCTGTCTTTGATGAGATACTGGTTTCTCTGTCCGTTGTTTACCCTGCGGACAAATGGGAACCTTGTTTCTGTATATGTCCTCTGCTGAAGCATATCTCCCTCATAAATGGGATTTTTCAGAATGTCCTGTATCACCCCGTCCTGCCACTTTTCTGCACCCCGGATTGTTGGAATGCCTTTCTGGTTCAGTGCCTTTGCTATCACATACACTCCCATGCCGTTTAAGTAAGACTCATAAATCCACCTTACGGTTTCTGCCTCGGATTCTATGATGACTAAATTTCCATCCTCGTCTTTTCCATAGCCATACGCTGGCGTCGATATGATATAGGTTCCATCCTGAAAGCGTTTCTGTATCGCCCATCGGTTGTTGCTTGAGATGTTTTCTGATTCCCCCTGCGCCACCGATGCCAGGATGGTAATGAACAGCTCGCTTTTTTCTGACAGCGTGTTGATATTCTCTTTTTCAAAGTAGATTCCAACGCCAATCTCCTTCAGCTTTCGGATGGTCTGGATGCATTCCACCGTATTTCTTGCAAATCTTGTGATGGATTTCGTAAGGATCAGGTCGATGTTCCCATCCTCACAGTCTGAAATCATCATCTGGAACTCATCCCTGTGCTTTACGTTTGTTCCGCTGATTCCTTCATCCGCATACACCCCTGCAAACTCCCACAGGGGGTTGCTCTCGATTTTTTCCGTATAGTACTCGACCTGTGCAGTATAGGAAGTTGCCTGTGCCTGACTGCCGGTACTGACTCTGGCATATCCGCACACTTTCAGCCTGCGTTCTTCCTGTGTATGTTTCTGCGCTTTTGCTGCCTTTATGACAGTCACTTTTTTTACCATACTTTTTTCTCCTTTCCTAGTATTTTCAAGGGTTTTCACTCCCTGTCAGCAACATACACTACCACATAGTTTTATATATATCCAGTGTTATTACAGATATACTTTTGCCAGTTCGGGGGAAAAGGTCTTGACATTCAAAACCCGGATTTTTTCCCATTCTTCCTCGGTTAACAGCTTATCTTCATGCATCCTTTTTAAGAGAAATTCAGCAATCTTATACCGCACCTCATTCGCTCCGCTTTCCATCATCTCTCCCCTTTTTCCTCCCACAATTTAAGAACGTTAAATTCATTCTCCCAAGCCAAACACTTTTGCCCAGAAGAAACACCTTTACATCATCCCGATTTCAGCCATGGTTGCAGCCTCATCTTCTTCCCGGAAATACTGTTCCGATACATCCCTGCTGACTGAAAGCACCTCTCCCGCGTCCTTTTCTCCCATCTGGATCGGGATTAAGAACGGGTGGATTTCCTTACAGAATTCCTGATTGGGACAGCTATTGATAAAATAGCCGCAGGTATCTAATATCAGCCTGTCACACATATCTGTGATGACGATCTTTTCGGCTTCAAACATGTGGCTGCCGATATAATTTGCGATATTTTCTGCCGTGGTCGAGATATAGTCCTCTTTCCGCTCCCCTCCATCACTCGGATAAAGATAGGCATATCCTGCCCTCTCCGTTTCAAAAATCCTTAACATCATTTCGGTATCTTCTTTCTTCATCTCCTGTTTTCCTCCATTCCCCATTTTTCAGCTTTTCTTAACTCCACAAGAATACGGCGGAAGTTCCCCTCCGCCGCATGGTTTCTGTAATTAAGTCTTACTGCCATAATCCTTCACTTCATAAATAAAAAGTGTCTGTCCCTATTCGTCACTACTCCCCGGAACCAAAACGCCGCCAAAACAGAGAAGAAAAAATCCCAAAGCCGGCATTTCATGGGCAGTCAGTCCAGACTGTCTTTGGTCCCTGCCACTCGGACAGGCAGACATCACAGGTATCTCACCTCCACCACTGCGTGCTGGCTAATCTCAAGGTGTATCATTATAGGCCATTCCCCTCTTCGCGCCTGTCCACCACAGACAGGCTGTACCCCGGCTTTCCCGCTCGGCTCCTTAGATGCGATCTTTTTCACAGCATGGCTGGCAGAAAGAACATATGCCCGATTGCTGCAGGAGTGTCACTGCGCCCCGGTTACGGCTCATGAAACGGCTAACGTATCTGAACTGCTGGATATGGCTGGCAGGATATGGCGTGATTCCATCCTGCGCTCGGAGTCCTGTATTCCTCTCCGGCATTTTTCAAGGTGCGTTTTGTCTGCCTGTGTCGTATCCACACACGAGACATGAGAGGATTCCCGGAAGAGACCATCTGTCCAGAAAAAGTTCCTCTCATAAGGTACTCACAGAAAAACACGTTTTGAGGGGGTATTAATCAAAAAATTTTTTTATTTTCTTTACCGCACCGTTTATGCTCTCCCGGATGTTCTTCTCTCCAACCCCTTCTTTCGCTGCAATCTGCCGGTATGTCATGCCCTCAAAAAAATAAAAATGCAGCCGCTCTCTCTGCACCGGGGTGAGTGACTGCATTGCTTTCTGCAGGGTTTCTATTTCCATCTGCCGGATGACCGTATCCTCTACCGATTCCCCGGTCAGCTCCACCAGATCTTCCGTTTCTCCTTCTGTATATCCGTCCTTGGTCGTATGTCTGATATCCCGCATTTCCTGTGCGTGGGCTTCTTTGCGGAACGTATCGGCAAGTGCCTCGTAGACTTCTCTGGTCACATAGGTGTATTCCAGCTCTCCAACTGCATCTTTATAAAAATCCTTTACTCTGATCCTGATCCATTCTGACATTCAAATGTCCTCCATTTCGTAATTTTTTTGAAATGAAGGACATCTGGAGGACCTCTGGGTTTTACTTCACTGGAAAAAGACAATAAAAAAAGGTGCTGTTCCCATGCAAAATAAAGCATGCAAAACTGCACCCGGATGTTATCCTTATGAACTTTTCCCTTTCTGCCGCCCCCTGCAATCCGGTGCGGCATGAATTCCCCAAAACATGCCACGCCTTTCTTCTCCTAAGCCTTTTTGCGGTACTATACTTGGAAAGAAAGTGCGTTTCAATATAAGTGTAATAAGTCTTACGGTACCTGTAATAAGTTACCGTTTCGTCTTGTCATCCCTCCTGTTTTCCAGAAAAAAAGTCCCTTCCGCATGTTCGGAAAGGACTATCCATTTTCGGTATGTGACTGTATCCATAACTGTGCTTTTCCTACGAGCATGAACAGTGCCGTGATGAAGATTCCCGTATAAACAGCGTAAGCATACGGTATCTGGCCTGCATGCCACAAAATGCCAAGCACAGCCAGTTCCAAAGCTGCGATCAGCCTTGCTTTTCTGCCAAAATGCTTTTGTTCCTCTTTATCCAGCTTCCGGTTCTTGCTGTGCATGGGACTGAGTAAAAAAATGATCCCTGCGGACACCAGCAATACTGCCAGCAGCCATGCCAGCGATGTCTTGTAAAACACAGCCTGTGTATAAACCGGAACCAGCAGCACCAGATTAGAACCAAGATAACAGAAAATCCTGCTGTCTGAGTGATATCCACCGGTATAACTGCGAAGAACCATAAAAGACAGGGTAAACACTGCCACAACCGCCAGTTGCTCTGTAAGCAGGCCGATGACCAGTGCTGTCACAACGTTTAGAAGCAGGATCATACCATTGCGTATTCCAAACTGGTATAATTCCTGCTCCTCCTCTTTTATGATTCCCCGCTCAACCATACGATGGCTGAGCCATTTCGTCATGATTTAAAACCTTCTGAGTTTTTTGGAATCTTCCGGCATCTTGTCCTGTCCCAGATACCACATGCAGGAACGGTTCGTTGCCATGGTTGTCACCATAAGTGCCAGTGCTGCCATCACACTCATGGATTTGCTGCTCAGTCGGTACATCCAGTTTCTTTTCTTCATTTTTAGTAAAACCCTCCTTTTTTTGATGTTTTCACTCTAACAGTTTCCATGTAAAAATCAATCTATCTGTAACAAGTTGCAGGTTTGCTGTAATAAGTTGCAGTCTCACTCCAGTTTTGCAACTCCGTTGAGCAGAAGGACTGCCTCAAAATGTTCCCCCTGATCCTTTAATATCAGCTCCCCACCGTATTTTTCTGCCACTTTCCGCACCGAACGGATTCCCCTGCCGTGTTTTATTTTATCTTTTTTGCTTGTCTGTTGACAGGAACTTGTCCCGGATGGCTTGCTGTTCTTAATGGATAAAAGCAGTCTGCCCTCCTGAAACTTTGATTCCACATGAACATACCGTTTTTCCTGTTCCACTGCCATCGCTGCCTCTATCGCATTATCCAAAAGATTCCCATACAGAACACCCATGTCCCCGATATCTACGGATACTCTCTGGGGGAGCAGCGTTGTAACCTGCATCGGTATCTCTTTCTCTTTTGCCTTTACGCTTTTTACTTTTAATATGGCATTCACCACAGGATTTGCGGAATAAATGATCTCTTCTGCCAGCCGGATGTCCTGTATCTGTTCCTGATACCGTTCCATGTCCTGATAGTATTCGTTCCGGTATAAGATTTCCCTCTGGATCATTTCCTCTTCGTGCTGTTTTTCTTCCACTGTCGTATACTTTTCAATCATCAGAAAAATTACATAATTAGTGATGATAATGACAAAGATGATGCACATGCACAGCACGACCATCTGTGCCGAGATTAATTCTTTTGCAACCTCTATCAGTAAAAAGCAACTGATCAGGCTGCATAAAGGTATCATTGTCAACATATATTGCGTTTCTTTTGGCATTGCTGATAGTCGAATGCTTTTTCCAGATTTCAGTCTGCAAAACACCTCCACAATTGTTGCTTTCAAAAGTGCCATAAAAAACACGATAAAATAATATGAAACCGTGGTATCGTCCAACACCTTTTCCATGAATGCCTTATTAAACAAATATCCTAACGGTTCTGCAACTCCCATAATCCCCATATACAGCAAAACCGCAATCAGCCTGCTTACAATCCCTGCCTCGTACTGGCAGACATATACACAGAGAATCGCAACCATCGTCACAAAATTCAGCCAGCTTATCCCCATCTGGTTCACCGCACTTCCAATCAGCTCGCACACTATCAGCAGAAGAACAGAAAACTCCATGGAAGTTTTTCTGTTTCCGATGAACTCCTCTAAATACCTGCGGTAAATGCAGAGGTCAAAAAGATTTATGACAAGCCTCACCCCATACAATGCCATGTCACATTCCTCCCTGCACAAATGCGATGTGCTTTTCCGTCAGCTCCTTCCGGTATCCTCTTGTCACTCCCAGCTCTGTGCCGTCCGTAAGCATGACCATGCCGCTGGATACGGAATGAACATGTTTCAAATTAACGATAAAAGAGCCATGTACGGCAGCAAACATGCGCTCGTCCAGTTTCTCCCATATTTCATTCAGGTTCATGTTGGACTGATATTTCATTTTCTTTGTGTGGATGATCGCCTGACGCCCCCGCTTTTCCAGATACAGGATTTCGTCAAATTTCAGACTGTACCGCACCCTGCGGTAACAAAATGAGAAACTCTGATTGGTCAGATTCAGATAGGTTCCTGCCTTCTCAAACAGCACGCGGAGCCTTTCTTCTGAGATTGGTTTTGGAATAAAATCAAATGTGACAACTTCAAATACACTTGGCATGTATTTGGTATAGCTGGTAAGAAACACCAGCAATGCCTTGGGATCTGTCTCACGGATCTGTTTTGCCACCGCCAGTCCGTCCATTCCAGGCATCTCAATATCAAGAATGTACATATCCGGCTTTTGCTCCGCATCTGCACATTCCCTCAATAATTCTTCCGGTCTGGTATAAAACGCATACTCCACCGCATAATCGATCATACGCAGTGTATAGCGTCTGATCCTTTCAATGTCCTGCTGATTATCATCGCAGATTGCTACCCTCATACATCGTCTCCTTCTCAATATATTTATCAAATATACATCCCGGAGACTGTGCTGCATTAACGGCCTGTCATCAGCTTTCTCATATACGCAAGCATACGGTCTATAAATGCATCCCGTTCCTCCCTGCTACAGTTTGCAAGGAACAGTTCAATATCAACCTTATGATTTGTATCCCCCGTAACCAGATAAGTCGGCTCAATCCTGTACTTCTCATACAAGATCAGCATTTTCTCCGGCTGTAAGCCATAGACACCGCTTTCGATTTTTCGATAATGCTCTACCCCTACATCCAGCGTCTCTGCAAAAACTTCCTGCGTATATCCACTGTTTTCTCTGGCGGTTTGCAACCTTTTTCCGATCTGTATATTGATTTCCTTCTTCTCTGCTTTCATGGAATTCACCTCGCTTTTATGGTAATGATACCAACGAGAAATACCTGAAAACAGATTGCAACACAACACTTCAAAAGTCGTATTGCGACATATCTCCATAAACGAAAAGTGAGCAGCAGACACCAATCTGCTACTCGCCTTCTATCTTTCTTTATTCTAATTACATTTCCTGCTATTCCACCAGTTTCCCAAGCACCACATGATTATATTGGCAACTCACAATCTTTTAGCCAAAATCGCAGTTCCATAACAGTCACAGCAATTTTATATTTTACTTCGATTTCAACTTTTTCTAGTGGATTGGTTAAAAGCCTGTCAATATCCTGTTCCTCAACACCAGCCATCTTTGCTATCGTAAGCTTGGATATGCCGTGATAGGAAACAAGCACTTCCAAAAAACCGCTTAGTTGCCTATCCTTATCTTCAATCGCTCCAAAATACAGAAATCCTGCTTTACTAAGT
>ERZ773108.4201-NODE-4201-length-10246-cov-33.747915_pt1 | contig 10246 bp, 7 predicted proteins | sample MGYA00580570_ERZ773108 | MGnify/ENA primary metagenome ERZ773108 (study PRJEB29015, sample SAMEA2737840) | human gut metagenome | biome: human gut; feature: human-associated habitat; material: faeces | place: China | collected 2012 ...
AGCAGATGCCCAGCACAGGCACGCCCCAGCTGAAGATCTCGGGGTCGATGGTGGGCGAATCCTCCAGATAGACGCTGTTGGGGCCGCCGGTGAAGATGATGCCCTTGGGGTTCTTCGCCTTGATGACGGACAGGTCCGTCTTATAGGAATAGATCTCACAGTAGACATTATTCTCGCGGACGCGGCGCGCGATGAGCTGATTGTACTGGCCGCCAAAGTCCAGCACGATCACGGTTTCATGCTGCATGATGTTCTCCTCTCTGTATATCACTGGTGTGCTTCTTATAGCTAAGATTTAGTATAGCACATTTCACAACCAAAAGCGACATCTTTTGTGTATTTTTCTGTTTTGTTTTTCGTTTTGAATTGTAAACCCTTTCGCAAATCCAAAGTTGACGCAGCGTTTGCAGTCTGCCATACTGGGAGTATGGCCGCTTTGGGCCAGAACGTATAGGAGGAACAATTCTTATGAGTCAGAACACCCAGGCCGCTGCGGCCACCAAGTCCAAGTTCTCTGTGCGGGACATCTGCTATGCAGGTCTGTTCGCCGCCGTCATCGCCGTCATGGCCCAGATCTCCATCCCGATGCCTCTGGGCGTCCCCATGACCATGCAGACCTTCGCCATCACGCTGGCTGCTGTGGTGCTGGGTTCCAAGCTTTCCGCCATCGCTTCGCTGGTGTACCTGGCACTGGGCGCTGTGGGCGTGCCGGTGCTGGCAAACTTCTCCGGAGGTTTCGATAAGTTCGTCGGCCCCACCGGCGGCTTCCTCATCTCTTTCCCCCTGATGGCCTACATCATCGGCCTCGGCGTGGAACACCGTGACGCCTTCAAGGGTGCTTTCGTCACCGCTGTCATCGTCGGCACGGTGGTCAACTATGTGGTGGGCGTTGCAATGTTCGTGGTCGTCGCCCACAGCACCATCGCCGTGGGGATCACCGCCTGCGTCCTGCCCTTCATCCCCACTGCCATCATCAAGGCAGTTCTGGCCTGCGCCATCGGCCTGAATCTGCGGAAGCGCATTCCGGGGCTGAAAGCATGAGCATCGTACTTCGTCCCCATCATCTGCTCTGCACGCAGGGCTACTCCGGCAAAGGCTATGACAACGATTTCGTGGCCCACATGACCGACGTGGTGCATCAGCTGCGGGATGTTCCCGGCACCACCATCCACCTCACCTTCTCCACTGACACCCTCTGCTCCTGCTGCCCCAACAAGCTGGGGACTGACCTCTGCGACACGCAGGAAAAGGTCAAGCGCTACGATGCAAAGACCGTGGAATACTTCGGTCTCGAGGAAAAGGATTACGTCTACCAGGACCTCATCCGCGAGATCGACGCCAAAGCCACGCCGGAGATCCTCGCCGACATCTGCCGCGACTGCTGCTGGTTCCCCATCAGCGCCTGCTGCAAGAATATCTGCGAAGGCCGGTATGTGAAATAAAGCGATAAAAAATACGGGATGCTGTAAAATGCAGCATCCCGTATTTTTGTTTTATCAGGCGATGAACTTATCGTACAGGCCGAACACGAAGATGAACAGGACGATGAGGGGCAGGCCATAGGTCAGGTAGCCGCGCATCCAGTCGTGCATCTTGAGGCCTTTGCCGGTGTTGACTTCCTTCTTGTAGTTGTCCCAGCCCCAGCCGTAGCGGGTGACGCAGAACAGCAGGTAGACGAGGGAGCCCAGCGGCAGGAAGAGGTTGCTGACGAGGAAATCCTCCACATCCAGCACCGCACCGCCGAAGATGGCGAAGCCGTCCCAGGCCCAGACGTTGTAGCCCAGCACACAGGGCAGAGAGAGGGCGATGATGAGGAAGAAGTTGATAAGGCTGGACTTCTGACGGTTCCAGCCGGTCAGCTCCATGCCGCAGCAGATGATGTTCTCGAAGACGGCCAGCACGGTGGAAAGCGCCGCAAAGGCCATGAACAGGAAGAACAGGCTGCCCCACAGACGGCCCATCGCCATATTGGCGAAGATGTTGGGCAGGGTGATGAAGATGAGGCTGGGGCCGCTGGTCTGGTCCACACCGTAAGTGAAGCAGGCCGGGAAGATGATGAGGCCGGCGGTGATGGCGACGAAGGTATCCAGCACCACGACGCGGACGCTCTCGCCCAGCAGGGCGTGCTCTTTGCCGATGTAGCTGCCGAAGATGGCCATTGCACCGATGCCGAGGCTCAGGGTGAAGAACGCCTGATTCATGGCCCCCACCAGCGTATTGACGATGCCCACTTCCTTCATCCGCTCAAAGTCGGGTACGAGGAAGAAGGTCAGGCCCTCCTTTGCGCCGGGCATGAACATGCTGTTGACTGCCAGCACCACCATGATGACCAGCAGGGCGATCATCATGACTTTCGTGACTTTTTCGAGGCCGTTCTGCAGGCCGCGGGCGCAGACGAAGATGCCGATGGCCACAACGACCACCATCCAGAAGCCCATGGTCAGCGGGCTTGCCAGCATCTCGGTGAACTTACCGGCCACCTGGTCGGCGTCAAGGCCCACCAGCTTACCGGCAGCGGTCATGTAGAAGTAGTGGAGCATCCAACCGGCCACCGTGGTGTAGAACATCATCAGCAGGTAGCAGCCGATGAGGGTGAAGTAGCCGTGGATGTGCCACTTCTGACCGGGCTTTTCGAGGGCCTGATAGGCGCGCACCGGGCTCTTGTGGCTGGCACGGCCCACGGCGAACTCCATGGTCATGATGGGCAGACCCAGAATGACGAGGAACAGCAGGTAGAACAGCACAAAAGCGCCGCCGCCGCCCTGACCTGCCATGTAGGGGAACTTCCACACATTTCCGATGCCGATCGCGCAGCCAGCGGAAAGGAGGATGAACCCGAGTCTCGATTTGAGTTTTTCGCGTTCCATTGATTGTCTCCTTTATTGCACCTTGCAAAAATCTGCGCCCGTCGTTTCGTCCACGACGGGCGCACAGTATATTGATTATATCACAGCTTACGGCAGATTTCCCAGAAGTATCGCTTGAATCTTTTTCACGTTTTTCTTGGGAGAGTTTGCTGTATTTTCATGTTTTGAGCAGTTCCGACTGCATTTCGTCCAGCTGCTCGTAGCTGTAAAGGCGGTTGAGGGCTTCCACCAGCTCTTTTTTCGAGAGCCGGGGCGGCAGGCCGAGAGCGCAGAGCAGCTTTGTTTTCCGCTCAGCCGAACCCGCCGTGCCCGAAAGCCCCCACTCATAGAGGTCGGTATAAGTAATTTGCCGCCCCTCCGGCTTTGCAGGGGCAATGCCAGCTTCTTCGCCCAGAGCGTCCTGGAGCGCCTGCAAAACGAGGGCATCGTCCACGCCCTCGACCCCCAGAAGCCCCTCTTTGCCAGGCTGAGCCTTCCGCTTTTCCTTGCCGTGGATGGCCGGAACGTAGGCTTGCACCACGTTCTTCTCCCCCACCAGATTTGTGATATAGGTGCGGATGCGGAAGCCCGCCGCGTCGGAGTCCGTCAGGAGGATAAGGCCGTTTTTGTGGGCCAGCTGTTTGAAGAGCTGCTGACGCTTCTTATCCTTATAAATGCCGAAGCCGTCCGTCAGCAGGATCATGGCGTCGGTCAGATGAGAGAGACGGGCCGCATCGTATTTTCCCTCCACGATGAGCACACGGTCGGTGTGCAGCAGTTCCAGTTTCTCACTCATCTTCTTCCTCCCGCCATCGCCAGACGGCAGAGCGCCGTTTCCAGTAGAGTCTGCGCGCTCACGGGCTGGCTTTTCAGGCTCTTGTCCAGCTCAAGCAAGATCTGCATACAGGCTTCCAGCTGGGGCAGCGTGTAGTGGCTGGCTGTCTCGGCAGAGCGCTTGAGCCGGTAGTCGCTGCCCTTGTAGCCGAAATCCTTGAACACGGTGCTGTAGCTCTTCCGCTTGGCTGCGCCCAGTTTGACCCGATAGAGATCCACATAGCTGCCGATCATGGCCGCTGTGATGGGGATGGGCTCCTGCTGCAGGCGGAGAAGCGTTTGCAGCTTTTTGCAGGCACCGGTGGCGTTTTTCGCCGTGATCATCCGTATCATCTCGAAGACGTCGGCCTCGAGGCTCACAGTCCCCATCTCGGCCACCATGGCCGTGGTCACGGTCTGGTAGCCGGAGAGGGCGCAGAGCTTGTCCACCTCGTTCTCGAGAAGGAACGGGTCTTCGCCGCAGCGTTCCAGCAGGGCCGCCGCCGTACCCTCGGAGAGGGTGGTGTCCTGCGCCTTGGCGCGGTCCATCATCATGACCTTCAGCTCGTAGGGCTTGGGCTTGGCCAGCTCTTCGGCAAAGCCGACCTTAGTACACTGGGCGATGAGCTTCTGCGCCCGCTTGCCCAGCTTGAGCTTATTGCGCTCCATCTCGAACACGCTGCCCAGCACCACCACGGCATTCTCGAGGCTGGCCAGCGTGGCGCACAGCTCGTCGAGGTCTTTGTCGCTGTAGACGGCGGGGTCCACCTCGGGCAGAAGCACCACGCGCCGCGTCCCGAAGAAGGAGATGGTGCCTGCCGCCATAATGAGCTGCTCGATTTCGGGCGCTGCACCGTCCAGAACGGTCGTCTCTTCGTCCTCACCCTCGGCCAGAAGCTTTGCCGCCCGGGCCACAGCCTGCCGGACAAGATAGCGCTCGCTGGAATAAAAATAGTAGACCGGACAGCCTCCCTGGGCCAGCTGCCGGAGTTTCGTTTCCGTTGCCAAATGATCGGCTCCTTTGTATTAGGATTATTTTATTTTATCATACTCTGCCCGCTTTGAAAAGCGCTCACCCCTCGAGACGGAGGCGAAGACGTGAGACAGGCTCTGCGTCTCCCTCCATCCAGCGGTATTTGCTGCTCAGGGTCAGGCAGTCGGTGTACCGGATATTGTCCGGCCTTGCCGACGAGGCCAGCAGCCACTCGGCCCGGATGGGCTTCGCAGGCCGGACCGTGCCGCTGAGGGTGATGAACCTCTGCCCGCCGACACGCATCCGCAGAATGCAGCCCTGCCGGGTGCGGAAAAGTTCCAAGTCCACCCCGCCGCAGGAAGCACGGCGGGTGGTATTCTCGGCCAGAGCGGCAGCCTCGATACGCTTTTTGGCCTCGATACGGCAGGGTTCTTCCGGCTGCATCCGCAGGTCAACCAGAAGTTCCACCGTCCTCACGCCCCGCTTTTCCAGCTGATTTTCCACCGCCCGCTGGGTGATGCTGCCGCCCCGGAAGAGGACGACGGCCTTTTCTCTCTGGGTAATAATGACAGCGGGTGAAGCCCGGGTCCCCACCAGCTCGATGTTCACCACGTTCCAGCTCAGAGCCGTTTCCAGCCCGAAGGCCAGCGCCGCCAGCAGAATGACCGTCGGCAGAGCTGCCCGGAGTCGGATGTGCCGCCGCATTGCCATTACGCAGAGCAGGATCAGCACAAGACACACCAGTGCGGCATAGGTCCCATCAAACCAGAGGGACGCTCCCGGCAGAACAGACACCCGGAAAGCCCACTCGTTCATCAGCCATGCCAGCCCTTCGGCACAGAAAGCCGCCGGGCGGCGGATAATCTCAAACAAAGGCAAGCCTTCTGCCGCCAGACCCAGCAGAGCTGCACCGAGGCCGAAGCTCAGCATCGGCCCCACCAGCCAGAGGACGGCCACGCCCGACGCCACAGCCCAGACCGTCGTGCTCATCCCCCGCAGCACCAACACCGGGAAGGTCGCCGCCGAGGCACAGAGGGAGACGCAGAGCGAGTCCCACACGCCGCCCGCAAAGCGCCGGAAAAGGAGCACCGCCCGGGGCGGTTTCTCCCGGCGGCTTTTCCGTATCTTCTTTCTGTCGTAATAGTGCTCCCGCCCACGCCCTGCGCACTCAACACCGGCCAGTGTTCCCATCACTGCCGCAAACGACAGCTCGAAGCCCACGTCATAGACCGCGTACCCGTTGCCCAGACACATGAGGACGCCTGCCGCGCCCAGCGAGGTGAGCGTATCCGCCGGGCCTCCCACCCAGACGCCGAGGGAGCTGACCCAGACCGCCACCGCCGCCCGGAGGACAGAGGGCGTCGCACCGGTGATGCCCACCAGCAGAAGGGCTGTCCCGGCCCGGAGCACCGACCGCATCCGGCGGTAAGCCCGGCTCCGCTCCCGCTCCCGGTGGGGCAGAGCATCCAGCAGGCCGCAGAAGATGGTGACGTGGAGGCCGCTCACCACCAGCACATGGGAAAGCCCCGCGCCCCGGTAGGCACTGCGGAGAGTCGAAGTCAGATGGCTCCGGTCGCCCACCACCATCGCAGCCAGAACGCCGCCGGTGTTTTCGGCCATGCCTTTTCGCAGGGCGCGGCTCAGCGCCGCCTGGAGCCGAGCCGTCCGGGCGCGGAAGCTCTCGCTGGGCCCAAGACGAAGCATCCCGGACAGATATTCCGCGCTGAGGACAATGCCGTCGGCGTAGTCGTCCAGACGCTGGGTGGCATCCGGCACATCCAGCGAAAAGCGGCCCCGGATGCGGCCTCCGGCCTCACACTTGGGCAGACTGGCGCACTCCACCCGGAAGCGGACAGCTTCCCCGTCCACTTTTTCCACCATCAGCACAGCGCTCACCCGGCCCGCCGTGTAAGCGCGGCCTGTGCTCTCCACTTCGGCGGTGAGGGCCACTTCTTTTCCGGCGTAGGCGTCCTGTATCTTTGCAAGCCGCGCTCCGGTCGTTTTCATGATGCCGACGCCCAGCACTGCGCCCAGAAGCAGGCAGACCGCATACCCTCTCGCGGCCCTGCCTCTCCACCAGACCAGCAGGCAGAAGACAACAAAAATTGCCGCAGACGGCAGCAAAAGCCCCATCTGCGGCAAAAATGAGCACAACACTAACACACCCAGCGCACTCAGGCAGAACGCGCAGAGCGGGCGTCGCATATCGGTTTAGTGGAGGAACAGAGGCAGCGGCTCGAGGAAGATGATGTCCTTGCGCTGGGCAGCATCACCCTCGGCCAGAACGGCGGCCTGGCCCACGATGGTACACTGGGTCTGCTCGGCCAGCTCGTCCAGAGCCTTGAGAGAACCGCCGGTGGAGATGACATCATCCACGACCAGCACCCGCTTGCCGCTCATCTTGTCCAGCTCCTTGCGGTCGATGACCAGCTTCTGCTTGCCAGCAGTGGTGATGGACTGGTCCTCGACGACAACAGGGTCGGGCATATACAGCTTGACGCCCTTGCGTGCGCAGACGTAGGGCTTGCCGCTCTGGCGGCTCATCTCGTGAGCCAGCGGGATGCCCTTGGCCTCAGCGGTCAGCAGGATGTCAAAATCCGGGCATTTCTTGAGCAGTTCAGCGGCAGCCGCCACCGTCAGCTCGGCATCGCCCAGCATGATGAAGGCCGCAATGTCCATGTGGTCGTTCACCTTGCAGATGGTCAGCTCACGGGTCAGGCCCGCGACATTCAGCGTATAAGTCTTAGCCATATTCAACGATCTCCCTTACTTTTTCGGAATCAGACAGGCAGCTTCTCGCCGCCCAGAACATGGAAGTGCAGATGCTTGACGGTCTGGCCGGCGTCCTCGCCCACATTGGAGATGACGCGGTAGCCGTTGTCGAGGCCCTGCTCCCTGGCGAGCTTTGCGATGACCGCAAAGACATGGCCCAGCAGAGCGCCGTCTTCCTCGGTCAGCGCAGCGGCCGAGGGGATGTGCTTTTTGGGGATGACCAGGAAATGCACCTTGGCCTGCGGGGCGATGTCATAGAATGCCACCACCTGCTCGTCCTCATAGAGCTTCTTCGAGGGGATGTCCCCCGCTGCAATTTTGCAAAACAGACAATCTTCCATGGGAATCGCTCCTTCCAGATTTTTTAATGAGTCAACCTCTCAGTCTCGCTTCGCTCGCCAGCTCCCCTACCGAGGGGAGCCTCTGGCGAAAAGGCAAGGCTTTCCGCCATGCCAAGGCCTCCCCTCGATAGGAGCAACAACGACGACCGCCGCCAGTGGCGGAAACAGGGAGTCGCTGTTGGGGCCGCGGCCAGCAAGACGCAAGCAAAGCGCTGCGGATGCTGGGTGCCGCAACCCGGGCAGTGGCACGCCGTCAGGCGTGACGGAGAGGTTTATTCCAGAATCAGCCCAGCTGCTTCTCCACGATGCTCTTGACAGCGGCCAGAGCCTCGTCGATCTTGGTCTCGTCCTTCAGACCAGCCATAGCGAAGTCGGGCTTGCCGCCGCCCTTGCCGCCTGCGATGGCAGAGATCTCCTTGACGAGATTGCCAGCCTTCAGACCCTTTGCCTGAGCGTCCTTGGTCACGGTAACGGCCATGGTGATCTTGTCGTCAGACTTGCCCACCAGAACAGCCACAGCAGCAGCCTTGGCATTGTCACGGATGGTGTCGCACATGCCGCGCAGGGTGTCGCCGGAGGTACCGGTGAAGTAAGCGGAAGCGATCTTGACGTCGCCGACGGTCTCAGCGTTGTCGAACAGGCTGGTGACCTTGGAAGCGGCGACCTTTGCCTTGATGTCCTCCAGCTCCTTGCTCATGGCCTTGTTCTCAGCCATGACAGCCTCCGCACGAACGGGCAGAGCGGCGACGTTGTTTGCCTTCAGGGTGTTCGCCACAGTGTGCAGCATCGCTTCCTGCATATTGGCACGGATCAGCAGATTGCGGCCGGTGACAGCCTCGATACGGCGGATGCCGGCAGCAACAGAGCTCTCGCTGACGATCTTGAAGCCGCCGATCTGAGCGGTGTTCTTGACGTGGGTGCCGCCGCAGAACTCGGTGGACCAGCCCTCAATATCAACAACACGGACGACCTTGCCGTACTTCTCGCCGAACAGAGCCATAGCGCCCAGCTTCTTGGCCTCTTCGATGGGCATCTCCTTGACAGTGACGTTCATCGACTCGAAGATCTTGTCGTTGACGATCTTCTGCACGCGGACCAGCTCCTCGGGAGTGACAGCGCTGAAGTGGGTGAAGTCGAAGTGGGTGATGGAAGCGTCCTGATAGGAGCCTGCCTGATGGACGTGGTCGCCCAGGACCTCGCGCAGAGCTGCCTGCAGCAGGTGGGTAGCGGTGTGGTTGCGGGCGATGGCCATGCGGTATTCCTTATCCACGCGGGCGGTCAGATGGTCGCCGACATGGACGATGCCGCTCTCGAGGGTGCAGGTGTGGACGTAGTAGCCCTTGGGGGTCTTCTTGACGTCCTGCACGCGCAGCACGCACTCAGCGCCGGTGATGACGCCATGGTCTGCGGCCTGACCGCCCATCTCAGCGTAGAACGGGGTCTTATCGAGAACGACCAGCACGCCTTCCTTGGCCTGCTCGTCGGTGGCGATGGCGTCGGTCAGAGTCTCCTCGTCGCTCAGCGCCACAACGACGCTGTCGCTCTTGAGGGTGTCATAGCCGACGAACTCGGTGGGCTCAGCGGTCAGAGTGCCGAACAGGTCTTCGCTCCAGCCGGAGATGTTCTTCTTGAGGCGCTCTGCACGGGCGCGCTCCTTCTGCTTGGTCATCTCGGCGTGGAAGCCCTCCTCGTCGATCTCGATGCCCTGCTCCGCAGCGATCTCCTTGGTCAGGTCGAGGGGGAAGCCGAAGGTATCGTTCAGCTTGAAGACGTCCAGACCCTTCAGCAGGTGCTCGTGAGCCTTTTCCAGACCGTCGATCATGTTGTTCAGGATGTTCATGCCGGCGTCGATGGTGCGGGCAAAGTTTGCCTCCTCGGTGCCGATGACCTTCTTGATATAGGCGTCGTGCTCACGCAGCTCGGGGTAAGCGGACTCGCTGGACTGGATGACCGTCTCCACCAGCTCCACGAGGAAGGGGCGGCTGATGCCCAGCATACGGCCATGGCGGGCAGCGCGGCGGAGCAGACGGCGCAGCACGTAGCCGCGGCCCTCGTTGGAGGGCAGGATGCCGTCAGACACCATGAAGGTGCAGCTGCGGATGTGGTCGGTGATGACGCGGATGGAGATGTCCTCCTTGGGGTTGGTGCCGTAGGTCTTGCCGGCGATGCGCTCCACATGGTGCAGCACGCTCTGGACGGTATCGACCTCGAACAGGTTGCCCACGCCCTGCATCACGCAGGCCAGACGCTCCAGACCCATGCCGGTATCAATGTTGGGGCGTGCCAGACGCTCGTAATGGCCCTTGCCGTCGGCGTCGAACTGGCTGAACACCAGGTTCCAGATCTCCATATAGCGGTCGCAGTCACAGCCCACGCCGCAGGTCGGCTTGCCGCAGCCGTACTCGGGGCCGCGGTCGAAGTAGATCTCAGAGCAGGGGCCGCACGGGCCGGAGCCGTGCTCCCAGAAGTTGTCTTCCTTGCCCAGACGGACCATGTGGTCG
>ERZ773108.4205-NODE-4205-length-10242-cov-2.657701_pt1 | contig 10242 bp, 10 predicted proteins | sample MGYA00580570_ERZ773108 | MGnify/ENA primary metagenome ERZ773108 (study PRJEB29015, sample SAMEA2737840) | human gut metagenome | biome: human gut; feature: human-associated habitat; material: faeces | place: China | collected 2012 ...
CCGGCACGCTGAAGTTGCAGCTGTCTGACATAGAAACCCAGGAGCTCTCAGTCAAAGGGGCAAGCTATTTAATGGACGAATTTGAAAAAACGCTCTCCGTCCGCATTGCAGAAAAGCTAAAAACCGAAACCGGGCGTTCCTTTCAGGTTACGGTGGAGGGGAAAACAGACGAGACCGGCGAAATTACGGGGGTTGCTCGGGTTGGGCTTTCGCCGTATTCTGCCGATTTTGCAAAGATTGTGGCAGAGTATATTGATATTTCCCAGGACAAGGTGGTGGAACAGTGATGAAGAGCATAAGCGACCTTAAGAAATTTTTCGGACAAATTATGAATACTAAGATACTTGTCATCATATTTATAGTAGGGATAGGGCTGATGATGCTCCCAAGCGGAGGCACAAAAGAGAAAAAAGAGGTGGTGGAGCAGCAGATAAGCGGCACGGCATATAAAGAAGAAATTGAAAAACAGCTCAAATCTATTCTTTCCTCTGTTAAGGGAGCTGGGAATGTGGAGGTTATGGTCACGCTGGAGGATGACGGACAGACCATTTTTGCGGCAGATGAAAAGTCGGCCAGCCAGATTGAAGGCGAGGCCAAACAAAACACAGACGAAAAGACTTATGTGTTAAAAAACGATGCCGGCGGAGGAGAATCGCCGGTGGTTCTCAAAAAAAGCAGGCCCGCTGTTTCCGGCGTGCTGGTCATCGCAACAGGCGCAAAGGATGCAGAGACGAAAAACGAACTTTTAAACGCGGTTCGCGCCGTTTTGGGAGTGAAAGCGCACAGGATTGAAGTGCTGGAAAGAAAATAATTTTTCTTTCTGAATATAATGAAGCAAAAAATGTAAAGATGGGAGATAGGACAATGAAATTTTTTAAACCGAAAAAGGAAAGAACAACAAGAACGAACCAGCGCACAGCAAACGAAAAAAACAAAAAGAACAAAATGCTTGTGTTAAGGAAACGGCAGGTTGCCGCTGTTTCTTTAATTCTTTTAATTGGCATTGCTGGATATTTGAACATGACCATAAGAAAGGGCGAGGCCGACCCGGACGTATCGGTTATGTACACCGAGGCCTCAAAAAAGCTGGGTGAAGCAAAAATGGTAAATTCAACGGAAACAGAGGAAAACAAAAAAGAAGATGAGGGCAAAAACAACAATGCAGCAGTTGGCGCGGACTATTTCACCAACGCGAAAATGGAACGGGAGAAAAAGAGAAGCGAGTCCATCGAAATGCTTACCGGCGTTTTAAACTCCTCCGGGGCGGACAAAGAATCGAAAGACAATGCACAAAAGCAAATTGAGCAGCTTTCTAAATTCACAGAAAGTGAAGTTGCGGCGGAAAACATGATTAAAGCGAAGGGTTATGGAGACTGTGTAGTGTTTATGGGCGAGAACGTAACATCTGTGGCGGTACAGACCAACGGCTTAAACGAAATTGATGCAGCAGTTATCACCGACCTTGTGGCAAACAGCGGCGCCTGCCGCGCAGACCAGGTAAAAATTGTTGAGATAAAACCCAATTAATCGAAAAAAAAGTTGTTTTTTTTACGAATTGGTGATATAATAAAAACAGTAAATGAAAGAAAACACATGTGTTTTCTTTCCGATGTTTTTATTGTATCGGTGTGTAGCAAGCCGATAAGCGGCTTGCGCTTATGATATAATACTACGATATATCTTTCTGTGCGAAAAATTATTTAGGAGGTACCGAAGATGGCTGAAAAAGATATTACATTTGAAACCGAAGAAAACCCGGGCGCTATTAAAATTGCAAACGAAGTTGTTTTAATTATTGCGGCCCAGGCGCTTAATGACATAAAGGGAATTCACTTAGCGGCTTCTGCGGCGGAAGGGTTTGTTGACAAGCTGGTGAAAAAGCCTGCCCAGCGCGGTGTCCGCATTTATTTGAATGACGAGGCAAAGGAAGTGGACATTGACGTTCACATTAATATTGATTACGGCATGAATATTCCTGAAATTTCTTATGCAATTCAGGAAGCCGTAAAAAAGAATGTTGAAACCATGACCGATATTTCTGTAAACAAAGTCAACGTGTTTGTAGACAGCGTGTTTTTAGAAAAAGAGCCGAAAGCGCCAAAACCGAGGCGCACAAAGCATGCGCCGGAGGAAAACGGCGAACCCCAGCCGACAGACAGTTTTGATGGACCGGAGCCGGATTTGGAGGAAGTGTTGTCTGACGACCCAGACAATTTTGACGTAATTTAAAATACAATTTTGGGAACCGGTTCTCCGGTTCCCAAATTGAATATTAATCTAAAATTATACAGGAGATAAAACATGACAACAGATACATATCAAAGCCCCCTGTGTGTGCGGTATGCCAGCCGCGAAATGCAGGAGCTTTTTTCGGACGACACCAAATTTAAAACCTGGAGAAAGCTGTGGATAGCTTTAGCGCAAACGGAGCAGGAGCTGGGACTTCCAATTTCTGACGAGCAAATTGCAGAATTGATTGAGCATAAAGACGATATTAATTACGACGTTGCACGGGCACGGGAAAAGGAAGTGCGCCACGACGTAATGTCGCATGTTTATGCCTACGGTCAGCAGTGTCCCAAAGCAAGGGGAATTATCCATTTAGGCGCCACGTCGTGCTATGTGGGGGACAACACAGACATTATTGTCATGACCGAGGCATTGAAGCTAATCCGCACAAAATTAGTGAACGTGATTCATGTGCTGGCAGACTTTGCGTTACAATATAAGGACATACCTACCCTAGGCTTTACCCACTTCCAGCCGGCACAGCTCACTACCGTGGGAAAACGCGCAACCCTGTGGATTCAGGATTTGATGATGGATTTGGAGGATTTGGAGCATCAAATTAGCAAGGCGAAGCTGTTGGGTTCAAAAGGTACGACAGGAACCCAAGCCAGCTTTTTGGAACTGTTTGACGGCGATGAGGAAAAGGTAAGACAGGCCGACAAAAGGATTGCGGAAAAAATGGGTTTTTCCGCCGTGTTCCCCGTTTCAGGACAGACCTATTCCAGAAAGCTGGACAGTCAGGTGCTTTCCATTTTGTCCGGCATAGCCCAGAGCGCATATAAATTCAGTAACGATTTAAGGCTTTTGCAGCACTTAAAGGAGATGGAAGAGCCATTTGAAAAGAGCCAGATTGGTTCCTCTGCCATGGCATATAAACGGAACCCCATGCGCTCCGAGCGTATTTCTTCCCTGGCGCGATATGTAATTGTAAACAGCTTAAACCCGGCTATAACCGCATCTACCCAGTGGTTCGAGCGCACGCTGGACGATTCTGCCAATAAGCGCATCAGCGTTCCGGAGGCATTTTTGGCGGTGGACGCAATTTTGTCTATTTATTTAAACGTTACCGACGGTATGGTGGTTTATGAAAACGTCATTCATAAGCGTATTATGGAGGAGCTTCCGTTCATGGCCACAGAAAATATTATGATGCAGGCGGTGAAAAAGGGTGGCGACCGGCAGGAATTGCATGAAAAAATCCGCGTGCATTCCATGGCGGCGGCCCGCGTGGTGAAAGAGGAGGGCAAGCCCAACGATTTGCTGGACAGAATTTGTGCTGACAGCAGTTTCCATATGGACAGGGACGAAATCCACAGCATTTTAAAGCCGGAGCTTTATATCGGACGAGCGCCTTCACAGACGGAGGAATTTATCCGAGATTATGTTTCGCCTGTTTTAGAGCGTTTTCAAGATGTGTTAGGCGCAAAAGCCGAACTCAGCGTGTGATTTTAGAAAGGACGAAAAAAATATGAAAATTGGGTTTATCGGCGGCGGAAACATGGCCGGCGCCATTACAGGCGGGGTGATTGCCTCCGGCCTGTGCTCAAAGGACGAAATTTGCGTGTGCGACAAAAACGAAGCTGTGCTGGCGAAATATGACAGGGAAATAAAAACCAGCACCAACAATCGGGACGCTTTTTTCGGCGATTACATCATTTTGGCGGTAAAGCCGTTTATTTTGCCGAAGGTGCTGGAAGAGATTGCAGGTATGGATAAAAAAGAGGTTGAGGGCAAGGTGTTTGTGTCCATTGCGGCAGGCGTAACAATTGACACAATCAAACAGACGCTGGGAAGCAGGACAAAAGTTGTTCGTGTAATGCCCAACACTCCCGCGTTGGTTCTGGAGGGAATGACGGTGGTGGCCCAGTGTGACAACAATGTTGATCAAGCGGAATTTTCCGCTGTGGTAGACATTTTTAATTCTGTTGGAACGACCGAGGTGATGCCGGAGACCATGATTAACACCGTAACAGGCGTAAGCGGAAGCAGCCCGGCCTATGTGTATATGTTTATCGAGGCCATGGCAGACGCAGGCGTGCGGGATGGACTGGCCCGTGACGCAGCCTACCGGCTGGCGGCACAGTCGGTTTTAGGCTCGGCGAAAATGGTACTGGAAAGCGGAAAGCACCCGGGCGAGTTGAAGGACATGGTCTGCTCGCCAAAGGGTACCACCATTGAGGCAGTGGCAGAGCTTGAAAAACGGGGATTCCGTTCGGCAGTGATGGAAGCAATTAAAGCCTGCAACGATAAGGCAAACAATATTGGTTAAATAATAAAACGTTAGCCCCGCTTGAACACTAAGCGGGGCTATTTTTACATCAGGAGAAATGAATTCATGAAATACATCAAACAGTTTGGAATTATTTTAAGTGTAACACTTTTAGGAGAGCTTTTAAACGCAGTGATTCCTCTGCCGGTTCCCGCCAGTATTTATGGGCTGGTGCTGATGCTGACTGGCCTTATGACAAAATTGATTCCGCTTCATGCAGTGAAAGAAACGGGAAAGTTTTTATTAGACATTATGCCCCTTTTATTTGTGCCCGCCGCCGTAGGCCTGATTGATACATGGGGCGTGCTCCGGCCTGTGATTGTGCCTGTTACAGTAACGGTGCTTGTTTCAACGGTGGCAGTTATGGCGGCTTCTGGCCGCGCAACCCAGGCGGTTATCCGTTTTTCTAAACAAAAGGAGGAAACCAAAAATGAAGGAATCGTTATGTAATTCCGCGTTTTTCGGCGTGGTGGTAAGCATTTTGGCCTATGAATTGGGACTGGTTTTAAAGCGGAAATTTAAGCTTGCTATTTTTAATCCCATTTTTGTTTCCATTGCAGTAATCATCGTGGTGCTGCTGGTGTTTGATATTGACTATGCAAACTATGATAACGGTGCGAAATATTTAAATTATCTGCTCACCCCTGCAACGGTCTGTCTTGCTATTCCCCTTTACGAACAGCTTTCTGTGCTAAAGCACAATGCAAAGGCTGTGATTGTGGGAATTGTTACCGGCGTTATCACCAGCATGGTGACGATTTTTGCCTTTGCCTGCCTGTTCCGGTTTGGCCACGAGCTTTATGTTACGTTGCTTCCGAAATCTATTACCACGGCAATCGGTATGGGTCAGTCGGAAGAACTGGGCGGAATTGTGGCGCTAACAGCCGCGGTTATCACGGTGACAGGCGTGTTCGGGAACATGATAGCAGAAACGGTATGCAAATTGTTTCGTATTACAGAGCCGGTGGCAATAGGGATTGCCATCGGCGCGTCGTCCCACGCGGCAGGAACGGCTAAAGCGATTGAAATAGGCGAAGTGGAAGGTGCGATGAGCAGTCTTTCCATTGTAATCTGCGGGTTGCTCACCGTGATTTCAGCTTCAGTTTTTGCGCAGTTTTTATAAATATGTTTGAATAAACACTTGTAATTTTGGTAAAAGTTGATTATAATGAAACTAAATAGGGATATATTCTATTAAATAAGGAGGAGAATTTATGAAAAAATTATTATCGGTAACATTGGCACTATCAATGTTGCTTGGTCTTTGCATGATGCCGGTTCAGGCGGACAAACCGTTTGATACATACCCATATGTGTTTGAAGACTTTGAAAAAAGTCTGAGTGACGGAAGCATTTATGGCGGCAATGCAACCACGTTAACACAGGTAAATGGCGGCGTGAACGGTAGCGCCGGCGCAGGCTATGTGGAAATTAGCGCAGAAAGCAACAGCGATTTAAGTGCAAATACGTCTGTGATGCCGAAAGTGGGAAACTTATTAAATTTTTCTGCTTGGGTGAAACTCGACACGGAAATAAAAACAGATGCAATGAGCTTTATTCTTTACGGCATGGTTACCGTTCACAGAACGTCTGACGATGAAAGTCTGCCGGAAACAAAGGATGTTGCGGCATGGAAGCAAATTTCTGTGAACCCCGCAGGACTGAAAGCCGGAGAATGGGTTTATGTTTCAACCCAGGAGATTTGGGACGGACAGATGACCTGCTTCCCGACGGTAGGCTATAACGGCGTGGAAAGCGGAAACCCCACAGGAAAAACATCTGAAATTCAAAATATCTCCCATATATCAATTAGAATGGGGCAAAACGGCGGGACAAAAGATTTAGTAAACCCCAGCGACAGCACGCTCCGCTATTATATTGACGACATTTCTTATAATGTCATTTCTCCGGGAGCAGGAGAGAAAGATGATGGAAACATCATTACCAACAGCGAATTTAACAATAACACCAGCGGGTGGTCGTTCGACGGGCCTGCAGAGATTGTTAAGGATGCTGCCGACCCCGCACCAGACGGTTCTGAGGGGTTTGTAAAAATTACGCCGAAAGACAGCAGCGTGTTTGGTAATGTTTCGCAGTCAATGCGTCTTCAAACCAACCATTTATATAAAGTGTCATTTTATGCTAAAATAATCAGAACAGCCAAGGAGACAACCACCGGCGGCGTATGGTTCCTGATTTTTGGAAATAACAGGATTCCGGATACAAACGGTTACAACACAAACTATCCGGGCTATACAATGAAAGATATTCTCACAGTGGGAGAATGGAAAAAGGTTGAATTTTACTACCTGCATGAATATAAAACATTTGTAGACCAGCCGCTGAATGTCGGCATCAGGATTTTTGCGGGAGACGACCAGCACAACCGTTCAGATTCAGATTTCGCAGCGGACTCATTCAAAATTATGGATATGGGGGCGCTTTCAAACGGCGATTTCGAGCTGGGAGAAGGCAGTGTGAGAAGAAACAACACAGCCAGCGTGGATCAGACGAGTTATCAGGTGCTTGGCTGGAATGGACAAAATGCAGCAATTGAACACAGCAGCGACGTCCGCCCGGAAAGTGACGGGGCACACAGCATGAAGGTTACTGTAACAAGCAACGGCGGAACGGCTTTTCAGGGCTTGGGACTGGAAACAGATGCATCTTACAGGCTTTCGTTCTGGGCAAAAGGAAACGGCCTTGGTGCAGAAAAACCGCTGACGCTTGTGCTCAGCAGAGAGGTGCCGGCGCCCGGCGGCGACAGCGAAAGCTATGATGTGCCGGATTATCAGTATATTGTTGGAAGCGGTGCGGTGTATGATGACGCAGACTATACAGACGAGATTAAAAATAACCAGGAGTGGAAAATATCTGATGAGTGGCAGTATTACGAATGCTACTACGACAACACCTTCCCCTTAAAAGAAGGGCTCAGCGCACCTGCTGAAAATGTAGTGCCGCGTCTTCCGTTCCTCTCTTTTGATGTGGACGGAAACGGCACAGAAACAAGCTTTTTTATAGACGACATGAAGCTGGAGCGTGTTGATAAAACAATGCCCGTCCTATCAAATGTTGCAGTTTACGGGGAAGCGGTTCCGGGAAACAGCGTTACGGTATCGTATGACTACTCCGGCCCGGCAGAAAAAGACAGCGTGCTTGTAAAGGCGCTTTGTGAATATGAAAACGGAATTTATACTTCTGTGGGCAGCTTTTCTGCTGACGAAAGCTTTAAAATTCCGGAAAGTGCAGTTGGCAAAAAGCTTGTGTTTGAGCTGACACCCATTGATGTGCAAAACACCGTGGGCAAGCCAGTTACCGTTGAGGCCAACGAGCCTTCTGGCGACTGGGGAGCGCTCTATTTTGACAGGCTAACCCAAACCGCAAGGGCATATTCCTCATACGACACAAAGGCAAGCGTAGTGTTTGCCGCATATGAAAACGGCAGACTGTCAGGCGTTGAAACGCAGGAATTAAATCTTACAGCAAGTGTAAAAGCAGAAGCTGAAATGAAAACGCTGGATATTTCCGACGCAGATACGGTTAAGATAATGCTTTGGAACGAATTGGACAGCTTAAAACCGATTAGTAAACCCGTGATTGTGGATAATACAGTTCCGTTGCCCACAACAGTGCACCTGCTAGGCGATTCTCTCTGTGTCAACTATGGAACAGGGTCATATCCGCAGCAGGGTTGGGGATATTATATTGGTAATTATTTAAATAAAGCAGGAACTGTAATAAACCATGCTCAAGGGGGAAGAACTGCAGAAACATTTTACCACGACAAGTGGGCAAACGTCAAGAAAGGGATTCAAAAAGGCGACTACGTATTTATTGCATTTGGGTTAAATGACTTTTACCGCACACCAACATATGATACAGAGTTAACAAAAGAAGAAGCCTATCATAAATATTTGAACCTGCTGTGCACCGAGGCAAAAGAGGCTGGAGCAAATGTAATTTTTACCACGATTACTCCCAATAACCCAAAAACGGGCAAGCTGGCAGCGCAGGATAACCTCACAAAATGGTCCGGTTATATTAAAGATGTTGCGGCGCAAAACAATGCTGTGTGCCTGGATATCAATGCCGTGCTGCGCAAAATTTATTATTATGACGAAGCTTTGGGCAAGGAAACAGAAGAAAAGGGCGCAGAAAGCTACAAACAATATTTTTTATCCCCCGAGGCAATGGAGCGGTTTAAAGAATATCCTATATCAGATGATATGAAGAATAAAGCGGCCACCTACGGGGACTGGACGCATGTAAATGAAGACGGCGCAAATCTGATTGCGCGCACCATTGCAGAGGAACTCGCAAAAAGCCAAAGTCCCCTTGCAAACTATGTTTTGAAATAAAATAGGTAATGAGCTTGTCAGCATTTGCATGGAGAACGCGCAATTAACTGCATATACAAAAACGGACATTAGTGCGCCGCAGAATTCCGGACAGAGGGGGCAGACACGGTGAAAGCCATGTTTTGGAACGGACTGGTTGCAATGCCGAAACAAACGGTAAAATAACAATTTGAACTAAAAAACGGAACGGCTTTAAGCCGTTCCGTTTTTTTAGTTTGAATTAATAATATCCATGGTGTCCGCAATTTTAATTAGGTCACGCTCTGTGTAGGTTATTAAAAGCATTGTTCCACGCATAATTCGAGGATTATTTTCATCCTTGTTATAAATTGAAATTTCGCGTTTGGCATTTTCAGAAAGCGCAAATTCAATCTCCTGTCCGTCAATCATAATTTTCAAAAAATCGCTTCCAAGAACAGTTAATCCGCCTTCGGCCTTAAGTTCGTTGTTGGAGGTATAATATCTTCCTTCAGGGTGCGTAATATCGGGATTTGCCGTTGCCACAGGAAGCGGCGTAACGGAGGAGGACGCATTTTGGTTTTCTTTCGCGCCGCAGCCAGAAATCAGAGTAACCGCCATTGCAAAGCTTAAAACGGCGGCAGCTAATTTATGTTTCATTTTTCCATCTGCCTTTCTTTGTTATTTGTTTATTCTAAGCCTCTTTTGAACCACATTTATATAGTAAGAGGCAAGCATGCTTAACATATAGTCATACAACACGAAAACAATTTCTGCAATGATTACCACAAAAATTAAATGGGATAACACAATATTAAAAATTGTCCCGAAATTGATGTAGGCCAGTAAAAAATATTTTAGTGTAAAATATGCCACAATTAATACCGCGTTAAAAAACAAAATTTTCACCAACCATTCCAGCCATCGTTTGCCAATGCGCTCCATATGGCTTTTGATGATGGGGTAGTAGCCAATGAACAGGATAAAAATAACAATTTGCGATTTAAAGGGCACCAAAAGTGAGCCAATCAGCGCCGAAGCCAAAAACTGTATCAGTGCAAATTTCGTCCCGCATTCGGCCTGCGTTACCAAAACGCAGAGAGAAGTCATTGCCAAAAGCGCAATTTTTCCCGTAGGAAGAACCACCGAACCGTAAAGGCAAACAACCGTAAGCGCCGTCATAATGGAGGAAAACGCCATTTTTCGTGTCATTTCTTTTCGCCTTTCTGCCCGCGCGTAGTTTTCGGGCTAAAAATGAAAATTTAACAGCAGGGAATTAAATCGCCGCCCATACACTCGCAGCAGCAGTCGGCGCAAATAAGATTTCCGCAGCAGTTGCACATGGAAGTGCTGTCGTTGGTCATT
>ERZ773108.4207-NODE-4207-length-10241-cov-3.662674_pt1 | contig 10241 bp, 8 predicted proteins | sample MGYA00580570_ERZ773108 | MGnify/ENA primary metagenome ERZ773108 (study PRJEB29015, sample SAMEA2737840) | human gut metagenome | biome: human gut; feature: human-associated habitat; material: faeces | place: China | collected 2012 ...
AAGGTACATATTGAGTACGATCTTGTAGGCTACATCCCCGTGGACGAGCTGCTAAAAGCGGAACAGGCATGACCGAAATCATGCCTGTTCCAAGAAATTTGATTTTACTGTCTTACCAGCAGAGAGCCTTTCCCGCCTTTTTATAGCTTTTTCTAAATTTCACACGCGCAGCCCAGGAAAATAACGGGACAGGCGAAAAAGCCGTAGTGTAAAGCTATTTTGGGGGCAGTGGTTCATCCGGTGTGAGAGAACCTTGCTTTTTCATTGCGAAAGAGCAAGAAGAAGATGGGTCAACAGCCAGGCGAGAAGTCCGCATAGTGGAAAGGTCAGCAGCCAGGCGGACAACATCTGTCCGGCAACCGAAAGCTGTACGGATTTGCGGCAGCGTGCGGCGGAACATCCGGCTAATGAGGCAGTCTTGGTGTGGGTAGTGCTTACCGGAAGTCCCAGCAGAGAAAGGACAAGCAGAGCAGCAGCGGAGGCGAGATCTGCCGCCGCCCCTTGGGATTTATCAATTTTGACCATCTCGACTGCGGTTTTCTGAATAATCCGCCGTCCGCCGCACAAAGTTCCGATTCCCATGGCTGCGGCACACAATACGGTAGCTATGGAGATTGGCTGCTTGCCAAGTGATGGAAGATTCGCCGCCATTTGCCAGGCCAATCCCAGCATGGCAGCGAATTTTTGCCCGTCCTGTCCTCCGTGCATCACTGCGCAAGCAGCAGCGCCAGTTTTTTGCCATATGGACAGGCGCTTTTCTCCCAATTGGTAAAGTATAGGTCCTGCAAGACGGTATAAAATCCATCCCAGCAAAAAACCCAGCCCCAGCGAAAGAAAGAGCCCTGCCAGCACTGGCTGCCAATCCTGCCAATGGACGGCGCCGCCTGTGCCTAGTGCCAGGCCGCTGCCCAGCATTCCGGCCATCAGTCCATGACTTTCGCTGGTGGGGATCCCCCAATACCAAGCGGCAGCGGCAAACAAGACTACCGATAAAAAGCATCCTGCCAGTGCGCAAAAACCGGCCTCTCCCGCTTGGGAAAAATCGGTCAGATTCAGAATGGTTTTAGCTACCTGACCACCCATCAGGCAGAAAAACAACGCTCCTGCCAAATTACAGGCGGCAGCCATCCAGGCGGCAGCACGGTAAGGCATGCTGCCGGTAGCTACAACGCCGGCGATGGCATTGGGGGCGTCGGTCCAGCCGTTGACAAAAATCAGCGCCAAAACGGAAAAAAAGAGTAAAAAACGCAAAAAATCCGCCTCCTTTCTGCTAAAAGAATATGCAGAAAAGAAACGGAAAAGAAGGTGTTGGAACCGGCCCTTCCAGTGAAGAACCCGACGGCTGATGATACCTTTGTTCCAGGCTGCACGGTTCTGTGTTAAAGAGTGGAATTTTCATCTTCCAACGCAAGCCGGTACAGCTCTCCTTTTTTGTATCCGGTTTGTTTTGCCACCTGTTTTGCAGCGTCAGAAACTGAGATCCCGGATTCCCGCAATGCTTTAACCTGCGCTGCCGCTTCCTCCAGGGTCAGGGAGGTTTTTTCCGGCTCTGGCGCCCCTTCAATAATCAGCACATATTCTCCTCTGGGGGATTTTTCCCTGTACCGCTCCAATGCGCCGGAGAAGGTGGTGCGAATAATTTCCTCGTGCAGTTTGGTCAGTTCCCGGCACAGGGCAATGCGCCGGTCTCCCAGTACCTCCAGCATATCCTGAAGGGTGTAAATCAGCTTATGGGGCGCTTCATAAAAAATCAGCGTATGCTGATCGCCGGAAATCTGATGCAGATGTTCCATCCGGTTTTTTCGGTTGGTACTCAAAAAGCCTTCAAAGCAAAAGCGGGAGGTGGGAAGTCCTGAAACCGCCAGGGCGGAGATGGCAGCTGATGGACCGGGAATGACGACCGTAGGAATATCTCTGGCCGCACACAGCCCTACCAGATCCTCCCCGGGATCGGAGATGCAGGGCATACCGGCGTCGGTGGCGATGGCACAGTTTTCTCCCGCTTCGATCCGCGCCAGAATTTCTTCTCCCCTTTCCCGCAGATTATGCTGATAATAGCTGATCATGGGCTTTTTGATCTGGAAATGACTGAGCAGTTTTTGGGTAACCCGGGTGTCCTCGGCTGCAATAAAATCCACCTCACGCAGCGTTTGGACCGCTCGTGGGGAAAAATCCGATAAATTTCCAATCGGTGTTCCTACCACGTATAAAGTTCCGGACATAAAAGGTACCCTCCTGTTTTACAGATTCTCTTTTTTATGATAGATACGCAAAATCTCCTGCGAGAAACCGCCTTCCCCTTCTACCAAAAGGGGAGGCTCTATCGTCATGTAGGGTTTGGAGCCTTTTTTGCCCTCTACTAAAAAAAGCCAAGGGGCAGAGGCCGGACGCTGCTGGACAAAGCGCACTCGTTTAGGCTCTATTCCGGCGCTGCGCATAGCGCATAGTGTGTCGCACAACCGTTCCGGTCTTTGACAAAGGCATAGCCTTCCGCCGAAACGCAAAAGCCGGGATGCGGCTTGGCAAACATCCTCAATGGTACATAATACCTCGTGCCGGGCAATTCTTTCCGCGTCGGTCTCGCTTAAAATGCCGCTGCCCTGCGCTTTATAAGGCGGGTTGCAGGTCACCAGATCCAGCGGCCCGCAGGGAAGGGAAGAAAGTTCTTTCAGATCGGTCAGAAGTGGGATGAAGCGGTTTTTTAACCCGTTTTTTTGAATGGATTGTTCCAGTTGCTCAATTGCCTGCTTTTGGATATCCGCCCCGTAGCACAGGCGGGGCGGATCGTCTCGGAACCACAACAGCGGAATGATACCGCAGCCGGTTCCCAAATCACAGCAAAGATCTTTCCGCCTGGGAGCGGCAAAATCAGAGAGCAAAAACGCATCGGTTCCAAATTTGTGAGCGCTGCTCACACAGATAAACAGAGAAGGGGACAGCTCTTCCCAGCAAAACTCTTCTCCCATAGCTCCTCCTTACTGCAATTCCAGCAGCCGACACAGTTCGTGCATGGCTTGGCTTTTACACATGACTACCATTCGGTCTCCGCTGAGCAGCTGGGTGTTGCCGCGGGGGATGATCAGGCTGCCGTCCCGGAAAATAGAGACAATAATCGATTCCACCGGCAGCTGCATCTGGCTTAAGGTTCTGCCATGGAATTTGTAATTTTTGGGCAGCTCCAACTCGCTTAAAGAGGCTTCTCCGCGGTTTAAGCTCATGAGTTCCTTAATAACGGCAGTATCCACTTCATGTTCCAGCAAACGGGCGATACTATCGGTACTGCTGATGGGGATATCCACTCCCAGCTGTTTCATGACCGACAGGTTTTTGGGGTTGTTCACCCGGGCCACAGTGCGTTCCACACCGAAATAGCGTTTGGCCAGCTGGCAGGCCACCAGATTGCTTTCGTCCTGACCGGATACACCAATCAGAGCGTCGCAGTCTCGGATGCCGGCATTTTCCAATGTGTCCAATACCGTTCCGTCCCCCTGGATTACCGGCAGATCAAGGCTGTTGGCAACCCGCAGGCAGACATCGGGATCCTTTTCGATGAGCACCGGCTCATGTCCGTGCTCCAGCAGCGTTTGGGTCAGATAAAATCCGATTTTTCCGCCGCCGACTACAATCACTTTCATAGCAGTAACTCCATTTTTCAAGTTTAATCAATGATACGGGCGGCAACCAGCAGATCACCGGGGCGGAGTGTTTCCTGATCGTTTTGAATCAGGGTAAAATCTCCGTTGAGATGCAAAGTCCCCAGCAAATGGGTGTCAGTCACGCGCAGATCCTTTAAATACCGGCCAATCCATTCTTTCTGCGGATAGACGGTGTAATAAGAAAGAACGGCATTGCCGATTACTGTATGCCGCGCCTCGTAGGTTCCGGATAGGGCCGACAGCACCATGTCTACCGTAAGGTTGGTAGGGCTGATGGTACGGATATTAAAGGTGGAGAAAATCTTTTCCCGTTTTGGGTCAAAAATACGGGCCAGCACCGTCTTGGTGTGAAAAATATCCTTAGCCATTTGGCAGACCATAATATTGACGTTGTCATCCTCGGTCATGGCCAGAATGGCGTCGCAACCCTCAATGCCGGAGCGCTTGAGCACATCCTGGTCGATGGGTACACCGCTGATGGTATAGCCTGAAAAATCCGAATCCAGCAATGTGAAATGGGCTTCCTCCCGATCCAGTACCGCCACATCGTGCCCCATCCGATCCAGCTCAGATGCCAGCATAGATCCGACTTTGCCACAGCCAACAATCAAAATATTCATAGTATCCTCCGAGCCGATAAAATAAAAAAGACTGCCGCAGCTGATGGCGGTATCCCAGTTTTGCCCGGATTAGCTTTTTGAAAAGTAACGGCGAAACAGGGCAGACTTGTCTTTTTGACCGGCAACATTATTATACACACCTCAGCATAGAAAAACAATGCGAAAGGGCATTAAGAAAGCATTAAGAAAGCGGCGCCGCGGCGCCGCTTGAAAAGAATGGCTATGCTTTCTCCACCGGATTGGCTGCGGCAGAGTTCAGCCGTAGACCGGCTAGAATTTTGCGGAAACGGAAGGTGAACATCAGCACCGTGACCAAAACCGCCAGAAAATCGGCTATCGGCTCTGCCAAAAAGACGGCGAACACCTGATCTGAGAAGAACAGCGGCAGGATAAAAATAAGCGGAATCAGCAGAATTACTTTGCGCAGCAATGCCAAAAACAGGGAAACGGCTGCTTGCCCCAGTGCAATAAAGGTTTGCTGACAGGCGATTTGCGCGCCAAAAAACAGAAAAGTACCCATATAGATGCGCATTGCCCAGACTGAGATTTCCGTTAGCGCCGAATCAGAGCTGAAAATCAGGATAAAGGCTTTGGGAACCAACATACAGCCGGCCCAAAGGACAAAGGTAAAAATCATGCTGCAGACCAACAGAAGCTGAAAAGCTTTTTTCACCCGGTCGGCAGTGCGAGCGCCGAAGTTATAGCTGATAATAGGCTGTGCACCTTGGGTAAGCCCCATTAACGGCAACATACCGAATTGCATTACGCTGGTCAAAATGGCCATAGCGCCTACTGCCAGATCGCCGCCAAACCGCTGCAGCTGGGTGTTGAAGCAAATGGACAGCAGGCTTTCCGTGGACTGCATGATAAAAGGGGAAACTCCCAGCGCTAACACCGGACCGATAATTTTGGGGTTCAAGCGCAACCGGGAAAGGCGGATGCGCAGAATCGTTTTTTTACCGGTTAAAAACACCAAGACCCAAACGGCGGAGACCGCTTGAGAAATGATGGTCGCCAATGCGGCGCCCTGTACGCCCATATCAAACAGAAAGATAAAAACAGGATCTAAAACGATATTGCACACAGCGCCGATGATGGTAGTTTTCATTCCCACCTGTGCAAATCCCTGAGAAGTGATGAACATATTAAGGCCCATAACAATCTGCACAAAAATGGTACCGGCTGTGTAAATACGAAGATAACCGGTGGCATAGCCAATGGTGTCGGCGCTGGCGCCGAAAGCCATTAGCAGCGGCTCACAAAAAAATAGGATGACAGTGGTGAGCACTACTGAAATGCAGACCAACGCCGCACAGCAGTTGCCGAGAATTTCCTCCGCCATATTATTATCCTGGCGGCCCATAAAAATGGCGGCTCGTGCCGCGCCTCCCATGCCGATCAGAGAACTGAAAGCGGTGATCAGCGTGATAATTGGAAAGGTCACGCCCACACCGGTTAAAGCGGTGGCGCCAATCACGGGAATATGACCGATATACATACGGTCCACAATATTATACAGAAGGTTGATAATCTGGGCGGTGATGGCCGGGACTGCCATAATGAACAGCAGTTTACCGATACTCCCGGTGCCAAAATCCGCCTGGGAACTTTTTTTCAATCAGGTCCCTTCCTTTCACAGGGTAGAGTAATTGAATTATTCAAAATCGCATTCATTCTCATCACCGCAGGGATCCCGGTTAAGGGCGCCGACCATGTCGCGCCCCTGCACATAATTGGCTTGACGGGCTTGTTCAATGGTGTTGTCCAAAAGCTCCAGCACGGCGCGTGGATTCCGGATATCCTTGAGTTCCTTGGTAGGAGTGTCACTGTCCTTGGCGTGCAGCGTAATGGTGCCGCATCCAAAAATCCGTTGCGTAATGGGCAGAGCAAGCTTTTTGTCAGTGATTCGATAGAGCATAATCTCGTCTTCGTGAATATTCAAAAAGCCTTTGCGGGTAATAAATTTCTCCGATGTGATGATGTACCTTGTAAAGTTGATGGCAAGTCCCAGAAAATTGTGGGGTTTATCGGTCCAAAGCTGATTTTTCATCGGTTCCATTCCAAACACTCCTTTGGCTGAAAGAATTAAGAATATCATTTCTATTATAGCAAGGATGGCTTAAAAGAACAAGAGCCGATTGCCAGCGGGGGTATCAGAGACGGATATGATGCAAAAAACGTTTGATTTTTTCTATCTCATCATTTACATATCAAGGGGTAAAGCCATTCTATAAAATCGGGCATCCAATCAGACGATCGATTTGAAAACAGCTGATCATAGGTGATACGATTTCCAATTGCTTTATTTGGGCGTTAAAAATAGAAACCATAACAAAAAATGAAAAACATAAAAGACGGAGTGAAGCCGTCACAAATCGCCAATCAAATATCCGAAACAATGACTTGATTACCGTGCTGTGTTAAGGACAAGTTTATCGCCGCCATCCGAAAGTTTATGCAGATGGACGAGCTGACCGCACCGCTGTTGCGGGAGCTTATTGACCATATCGAAGTGTACGAAACGCAGGGCGTCGGAAAAAGTAGAACACAGCGAATCGCAATTCACTACCGCTTTGTGGGGTACATCGACATCCCGGCAGCGCCTCTGACAAGCCATTATATCTCCGAAACAAGGCAGGGCGTGGCCGTGGAATATATCCCCGCATAACGAAGGAGAGCAGGCGAAATGCCTGCTCTCCAAAAGAAGCATAAAAAATCGAGTGTTCATAACATCAAATCCGTTATGAACACTCGATATGGTGCGGGTAACAGGACTTGAACCTGCACAGCCTTGCGACCATTAGAACCTGAATCTAACGCGTCTGCCAATTCCGCCATACCCGCATATCACATTTTTAAATGGCGGTTTGTGTCAACGTATGCGATTATATCATCCATTACAGGGAATGTCAATGATTTTTTTTGAAAAAAGTTTTTTTACTTTTTCAAAAAAGTGCTTTGCTTTTTGGAAAAAATGTGATATACTAAACTGTACCATTTCATATGCGCCTGTAGCTCAGTGGATAGAGCACCGGCCTCCGGAGCCGGGTGCGTAGGTTCGATTCCTATCAGGCGTACCAAAATCGCGGCATGTAAGTTTCTGCAAGCAGAGACCTATATACCGCGATTTTTTATAGAGAGTTTTGTCCTTTTTTGACATTGGTTTTTCCGCTTGCACGCTGAAAACCTTCTGTTACCCCCGATGGGAAAAGCGGCCAAGGCATTCGGCTGACCGCTGGATAACAGGTTTTAAAGTGTTCAGGAATCCTTAAAAGCCCAGTCGTTTTGACGGGGCTTTTATCATGTTTTCTCTTAAAAATCCTTGCTTTTGTGCTCTTTTGGTGTTTGGTAGGACGGCGGTTTTAATATCTGGATCGCCGCATGAACCTTCAAAACAGGCTGAGCTGTTCCGCTTGCACCGGACGAGCAGCGGCTTTTTCCCGCAAGATTTCGGCGGCAGGCAAATCAGACAAAAAGACAGAAGGCTTGCCGGGAACAGTCAGAATCAATTCTTCCCGGGCGCGGGTAATCCCGACGAAAAACAGCCGACGCTCCTCTTGCAAATCAGATTTTCCCTTGGAAGATTCCAACGGAATGCCCCCTTCCTTGACACCGCACAAAAAGACAACGGGAAACTCCAGTCCTTTGGCGGCGTGCAGTGTCATCACACGCACAGCGCCGGAAGCGTACGTCTTTCCCGCCGCCCGGCGAAGATCTCCCTCCCGTCCCAGCAGCAGAGCTTGATGGAAAGAAGCCATGTCATCCCAAAATACCGCGGCGTTTTGCAACTTTTCCATGGAGGATGAAATGGGACTTTCTCCCTGCCAGCGTTCCAACAGGCGGCGAGGTTTTTCCTTTGACACCAGAGGCAGAAAGTCTTGCGCTGTGTCCCAGCAGGGAATAAGGTGCGGATAGGCTGACGTATCGGCCCGCAGCATGTCGATATCTCTTATTTTTGCCCGGCGAACCGCTTGAATCGCCTGCTGTACGACATCGGCGGGGCAGTGCCAGATCAAACGAAGCGCATTTTCTAAAGCCAATGTGTCCTGCTCATGCAGCAGCCATCCGAAAAAGCCCAGCGTTCCGCGTACTTCATCGTCGGCAAGATAATCCTCCCGCCCGGCGACCACGCAGGGGATGCTATTGTGCCGCAGACATTTTTCCACCAGCTGTGCCTGTCGGTGGGTGCGGCAGAGAACGGCAATCTCCGAAAAGGAACGCACCGTATCCTGCCGGTCGTCGCGATGTACCTCCAGCATGCCAAGGCCGCCGGTCATCTGGGCGATTTCCCGTGCAATGGCAATGCCCTCGGCAAAATCTCCCGCTGTTTCCATCAAGCGAACCGGTTTCCCGGCAGGGCGGTTGGGCAGCAGGGTACGGACAGGCCCCGGGTTAGGCGCGATGGCGCATAGTGCCGTGGACAAAATCTGAGGAGTACTGCGGTAATTTTGTACCAGCCGGATTTCCCGAAGGTCAGGCAAATCTTTTTTCAGTCGGGCAAAACAGTCGGAGCCGGCACCTCGAAAGCCGTAGATTGCCTGATCCGGATCCCCGATGACAAATAGCCCCTGTCCGCCACGGTTCCAATGGCGGATCAGACGGTACTGCAGGTCGTTGATATCCTGAAATTCGTCCACCAGCAGATGAGAAAAATGCCGTCCGTAGCCGACCTCGCTTTCCAGTGCGCACAAAAGCAGGTCGTCGAAGTCCAGAGCTCCTTTTTGTTCTAAGAGCACTTCATAGTCTGAAAACGCGCCTTCTTCCAGCAGAGAGGTATCCGGCTCTCCACCGTTTTTAATCCGAGAAATCTCCTGCAAAAAACGGAGGGGAGACAGGGACAACCCCCGGCTTTGTATGATTTGAGAAGCCAACTGCACCGCGTCCGGCCCGCCGATAAGAGAGACCTGTCCCAGCAATGCCAGGCAGATGGAGTGAAACGTACCAATGGTGATGCCGCGTACCGCCCGTTTTCCTCCCAGCCGCTGCTCCAACCGCCCGCGCATTTCGGCGGCAGCTTGGTTGGTAAAAGTTACAGCAGTGATCTGGGAGGGCTTTATGCCCCGCTCTTCCACCAGATAGGCAATGCGGGAAACCAGCGTTTTGGTTTTTCCGGTACCCGGTCCGGCGATTACCGCCACAATGGGTTCCTCTGCGCATACGGCTGCTTGCTGCTGCGGGTTCAGCTTTTCTTTTTGAGGGCGAGCCTCTTCTTTTCGCGCCGCAGCGGTCGGCATTTTCTGCGGTTTCGGCGGGAAAGGGTTCGCCGGAGCAGTCGGACCGGAAACCCCGAACAAAGAGGTCTGTCCCTCCAGCGCTTGAATTTCCGAAGGGCTTAGCAGCAGGATTTGTCCGTATTCTCCGTCGTAACCGGGAATTCGCCGAACCTGTCCGTTCCGGAGACGGCGGATGCCTTCTGTTACGCAGGGGCCTGCCGCCCGGTGTATTTCTTCCAGTGGTGCCTGGCGCAGAATGTAAAATTCCGGCCCTAGATCGGCCAGCAGGGACTCATACTGCTGACCGACTTTTTTTCCGGCGGCAGGCTGCCCGGTGGAAGCGGCGATGACTTCCGGTAATGGGGCGAGACTTTCAAACGGTTTAGCCCCCTGGGGTTGAGAGCCCCCCGGCCGGTCGGCCAGTTCTTCTACCCGATGCTGTACGCCGATGGTGATTTTTTTGCCGCAGACTGGGCAGCGGCCGCCGTAGGCGGCGGTCTGTGCCGGCGTCAGGCGGCATCCGCAGGAACGATGCCCATCTAAATGGTACTTCCCCTCCTCCGGAAAAAATTCTACCGTTCCGGCAAAGCCTTTGCCGGTTTGAAGGGCTTTGGCCAGCGCTGGGTAGGAGAGGTCCGTGTCCAACAGATTGGCTTCCCGCCCTAGCTTGGCGGGGGAATGCGCATCGGAGTTGGAAACCAGGGTGAAGCGGTCCAGAGCCGACACCCGCCAGTTCATAGGAGGGTCGGCGG
>ERZ773108.4209-NODE-4209-length-10238-cov-6.120397_pt1 | contig 10238 bp, 11 predicted proteins | sample MGYA00580570_ERZ773108 | MGnify/ENA primary metagenome ERZ773108 (study PRJEB29015, sample SAMEA2737840) | human gut metagenome | biome: human gut; feature: human-associated habitat; material: faeces | place: China | collected 2012 ...
TGTTGTTGTTTAAAATTTTACCCTGTTTTGCGGACAACGCCTTGCCCGAATCTTCCGTTGTTAAATTGTCCGCGATTTGGGTTTTATTATCATCAACATACTTCTTTGTTGCGGGCTGATAGTCTCCCGTTGGCGTAAAAGCGGTTGTGTTGGTCTTTGTTAAAACCTCTGTTTTGTCCGCCTTTTTAGCAAGTTCCTCTTTAAGCTTTTCGTCGAGCGCAGTCCAGTTCTCATCCTGCACGGTTATATTAGCCGCACCGTCAAGTCCCGGGGTCGAAAACCCGTAATTTTTTGTTTTCTCAGCCATCATAACTCCTCCTTATTCAGAATGTCATTCCATGTATAACCGGCATCAAACAGTTCACGCCACGTCTTCCCCGTATTTAACACATCTCGCCACGTTCTGTATTTATACTTGAATTCAACAGCAAGGTGCGCCGGCATTATTGTTTTAAGCTGTTCTATTATACCTTCCATATTATCCGGCTTGCCTATTATGTCCGTAAACTCGATCAGAACGGTATAATTTGCCGAATTCTCGATTATATCTACACTTCCGCGTGTATACGCTTCAACGATAGCCTTCACCCGGTCTTTGGTGGTTGCGCCAATCTGGCGGTATCTTGACAGGACGCGGCTTCGCCGCTGTGTGAGCGTCAGATTTATGTTAGTCTCGATTCCGACCGACCTTTCCCATTCCTCAATCCATTCTGTTGTAGTCATGATATTTGATTCATCGGAAATTTTCTCGGAAGCGGCCTTGAGCCGGTCAAACTCCTTTTCAAGTGCGTTGTTTATAGTCTTCATCAATTCGGACTTTTTATAGTAGACCGGCTGATACTTCGACAAGCTTGTCATTATCAGTCACCTCCCGAGATTTCCACGGTACCGATAACCGCAATTTGACCTTCATTTATTGATATGTTTTCCGTACCGCCGTTTAAAGTGTACTCACTATAATAATTCACACCGGGAAGTCCTTGAATAATCGAGCCTATCATTGTATACGGAATCAATCCGCCGCTAAAGCCGATGTTTTTAAGATACGCGGTTAATTCTTCGATAAATGTTTCCTTTGCGGCCGATACGCTGAACGCACCGTCAACATTTAGCTTTGCCGCAACATTAATTGTTACGCTTTCGGCGGACACCACCGTTACCGTCGGGCCTATCAGCCTTTGCTGTTCTATATGTGCGGCGACAGCCGCAACAAGCTCATCGCTTGCCGGTTCCATAGCTGCGGTTGCTATCACAACCTTAACCGTTCCGGGGCCATTCCATATACCGTAACATTTCGCCGCGCCGACACCGTCAACCTCGCGCGCCCATTGCTCATACTCATAGACATTCCCCGATGTTACCGGGTGGTCTAAAAAGTAGTAATATCGCTGTCGGTATTCGCTGTCGGTTTCTGCATCTGTTCCGCCGGAAATCGGCTCTGTATTTATGACCGACAGTAAGTTTTCGGGCATAACCGGGAAGTAATTGACCGTTTTCGCCGGGGCATTTCCCGATTCACCCGGATATTTCGCCCTTATCGGCACGGCCGCACTTCCGGCGGAAACGGTTTTTTCCTCTGTGGTTTCATAGAGAACCCTGCCGTGTGCGACAAGCGTTCCCGTCGGAATCACCGTGCCGTCCGTTCCCGTAATCGTAACCTCTCCGTCGGCATATGTGGCGTTCTTTCGGGTGTAGCCCAGCTGTGCAAGCAGCTTGTCGAGGTCACTTCCGCTCGCTTCGCTTATCAGGTTCTTTCCAATCTGTGAACTAACTATATCGTATGCTGCCTCAAACTCTATCGCCGAAGCGGCTAAAATATCATACAATACGCTTCCCTCATCTGTATTGTACTTGGTTGGAATTTCAGCATTCAGCCGCTTTAAAACGCCTGCCGCCGTTTTATCTATAGCCAATCAGACTACCTCCTTTATACTTTCGGTTCCGTATATTGTCTCCGCTTTAAATTCAATAGTAACAGCCGCACCGTCACGTGTAACCGAAAAACTGTTGATGTCCGTCACTCCGTCAACCTTGCCGACACAATCCTTAACGATTCTCTCGATTTCCGATACGATGAATGCCGACGGAAGCGTCTTTCCGACAAGATAATCTTCAAATTGATTGCCATAGCCGCTGTCGAAATACGCGGCATAACGATTTGCGGCGGTGTGCAGAACCTTTCGGATACGATTTATAAGCGCGGTCTTTCCTGTTATCAGTATAATGTTTCCGCTTCGCGTTGTATCAATTTCGTTTTTATCAAAATCGAAAGATATGTCATATTTCACAGCACATCAACTCCGATCACAAGATATTTTTTTCGCATATTGCTAAGCGGAAGCATATACACGCATTTTTTCAGGTACACATAGCTTCCGTCTTTGGTCTGCCTTTTGAGGTCGATTACACTCGCTATGCCATCGGTATTCAAAACAACCTTTTCATTAAGCCTTATCTTAATATCCGGAAGCTGTTCAACAATACCCAAAACAGGCGAATAGCCGGGGTCGTTATCCCGCTCTTTTAAAAGCTTTGCCATTTCGTATTCTGCGTTCATTGTGCTTCAATCCTTTCCAGTTCCACTGTCACGCTGTGACGGCCCTTTTTTATTTCGTGCTGTGCTGATGTTATCTGATACTTCATATCATCGACAGTTATAACATCACCCGCTCTTGTGTAATCGGTAAGTTCAACCTGCATAGGGAAGCTTCTTGTTGACTTTTCACGGTTCAGCTCATAAAGTTTTGCCTGTGCAACATCATTCGGATTCGCATTCTCGTCATCGAGATTTACAACCTCTTGCAGAAAGCCGTATCTGTTTATGGCATCGCTGTTTCTTGATACTGCAAGAACCGATGTGTCGGATATAACCTTTACCGCTGTTTTCATATCCTCTATTGATGACGATACCGATTCGGTGCCGCGGTGCTTTACGCTGTCTTTAAGCTCTGTGTTGTCGGACATACGAAACTTAGGCATAACTTCAAATGCACCTATTTTATAGACGCGTATTCCGGTGGGAACGAAATCAAAGTTCCAGTCACCGCCGACCTTATTTTCGAGGATGTCCCACAGAATCTCGGAAATCGGTTTATCGATATAAATTTCGTCAACGTAACAGCCTTCGAAATCCACCGGGTCAATGTATGCAATAGGAATCGACAAATCCGACAGGATTTTCTCAACCGCCGAAAGAGCGGGGATTCCCTTAAACTGATACGTGTCAGAGCATTTGTTAAGATGGTGGCCGACATCAACGGCGGTATAGGAATTTGTGTGTCTGCCTCCCGTATCATCGGAAATCACAATACCGCGGAAAACCTCGCGTATGACATCCTTCTTCCGCGTGAACAGACGTATTATCTCGCCTTTCGGCGGAATGTATATATTCTGATACCTTGTGTCTGTTTTAGCCGTGCTGAAGCTCATACTCGTGGACAATTCTTTCTTTGTGTTTGCCCACGAAATAGCGCCTACGGACGGCGTTATATTCCGAAGCTCGGCATATACGGTAATTTCATCTTCGGGAACAACATCCGGCATACGGAAAATCGTTCCGTGAATCGGAATTTTTTCGTTTGAATCAACAAAGTTCGCTGTTTTCCCCGCACCGCTTCCGCGCCATGCGGGCTCGGTTTCGGATGTCCATATTCCCGTTATCGATGCGTCATATGTATTACTTCCCGTATACTCGTTAAGAGCAGCCGCAAAGCCGCTCTGCCAGTCGCTTTCACGGACATCCGCCTCGATTTCAAGCATATTGCATGAGATAGAATTACTTTCGATATACCCCGGCCCGTCAACGTGATATGAGTGTGCCGGAGCCTCGGTATTCGTTTCGCGGTCATCCTTTTCATCGCCTTTGATACAGATGATTTCCGTTCCGTTATCAAACTTGATTTTGACAAATGTGCCGCATGGGCCGTAATACGAGCCGAGCGCAATAATGAGAAAGTTGTTTTTCCACACTCTGAGCTTTGTTTGATGTGTAGACGCATTTTCGCCGCATGAGACTTTATAATTTGTTGTTTCCCGGGCTGTTATCTTCCAGTACCTTTCATACGTCTTCGCTTTAAGAGCACGCGCATTATTCGGAAGCGGCATCTCTCGCCAATCAGCAACCCAGCCGCCGCTTCCGGCATATGAAAGATTAAGACTTTTTATCAGCGCGTCCGAGATTGCCTTTGCTATAGCTTCTTTATTATCACTGTATTTCTGCATATCGGAAGCCGAATCTATAAAGCAGACCTCAAGAAGCGATGATGTAGTACCGCCGTTTTGAGCTTTATCCGAATGGCTGAGAACGGCTAAATTATGCGGATGTTCTTTCACTCCGTTATTTTTAAATCCTCCGGCAGACGATACCGCTTCGGCAATAGCCGTTTCAACGGCGCTGCTTTCTCTGTTCTTCGCACGATAGACGGTCGTTCCGTTTCCGCCTCCCGCATCAAAGTGGACAGAGAGAAAATAATCATAGTCGCTCCAGTTAAATTCCTGACTTCCTAAATAGTTATACAGGTCTCTTTCATAGTCCCACACGGTGACCTCGGCATAGCCTAAGAGGTTAGCCTCCACCATTCGGACAACCTCGCGTGTAAGTTCCGCTTCTTTATAGCCGTTTCCGCACGCCCCCGAATCGTATGTACCGTTTTTGTATTTTCCGTGACCCGGATTTAAGAATATCTTAGGAACATCCGCACTTCCGGTCGAGCCGGTTTCGCCGTCATCCCACGTCATTTCAACAACGGTTATATTTCCGTCGTATGCACGTGATGACCGCGTGACCTTGTTTCCCGTACCGTTTCCGTTTATTGAGGTAAAGGTATTTCCCGAAAACGATTCGACCGCCGCCACGTGCCTTGCCCACGAATGGTCTGCGTTGAGGCCGACCAAAATCAGGTCTCCCGGCTTCGGCGTATAGCCGTCACCCGATTTATGGAGTGTTCCGAATTCCGAAAAGCTGCTTGCGGCGGCTGTTCCGCGGCGGCTGTCGCCGACCGCATCGAGCCTGTTATTTATGAAGATAGCACACCACGGCTGTCCGCCCGTGTTGTACTTCCCGGGGCCGTTGCCTACTTCTGAGGCACAAGCCTCAACAAACTGTTTTGCCGTTGCCATTTTGACCCTCCTACAAGATTCCCTTTGCCTTCAGCACGCGGTAAAATATAGTTACTACGCGTGCCATGTCCTCCGTGAAGTCAAGTCCGTCTCCTGTTCCGTTTATATACCCTGCTTCCTGCAGCTCGGATATTGCCTGATCATAAAACGGTCTTGCATCGTCTATTGTTTCTATTAACTTTCCGCCTGTCAGCGAATCTATTTTAGCGGACAGCTCATCAAGCCGCCCGCTCAGTTCTTCATACTGTGCCAATGTTAAATCCTCGCTTTCTGTGTCGATTAAGGGTATTTCCTTAAACGCTATATTGTAAACAATATCCCCTGTTGTACCCAGCTTGTAGTCAAACTGAGTTACTTTAACCGCCATATTTATCGGCGTACCGGATATAATCAAGCGTATGGGAAGCTTTCGCTTTATCCACATATCGATTTTATATCCGTATTCCCACACATCATCAAAGCGTGAGCAGCGGAGGAAGGGGTAGTCCTTAGACGGGAAGAAACAATCCCATGCTATAGACTTAAGCCCCGGAGCGTCAATAAAGCTCAGTTCCTCGCCCGTCACCGTTTCAAAGGTCTCATCGCCCTGCGGCTTTTGTACTGAAAACTCAGGAGGAATCACCGGAAGTTCCATTACCTCTTCGCGGTTATTGACCGACAAATATATTCTAATCATTTAATCACCTTCATCCTGTCACTTTTTCAATTACATATTGTCTAAAATCTCTTTTACCCTTCTGACAAAACGTTCAGCCGAATTTGAATCATCCGCATTAACGGTTACGTAAAAGGTATTGTTATATGTTCCGCCGCCTGCCGCCATGCCTGCCGGAAGCGGTGTCACACTTGCCCCGCGGGGAAGTCTCAGCATTTCCGGGCCTCTCTCGCCTACGATTACATTTCCGGTTCTTTGTATAACGCCGCCCTTTGCAAGCATAGGAATATTGACCTCGGAAAGTCTTGAAATGCTTACGCCGGGAATGGCATTTATTTTATCGACCGCCCAATTTATGCCGCGGATAAAATTGTTAATCAGGCCGCCGGCAAAGCTGAACACAGCATTAAGTGTCGACCTGAACTTTGCGGATATACTTTCTGAAATCGTTATACCTACGGCGTCAAACATTTTTTTGATTGTGTTCCAGATATTCTGAAAGAACCCTGCTACATTTGAGAAAACGGCTTTTATGGCTTCCCACGCCGCCGCAAAGGTATTACCGAACCAATTTACAACCGCCCCAAAGACGGATTTTATGCCTTCCCAAACGGTCTTGAAGTAAGCTCCCCACGTGCTGACAATTCCTTTTATGCCTTCCCACGCACCCCGCCAGTCACCGGTAAGAACGCTCTTTACAACCGAAAAGATACCGCGGATAGTGTTCCACACCGCGGTGAATAACGCAACGGCCATTTTTATCCTCGCCTTAATATAGGCACCGAGAATCCCGAATAGGCCCTTAAAATGAACCGAAACAACCGAGAGTATTGCCTTTATATTATTCCATCCCATAACGAAATACGGCTTCACGATATTCCAAAAGGCTTTTATCGCGCCGAGAGCCTCGTCAAACGCTCCTTTGACCGCCGCAACAAGCGGCGAAAAGGTTGTCTTGACACTGTTGTATACCTTTGAAGCAAAGCCGTGCACAGCCGTCAGCACCTTAGCAATAAAATTATAAACCTTGGTGAGAATAGGAATCATCCAGCCAATGGCAGTCACAATCCCCGGAATGATATGGTCCTTCATAAAATTCAATGCTGGCTTCACAAACGACCAAAACGCTTTAAAAGCGTTTCCCATTGCATTTATAAGCTCGCCCGTTTTTGAAAAATTTTCTCTGTTTTTATCGAACGCCTTTCTTATATTTGAAAACACGCCCGATACAAAACTGTGTACCGCCGAGACAGCCGGAATGATATATGTATTTATGATATTTCCGACCACAGGAGTGACTTTTTCCAAAACGGTTTTTATTCCGCTGACCGCACTTTGAATATACGGCGTGATTTTACCTATCGCACTTTCAACCGCGGATTGTATTGTCGGAAGCTTTTCGGCAACATATTCCGTTACCGTTGCGACAACGGGCAGGAGACTGTTTCCTATTGTCGTTTTGATTCCGCCTATGGCGTTTTGTATGCGGACAAGCTGTCCTTCTTTGGTATTCGCCATTTGCCCTGCCAAATCACCGAAGTTCTGTGTCAAGACCTCAACCAACGCCGCTGTTTTCTGTGCATCGGTTCCGTTTTTGATTATCTTCGCCTGTGTGTCTGACAGCACAACACCGGCACGAGTCAGTGCGCCGGTCTGCCCCGAATATGCCTTGCCCAGCATATTCGCCGCCTGTATCATTTGGTCTCCCGATACTCTGACACCGTATTGAGCGACAGCAAGGTTATTGAGTGATGGCATTAGCTTCTTGACCGAATCAGCCGACATTTTAAATGAGGCAAGCTGTGAAGCACCCATTTTCTGAGCCGTACCGCCTATACTTGTCTGTTTTGAAAGCTCCTTACAATACGCGGCAACACCGTCCTTTGCTTCCTGTGTTATGCCGGGTATCTGTTGCATTATCGTGTTTAATCTTACGTTCGCCTGCTCGGCTGTTTTCGCTTTGTCTATACACTCTTTAGCCACGGAGGTGACCTTTTTTATGCTGACATACGCGGCGGCCACACCTATCACTTTTTTTGTCAGCGATGCAAGTCCGTCACCGGCAGAGCTTATAGCCGAGCTGTGCTTTTTAACACTTGCCGCGTTATTGTCAAAATTTTTCTTCAGGTCTTTAATTCCCGATGAAGCTTTTTTTACGTTTGTAAAAAAATTACCCTCGCTTAAAACGAGGGTTGCGCCTATTCTCGGGTTATTTTTCGCCATTTCTTCACCGCCTTATTTATTTTCTTTTGCCGCCTCTTTGATTTCTTCCGCGGTGAGCTCCATACTCGCCGCGTAAAAGCTCCGCGCGAGCGGAGAGAGCGAAAGTATATGCTCAGCAGGGATTCCCCTTTCGAGGTAATAGTGAAGCATATACAATTCTCCGTCCGCTTTTATCAGTTTTTTATCTTATCAACGGTTCTGACACTTCCGTCCGCATAGCCCGCCATTTTCATAAGATGCTGTGCTATCCTCTGAACCTCACCCGGCTTGAATATTTCAAAAACAACCTCATGCGGTGCGCCACTCACTTTAAGCTCCGCCGCCTTTAAGTTCGGTTCACAAATACTCTGATAAACAAGGTAGGCATTCGCGCTGTTCTCGTTTGCGCCATCGCCGTTTGCAAGGTTTGATGAATCCTCGATAAGCGATATTGACGGTTCCTTTACCGTTATCGTTCCGCCGAGGGATTCTATATAAAGCTCGTCCGTCTTGGGCGCGTGCTTGTCACGCTCTGACTGTTCCTTTCTTCTGATAAAATCATCAAGCGTTAATTTTTTCATACTTTCTTTTGACATAGTTTTATTTTCCTTTCTTTTATCGTACAGCCACGCTGTCTAAATAATCAAACGATGTGAAGCCGCCCGAGAATTCATCCTCGGCTGTCTTTCCGTTCTCGAATTTAAGAAGCGACAAGTCATTGAACCAACAGTTATGAAGGGCCACGCGCTCAGCGCCGAAAGCGTCGGGGTCATCAAGCTTATAGATAAGCTCCGACCTCGTATCCTTTCCCTTTGAGAACGCCTCGGCAAGAGCCTTCGCCCTTGAATAAATCTTTTTAATTTTTATGCTGAACTCACCGCTGACACCCATCAGCTTGCTGTCCTTCCACATATCACCCGAAAACGTTACATCCTCACGGTCGGTTTTGATTGTTGCTTCCGCTGAGTTTACTTCAAAAACAATCTGGTTATCCCAGTATACATATCCGTGTGTGCCGCTCATCACGCGCGGCGCGGTCGGTTTTGTTGCCATAATTAATCATCCTTTCTATTAACTTTTATCGGCATATCTTAAATATAAATGGTGAAATACAAATCCTCTATTGCGTCTTGCATCTTTACGTTACAGCCGACATATACACGGCTGCCGGTGTTCACCTTTTTAATATCATCATCGCTGTACTCGGCATATGACGGGTCTATACCCTCCAAATATGCACGCTGAGCGGCAACATCGATGTACGCTTTGTTATCAAACTCATCATATAATACACCGTCGCGTGCAAGTCCCGACAGATAAACGTTCACCGCATTGACGAACAACAGCTTGTTATCATAGCTGTTCGCCTCACCGATATAGTTTTCTTCAAAACTCTTGCGTATGTCATCGCACATAAGGTCAAGGCCGTCCATAATCTTAATCTTTTTCATATCCTCGGTCTTGCCCCCTCCAATTGTCTTAAGCGAGTTCACAGCCCGGCCGAGCTTGATATTTTCACCGTCGTTTATAAGTATCAGCTTTCCGCTTTCAACGTCCGTGTCGGGGTCTGTGCTCTCGGTTATGCTCGAAACCTCGGGGAGCACAGTATATGTCGCACTATTGTCTAAATCTGTTCCGGCAAGTATTCCCGCAATACGACAGCAGTATTCTGCGGTCGTGTATGTCTTTTTGCCAATTATTTTTCATACGTTAAATGGAATTGATGGTTCTATAATGTTTTATCTTCTGCGCCAGCATTGATTTGGCCTTGTGCAGCTGCGAAGCTGAAGTGTTCTCCTTTATGCCCAGCAATTGGGCTATTTCCTTGTGATTCTTGTCGTCAATGACATAGAGATTGAATACAGTTCGGTATCCATCGGGCAACTCACGTATAAACTGATGAAGTACATCGGTAGGTATGTCCTCAGTCTCCATACTGTCGCTATCTGCAATGTTCATATCTTTATCATCGATACTATCAATGGGCAAACGGCTGTTGTTGCGTACAAACTTCAGGATCTCATTGAGAGTAATTTTTGCCATCCATGCTTTCAAAGACCCCTCTCCACGATACTTGAAACTATCCAGAGAAGTAAATATCTTGATGAACGATTCTTGTAGCACGTCCTTAATGTCTTCGTCTTCTGTAATGTAGCGCGAGCAGAGTGCAGACAGATATCGCCCATGCCTGCGATAAATCCACTCGGTGGCAGTATTGTCGCCATCGAGTGCCTTTCGCAACCATCGTTCCTCTTCCGTTTCT
>ERZ773108.4212-NODE-4212-length-10235-cov-29.075442_pt1 | contig 10235 bp, 9 predicted proteins | sample MGYA00580570_ERZ773108 | MGnify/ENA primary metagenome ERZ773108 (study PRJEB29015, sample SAMEA2737840) | human gut metagenome | biome: human gut; feature: human-associated habitat; material: faeces | place: China | collected 2012 ...
CACCAGCCGCTATTTTATTTGCGAGTGATTCACTCATTACTCTTATTTTTCCCATATACTACCTACTTCCAATAAACTGTAATATAATAAAAAAGATTATTAATCTTTTTTCATAACTAATTTCATATTATCTGAATTTAATAATTTATTATACTTTTCTAATTCTAAATTAACTGTAGATTCGTCCAAATCAAATTTTTCATGAGTTGAAGGCAAATCTTTTTTAAATTCATCATTATTTAATTTTTCCATAAAATTATTCATAAACTTTTCACTAGAAGATTTATTATTTTCATTTAGCTTACCTAGAAATCCTCCTGTTATCGAATCTATCACGATTAACGGTGTATAAACTTCATCAATTGAATCAGTATTAATTTCACAAATTTTTGATCCACCTATACTTACTAATGTATTAAAAAATCTATCAACATTTTGTTTTCTCTCTATTAAAAAGTCAATCACAACTTTATTATCTCTTCTATATACCTCATCTAATGATGCATTCATTATGTATAGTTGATCAACCTCTTTAAAATCATCTCTAAGCATTTTCATTCTTTTTTGAAATTCTTTTTCTGACATTTGTCCGTTATCATATAATTCTTGATAAAAGAAATAACTATCAATAAGTCCATTCTCCATAATAATTATATCTGGATTTTCTTTTTTTGCGTCATCTAAATCTTTTTTTATTGCTTCTATCATATGATCATTAAATTTTAATGATGGCATATTTCTTACATTTTTATATGTTAAATCAGTAACAGGATCATCTAATACTTTAACAGTTATTCCTTGTTCACTAAAAAATTCTTTTATTTTTTCAATACATAAAGTCTTTCCTGTTTTAGGTAATCCGCATAATTCTATTACATAAGGTTCTACTTTTTCACTTGATATTATATCCTTAATTTTATTTCTTTTAATTAGTGATTTTTTAATTTTTTCTAGTCTTCTAATAATTGTTTTTCTTTCCATATCATCTGAATCAAAATCATATTTTACCATATTCCCACCTCTAAAATATCTATCTATAAATATTATATTAATAAAAACAATATATGTATAAATTAATTATAACAAAAAAGAAAAAGAATTCAATGATTTTTATTATTCTTTTTCTCCTAACTCAAATAAAATTAGTTATTATTTGTATATCGTTTTACTTGTTCTAATTCACTTTCTAAATTACTTCTATAATTTAATTTAACTATTTCCTCTTCTAAAACACCAAGTTTTTCTAAATACTTTTTTAATATTTCTAATTCAATACTAGGATTTAATTTTATACTATTATAATTCTCTATAACACTATTTATATATTCATTTCCTATATTTGATAATTTTGTTTGATATTCTTTTTTTAATTCTTCATTCATATTTGGATCTATTTTATCGGTAACCTTCTTTATTTCAATAAAAAATTCATTTGAAACAATTTTATTATCTTTTTTAGACATACCATTTTCTTTTTTAGAAAGTTCAAGTGGCTCAGAATTATTATCTTCATATTTATTTTTCAATTGTTTTTCTAGGTATAAAATATCATACAATGTTAATGATTTAATACTTTTATCTTTTAATAAATTATATAATGGTATTAACTCATTTGCTACTCTCTCATTATTTTTTATATCATACATATTATACCTTGAATAAACCCTTAGTCTTTCACTTGTATCAAATACAAGACATTTTCTCCATCCCGAATATTTTACAATGGAAAAACGTGGTTCAATCGTTGATAGTATTTTATAATCTTTAGCATAATATCCATCTGTTATAATTGTTGCATATAAATCTTCTACTTTATATTTTCTCATAAAACCTCCTGTGCAATATATAATAACATAAAACTATATATATTGCTATATGCTATTTTGAATCTTCTTCTTTTAAATATTCTCTTAATGACTGAGCAACTTCTTCTGGAAGTACTTTCTTTAATTCTTCATCACTAGCATTTTTTATACCTGTTAAATTTTTAAATTCTTTAATTAACGCTTTTCTTCTTTTTTCACCTATTCCAGGAATATTATCTAATACTGATGAAAGTGATCCTTTACTTCTTATTTCTTTATGATAACTAATCGCGAATCTATGAACCTCTTCACTTATTTTTTCTAGGAAATGAAATAAATTACTATCTTTTTCTATTTCAATTTCTTTTTCATCTGAAACAAGCGCACATATTCTATGTTTATCATTCTTTTGCATACCATAAACAGGTATATCTAAACACAAATTATCAAGTATTTCTTTACATGCATTTATTTGAATAAGTCCACCATCAACTAATATTAAATCTGGTTTAATTAAATTATCATTAATTACTCTTGAGTATCTTCTTTCTATTACTTCTTGCATTAAATGATAATCATCTTTTGCATCACTCTTTATTTTATACTTTCTATAATCTTTTTTACTTGCTCTTCCATCTATAAATACAACCATACCACTTACAGTATAAGTACCAAATAGATGTGAGTTATCAAATGATTCAATCCTATGAATAGTAAATCCTAACTTTTCACTTAATTCTTCATTTGCTTTTACACTTCTATCTAAATCATTTTTAATTAAATCAAATTTTTCCATTATCTTTATTTTAGCATTTTCTTCTGCCATATCTATTAAATGTTTTTTAGGTCCTTTACTAGGAGATAATACTTTTACACCTAATGCATCTGATAAAAGATCTAAGTCTAAAAAATCGGGTACAAGAATTTCTTTAGGTAAATCATTATTTTCATAAAACGATAATATAAAGTCATTTAAACATTCTTCTTTTTCTTCATTTTGTTCATAAATGTAACTATTTCTTTCAACTAGCCTACCACTTCTAGAATGAAATACCTGCATAGATATATACCCCTTATATTCATAAGCATTAAATATATCTCTATTTACATTATCAGTTAAATCTATTTTTTGTTTTTCAAGTACTTTATCTATATAATCTAATAATTCTTTTATTTCTCCTGCCTTTTCAAAGTTTAATTTTTCTGATGCGTCATACATATCTTTTTTTAACTTAATTACTATATCATTATAATTACCATTTAAAAAGGAAGTTATTTCTTTTACCATTTCTTCGCATTTTTCTTTATCTACATTTTTAGTACAATATCCAAGACACTCACCTATATGATAATATAAACATGGTTTATCAGGAAATGTTTTACATTTTCTAAGAGGATATATTCTATTTAACATATTTACAATACTTCTTGCAGCATATGAACTAGGATATGGTCCAAATAATTTAACATCTTTTTTTACTCTTTTATGCCTTGGTCTTACAATATCAAGTTTTGGATATGGAATAATTGTAAGTGCTATATATGGATATGATTTATCATCTCTAAAAATAATATTATATTTAGGATCATATTTCTTTATTAAGTTAATTTCTAAAAGAAATGCCTCTTTTTCTGACTCTGTAACTATATATTCAAATGTTGATATATTTGAAACAAGTGCTTTTGTTTTACCTGTTTTTTCTCCTCTAAAATAACTACTTACTCTATTTTTAAGTATTTTTGCTTTACCTACATAAATAACCTTGCCTGTATTATCTTTCATAAGATAACAACCTGGTTTTCTAGGTAATAATGCAAGTTTACTTTGTATATGTTTTTTTGTATTTTCATCCATATTAATCATTCCTTCTAAATTAAAAAGATAAAAATGTTTATTTTTTATATATACATATTTTATCTTTTTCAATGTTTTCTTTTAACTTTTCACCAATAAGATTCATATCAACAACATCAAATGTATAAATGCATCTTAATTCATCTAGTTCTCTTTTTAATTTTAATGTAACATCACCTTTTTGCATAATTGCAATATCTATATCAGATTTATCATTATAATCCCCTCTTGCTCTTGATCCAAAGAGATAAACATATTCAATATTTTCATGTTTTTTTATAACATTAATTATATCATTAAATACTTCTTTTTTTAGTCCATACATTTTAAGATACTTCCTTTATTCTTTTTATAAATTTTTCAAATTCTAAAACATATTTATTAACTATATTATCTTTTATTCTATTTGCAGTATTTTCATCATATGTATGTGATGTTAAATTTCTATCTTCTAATATATCAAGCCAAAGTTCACCATTTTCTATTAAATCTTGTTTATATGATTCTTTTATTACACTTCTTGGTGAATATACTTCTAATACCAAGTTTTCATCTAAGTACTTTTTCATAAGTTTCCAAGATAATTCTGTTACAAATTCAAATCTTTGAATAATTGAATCCCTAAGACCATCTTTTATTATTTTATCTTTTTCTTTTTCATATGCCTCAATAATTATTTTTAAATTTTCAAAAGCTTTTTCTAATTGTTCGATTTTGTCATTAATAGACATAATAATCACATCCTTTATTAAATTATATCATATTTTTATAAATTATAGTATAATTGTTTTAGGTGAAAAAAATGTATATTATAAATAAGAATGCTGAAAATGAAATAATTATTAAAAAATCAAGATTTATTACAAAACTATATTATATTGAAAACACAAATAAAGTTAATGATATTATCAATGAACTAAAAAAAGAATACAAAAAATGTACTCATATTTGTTACTCATATATTATAGGACCAAATGCTAAAGCAGTTGATGATGGTGAACCATCTGGTACAGCTGGTAAACCTATTTTAAATGTACTTCAAAAAAAGAATATGACTAATGTTTTATGTGTTGTTATTAGATATTTTGGCGGAATTAAATTAGGTGCTGGTGGACTTGTTAGAGCATATACTAAAAGTGCATCAGAAGTAATAAAATTAGTTAATTTAATGGAAAAATAAAAATTAGGAAAAAACTCCTAATTTTTTTATTTTATAACTAATTTAAAGGAAAACCATATTGTCTCAAAGAATATTCATGATTAGAAACTTTCTCTCCATTACATTGTTCTATAAAACCTTCAACATCATACTTTCTATGTTTACCCTTTTTCTGTTTTTTATACATTTTATATAAACAGTATGATATTCTAAAGTTATTTTTTTCGTCGTCATCTTCATAATTTTTGACATATTCATCATAACTAACTCCAACATAAAATTTATCACTTTCAATTGGTACATTATTATTAAGCACTTTTATAAAAGAATCATAAGTTTTTTGCATTTCTTCTGAATCATTTTGGCCTAATTCTGCTAATTCTCTCATTTTTATCATTAGACTTAGAAGTGTATAATCTCTTGCTGCAGTAAAACCTCTCATAAAACCAATACCAGTATGTAAATCCAATTTAAAATCCTCTGCTATTTGATTAACTATAGTTGGAAGATTGTCATAATCAACTGAATCACTATTAAATGATTTATTTATTGCTGAATAAATAATTTCTTTCAAAAAATCTGTTCTTTTCATTTTTAAATTTCTCCCCCTTTTTCAAAAGATGGACATTATATTAGCATTAAAGTACCTTCTTGTCAAATTTTTAAAATATTATTTATAACAATTAGTATTATTCTTTAAGTTACCAGCAAAATTTGATATTCTTTTATTCATTACTTCTGTATCTTTTATTCCAAGTAAATACATAAGTTCCCAAGCATCATGATATGCTATTTTAACATCTGCAGATAAATTTTTACTATTTTGATAATTTTTTATATTGTCTATTTGTGTTTTATAATAATTATTCATATAATCTAAATCATATATTAAGTCAGAATCTATATATGGCTTTAGTTCATTTTTAAATGAAGTAGTACATTCTTTCATTTTAGTATCATCTTGTCTAAAGAATGAAAGATCTGTACCAATATTATAACTACTATGATATCTATTTATCATTTCTACCATTGATTCTTTTACATCTACTGTTGATCTATTTTCATCATCATCTACTGAAAATGTATATGATCCAGTATATATTAAGGCATTATCAGTTGTTATATATTTCTTCATAGTAACATAATACATAATTGTTACATTATCACTATTTTTAAGTACTTCTTCAAGCATATTTTTTTCGTTATTATCTTCATCATAATATGTTAATTTAGATAAAATATTAGGTACATCAAACTCTACTTCTAAGCCTAATTTACCAGCGTATTTATATGCTGCTTTTGCAAGATTAATGTATGCAAGTCTTCTTTTACAGTTTTTAGCTTCTTCACTTTGTCCACCAATCCATTTTCCATAACCAAAATCTTCATTTCCATTACCATAAAATTCTACATCATAATGAACGCCTTCTACTCTAGCATTAATTCCCTCTTTACTCATTTTGTCATTAAATGATTTTATTTCATCATAATATACATTTATTGTGTTTTCATACCCATCTTCCTTAATTGAAGATGGATCACCTATTAAGTTATATACTTTTATATCTTTACTATTTGCATAAACAACAAAATCTTTAAATGTACTTTGTAAATAGCCAGAAGGAATTACTATATATATTTTATTAATTCCATTTTCACTAAATAAATCTATTACTTTTTCTCTTAATTCTTTATTTGTAACATATTTAAGTTCATTTTCATCATTTATATTTACCCAAAACCAAGTAGATCCCTCATTTATCATATTTGTATTACATTTATCTTTTGTAACTCCAGTCACCTTTTTTATTTTCTTATCATTAAAATCTTTTTTTATACATAAATTTAATGAATCAGAATAAAATGCAAGTTTTATTTTACCTTTACTACTTATAACTAAATTACCACTATCAGGATTTGTTCCCTTATATTTTAATTCTTCATTATTTTTTAATTTTCTATTTTCATATTCAAAATTATAACTATCTGTCATATTATTTTCAAAATAATAGTATTTAGCAGAATCACTGATTCCATATGCTGAATCTATAAATGCTTCTTCTTTTGATTTATTTATAACATCTAATACTTTAGGGACAGCAATTACCATAATTACAGATAAAATAATTATAACCGCAAGTAATTCAATTAATGTAAATCCTTTTTCTCTTTTCATACTTTTCTCCATTTCCCTTAAAAAGAACCTAAAATTAATTTTTAAGTTCTTCTAATTTTACACTTACAAGTTTTGATACACCGGATTCTTGCATAGTAATACCATAAAGTACATCAGCATATTCCATTGTTTTCTTTTTATGTGTAATTATTATAAACTGAGTATCACCCTTGAATTCTTTTAAATATTTACCAAAATTATCTACATTTACTTCATCAAGTGCTGCCTCAACTTCATCAAGTATACAAAATGGTACTGGTCTTACTTTCAATATTGAAAATAATAACGCAATTGCAGTTAAAGTTTTTTCACCACCTGATAAAAGTGATATATGTTGTAATTTCTTTCCTGGTGGAAGTGCAATTATATCAATACCAGTTTCAAGAATATTAGATGGATCTGTAAGTTTAAGTTCTGCCTTACCACCATTAAATAATTTTCTAAATGTTTCATTAAATGCTTCTTTAATCTTATTAAATGTTGATGAAAATTTATCTTTCATTATGTCATCCATTTCAGTAATAATTTCTAAAAGAACATTTTCAGCATTCATTAAGTCTTCTTTTTGTTTATTTAAAAACTCATATCTTTCTTTTACTCTATCATACTCTTCTATCGCACCAACATTAACATCTCCTAGAGATTTTATTTCTCTTTTTAGAGTACTAACTATGCTTCTTGCTTCATCAGAATCAATTTCAAGGATATATTTTTCTTTTGCTTTTTCATAAGAAATAGAATAATCATTTGTAAGTATATTAAGTAAATTATCTATTTTAACATCTAATCTGTTAACTTTAATTTCATGACTCTTTAATTCTTCTTGAGCCTTATTATATTCTTGATTATTATTTTTAAGTGATGACTCATTATTTATTAAATCTTCATTTTCAAGTTCAATTTTTTTATGAATTTGATTAATTTCAATATTTAGTTCATCTCTTTTTTCTATTTCTTTATAATATTCATTTAATATTTTTTCTTCTTCATTAGTAATAACATTATTTACTATATTTTGATTATTAGATAATTCTGTCATTAAAGTACTTTTTTCATTTGTTAAATCATCTAATACATTATATTTATTCTTAAGTATTTCACTATTTGAATTTACACTAATAATTATAGAATTTTTTTCAAGTTCTAAATTAGTATAATTATCATCTACTTCATTGATTTTGTTTTCTATTTCTTTTATTTCAGAATCTAAAACATCAATGTCTTTTATTACATTTTCTAGTTCATATCTTTCACTTAGTATGCTACTCTTTTTAAGTGATCCACCTGTTATTGAACCACCAATATTTACAACTTCACCAGTCATTGTTACTACCTTATATCTGTTTTTTAATTTCTTTGAAATAAGATTTGCATTATCTATATTATCAACGACAATAATTGTTCCAAGAAGACTTAAAACAATATTTCTATACTTAGTGTCATATTTTACTAAGTTAGATGCTATATCAACAAAACCATTCATAAACTTTATAGTTTCATAGCTTTCACTATCAATACTTCTTGGTTTTATTACACTTATTGGAAGGAAAGTTGCTCTTCCAAGATTATTATTTTTTAAATATCTAACTGCTTCTTTAGCATCTTCTTCATTATCACAAACAATATGTGATACACTGCTCATCAAAGATACTTCAAGTGCTTCAGAATATTTTTCTTCAAATTCAAGTAATTTACCAAGTACACCATGTATACCTGTTAGTTTAGGATTATTTAGTACATTTTTTACACTATATGGAAGTGATGAATTATTTTCGAGTGAATTCATTAATACTTCTTTTCTGTGTTTTTGTGCTGTTATTTCTCTTAATTTTTGATTTAATTTACTATTTAAATTTTCTTTATTTTTTTCTATTTCACTAAGTCTTATTTCAGTATTATTTAATTTTTCACCTATTACTTTATTATTTGACTTTTCTGATTCTATTTCTTTATTTAATGCTGATATTTGAGATTCAATTTTTAATATTTTTTCTTTTAAAGATATTATATTATCATGAAGTTTTACATCTTCCGAATTATATTTACTTCTTTCAGAAATCATTGCCTTTTCACCAGACAATTTTTCAGCATTAGCGCTTACCTTTACAAGTTCTTGTTGTTTTAAATAAAGTTCACTATTAAGTTTACTTATATTATTTTTTATTGTTTCAATCTTTGCTTGTTCACTAGAATTTTCTGATAACATTTTAGTAATTGAAAGTGTAAGTTCACTTACCTTTTCCTTGCTATATTTATATTCATAATTATATTTTTCAATATCATTTACAGTAAGAGCAATTTCTACATTTTCTAACTTTTCTTTTTTTTCTAAATATATTTTAGCATCTTCACTTTGTTTTTTAAGTGGTTCCATATTTGTATTTAATTCAGATATAATATCATCTACTCTTGCCATATTATCATGTGTTTTTGATAATTTTCTAAGAGCTTCATCTTTTCTTTTTTTATACTTAAGTACTCCAGATGCTTCTTCAAAAATAACTCTTCTATCTTCTGCTTTTCCACTTAATATATTTGCAACATCACCTTGTGATATTATGTTAAATGATTCTTTTGATGCACCTGTATCCATAAATAATTCTAATATATCTTTAAGTCTCGTTTTTGTATTATTTATAAAATACTCATTTTCTCCTGTTTTATATATAGTTCTTTTTATTTGTACTTCATCATATTCAATATTTAAATATTTATCACTATTATCAAATACTAATGTAACGGACGCAAATGATGCGGCTCTTCTACTTTTACTACCAGTAAATATTACATCACTCATTGCCCCTTCACCACGAAGTTGTTTTACAGATTGTTCTCCTAAAACCCATCTTACTGCATCAACCACATTACTTTTACCAGAACCATTAGGTCCAACAATACCAGATATACCATTTGTAAGTTCTATATCTATTGTATCCGCAAATGATTTAAAACCACTCGCTTTTATCTCTTTTAAGTACATACTATCAACATCCTAATCTATTTTAATACTTATTAATTATACAATAAAGATAAAAATAAAGCAATGCTAAGAAATTAGAACTATCCTTTACAATATAATAAAATTAAAAAAGTTAATGACTTTTTCATTAACTTTTTATAAACTTCTTCTATTTCTCAAAAATTCTGGAATATCATATATATCATCATCAGATGAATCATCATCGTCATCATCAATCATATCAATAACTTGTGTACTCATTGTATTAGGAGTATTTGTAA